>OHIL01000276.1_pt1 | contig 22868 bp, 22 predicted proteins | sample 1568231 | NCBI WGS metagenome assembly OHIL01 (sample SAMEA3879565, study PRJEB24766) | human gut metagenome | biome: human-associated habitat; feature: feces | place: USA | collected 1985/1987 | reverse complement strand
AAAAGAAAGGTTATTTATTGAAAATTTAAAGCAAAAACTTTTGAAATTTTGTAGAATACTAAACGCAATTTTGTTCTTAACTAAAGTTGCATTTAACTTTTCACTTAATATTTTATTTCCTTACTATTTTAAATTTTATTTCTTTGGCACTTATTGACATTCTATCAATCCGTAGATAAGATTTAATTATATATGATAGATAAGGTTATTAGTTGTGTATAAACCTTCAAAAGGGTTAATTAAATATGCAGGTTGCTTCATAAAAAAGAGAATTCAAGAACTGATTCTATGTGAGAACATATATTATGAAAAGTAATTCTGCAAAACAGAATCTATAAAAAATAGAGAAAAGGGGAATATGAGTATGTCTAATTATGGAAGATGTAAAGATTGTAAATGGGGAGAGCCTGTGAGTGGCAATTGGAAATGGCATTGCACTTACTATAAAACTTTAGAGGATCCTGATGAAATACAGGATTGTAATCATTTTGATGATGGTTCAGGAGGATGCTTTTTAACAACAGCTTGCTGCGATTATAAAGGTCTACCAGATGATTGCTATGAACTTGAAACAATGCGTAAATTAAGAGATAGCTATATTTCAAAACAGTCTTATGGAGAAAAATTAATTAATGATTATTATGCAGAAGCACCTGCAATTGTTGAGAAAATTAACGCTTCTGAAAATAGAGAAGAGATTCTAGAAGAAATGTATAAAAAGATTACTGATATCGCTAAGATGGTTGATGCTGAAAATTATGATGAAGCAGTTATTAACTATATGATGTTGTTCCATGATTCATCAAAAATAAAGTAAAAGGAAAAAGGTAATAAATTATGATGGATATTATAATTCTTGCTATTATTTTAATCTCTATACTCTTTTTTATAGCCTGGGCCTTGGAAGAACCAGCTGGAGGAATTATAGCTGTAGTATTTGGTATAATTGCTTATTGGTCAGGATCCCATACAGCTGGAATCATTATAGGAATTATTGGCGTAGCATGTTATATTCATGCAAAAAGTGAAAATAGCACTGAAAAAATAAAAGAAAGAAAAATTCCTCCTGTCCATTCTGTCCATTTCACAGTTAGGAGTACAGGATCTTATGTTTCAATCTTAAACGACTGTGAACAAATAGTATATTCGATTGCAAAACGCTGTCCGTGGCTAAAATTTCACGTGTATGTCGCGGTACATAAAATCAATTCTACCAATTGTTCTGTTAGTTTCTCTATCGGCGATGTGCCATTGACGAGCTCTAACATTACATTCGGAAACGAATTTGAAATAAACCAATGGGAGACGGCTCTTTTTCAAACAGAACAGGCAACAGGATTTACTACTGCTCAAGATGTCATGAGAGAACTAAATCTCCAATTTAACTGGCACGATGTCTCAACTCATATAACAGAGTCGAAAATATATGACTTTGGTGATCCTAAAAATAATCCATTGATTGTATTGGGGTTTGATGCTCAATACAAGGAGTAACTAGTATTAATTGAAATAATATAATCTTGAAAACCTTCGATTTAAAATAGGTAAAAGAATTAAGTAAACTAGAGAATTAGAATCTGTAAAATCGTACTAATATTTACAATTATATCATTTACGGAAATAAACAATTAACCCCAGTAAAGCTATCTAGTATGATTAAACAGGGAGAAGCAATCTACATTGTAAACTAAACAGATTCTTGGCATAACAAAAAGACCTAGACACCTAAATGTCTAAGTCTTTTAATATATCTTCAGATTCCACAAAATCAGGATCCATGTGTGTTAAGAAATGCCACTCACCTGTATCTCTATATAAGATGGCTTCGCCATCTTCAGAACCAAAATAAGCTCTCTCTACCTCATATCCTTTAGATTCTAAGTATTCTTTAACACATATATAGTTATATTCTCTTTTCTCTATATAATCCTTAAGTTCATTATTAGGAATAGAATAAGCATCCACTCTTGTTGCTCCTTCAATCATTCCATTTCCTGGTATAGATAAGTCTACAATCTCTTTCCAATAAATATCTACTCTTCCAACACCAGTAAACATATATGTAGTAAAAGGTACAATATGACCATTATATTTTAGTTCTACATAATCAGGTACAGTAGTAGGATCAAAGTATTCATACTCAAACCCTTCAATCACTTCATACTTGTATCCATCTAATTGTGAAATCAGCTCTCTTCCATCCTCTATCGTATGAAATAAACCAATCTCATGACTCACTTCACCCTGACATAATTCTAATATATACATAATGTACACCTATTTTTTATAGTAGCTTAAGTTCTCTTCTAATGCAGACACAATAGAATCCTTTAATTTCTCTGGACCAACTACAACCATCATAGGACCAAACTGTCTAATCCAGTTCATCAAACCTGTATTAAAGATAATCCCTTCAATACGTGTTTCATACCATAACTGCTTATTATTATAACCAGTTGGAGGAATAGTCTTAGTCATAGTAATCTCATTTCCAAAACGAGAAACAACTTCTCGAATAAGTGCTGCATCAAACTTAATATGTAATGTAATTTCTTCACCATCAAAGAAACTATTCATTGATTTCTCTAATGATTGTCTTAAAGATTCACTAATCTTCTTTTCATCATCAAAATCAAAATAATATGTACGACTATACTGTAAATCTCTAATACGATCCATACGGAATGTAGTCAAAGAATCCTTATGCTTATTATAATAAGCACGTAAATAGTAATGACCATCCACAATAACTGTATTATAAGGACTTACATTATAATATTCATGACTAATACCAGCATTCCCTTTTGTAGAATGTGTTTCTACAGGATGTCCATCAATGATTGCATAATCGATATACTTAAAGCGTATATCTTTCTTATTACGTATTGCGGAAGTAATGGTCTTTAAGTTTCTACTAAGTGAATAAACTTCTTCTTCATCTTCTTCTAATTCAGGAATGATTAAATAATCCTTCTGTTTTGCAGAAGAGAATTTTAAAAGTTTATTAATCAATTCTACTTTATCTGCACGACTTAAGTCCTGACGATAATTCACCATATCAATCAATAACTGTAGTTGTGCTTCATCAAAATAGCCTGTTTCAATAATATAACCAAAACGTCTGACTGCTTTGATTATTTCTTTTCCAAACATTAAAGATGTAAATGCATTAATCTGTTTAATCACTGCATAAACAGCTTTTAAACCAATATCATAACCTTTTTCTTCTAATTGACGCTGTATTTCTTCTGCACTGATACATTCTTCTGAATTCATCAATAATGAGAAGACAGCCCACATTTTTTCTCCCATCTTATGCCTCCTGATACCTGGTAAGATACCTTTTTACTATAATGATCCACAAGTAGGAAATAACCAATCAAGTCATAAGATGCATAAAGATTTAAAAGTGATTCATCTGGTTCCACAACGCAATTTTCTAAGTAGTCATAAGCCCCTTCAATATCTTCTTCTACCAAAGAGAAGTAAGCAGCCTGTGCATAAGTAATGACTTCTTTCTCTACTAATATAGAAATAAGAGCAACATATGAGAAAGGCATCAGATGTCTCACAATACGATACACGTCTATTGGTGATCCATTGTGCAGCATATAGTTACATAACTTTTTATTCAATGATTGAATACGTGGATGATCTCCAAATAAATACTCAATCATTACAAGATGATTTTCTAGACATTGCATATCATCAATTTCATAGAGTTTCTTTAAAGCAAGTCCTAAGTATTTCTTTTGATGTGCCTTAATATAAGCCTCTATTTTCTTCTGACTTCTGCAAGTATCAATAAATGAATCATGATATACATCAATGATATCTAAATAGTCCTTTAACTTACTTAATGAGATTGATGTAATTTCTTTATAACTTTCTAACATATTCTTTCCCTCCTCTTTTTTCTAACACTATTATAGCGAAGAGAAAGAATTAATGCATCAAAGTTTGCACCGATAAAACCTATTTATAGGTGTTTTGAATATTTTCTTTTTAACTAGTAATCCCATAAGTTCATATCTGGGTAGTTTGTTTCATATAAGAACTGTTCATTCATGACTTTAGTCAATATAGCGGCCCAGAGTATTAATGCATAAAATGAGTTATTTAAGCACTGAACAGTACCTCCACCATTGACCTTATCTTCATATACATAAAGTTCTTCTTTTTGTGATGGCACATAGTCTAATTCATCTAGATCATCTAATATACCATCATAAGGACGAGTACTCATTTCTTCTATCAAAGTGATCCACTTCTTATAAGCTTCTTCTGTATGATCATATGAGAAGAAACGTATTGCGGCACGTAGTTTATATATTGCAGCATAGACTGCATTGAATGTCATTTCTGTATATGGCTTTTCTGTAAGTAGCTTAGGTAGGAATATACCTGGTTTAAATGTAAGATGAATACTAGGCTTCACATCTGTATAATCATGAGTTATTCCTACGCTTGTGCGTACATATTCTCTTGATAATTTAATTAATGCAAGACATACACACATATTCGCATATTTCATATCATCCACTAATGGAAGTGAAAAACCTAAGTCTGCCCCATATTGTCTAGAGAAGAAAGGTTTAAAGACAGCTTCTTCGTCATATTTATAAGTCACCGCAAAGGTATAATCCTTAAACACAATTCCATGAGTCTGAATAGAATCTCTTAATGCTTCATCATAATCCTCATAGGTATTCTCCAGCATATCCTCTACGACTTCACCACTTGTCATAACAGCCTGAAAACTTAAATCCTGTAAAAGGACTGCCGCTTCTAGTCTTTTAGTAATTTCTCCCTTTGTGATACACGTCATATCACCGCTTTTTAATAAATAACGTAAACTCTGTGTAGCTGCACTTGTCTGTACAACCATTTCAAATTCTCTTTGCACGAGCATTCCTCCTTTCTATACAAAAAAAGCAGATTCATCATCTGCTTCCTATTCTGCGAGATTTTTGATGAATTGGATTCCTACACCACCAATTCCCATATGAGCACCTACAACACTTGGTAACTCTCTCATGGTAACTTGACATGGACCTAATTGTTCTTCAAGATAGTCTCTTACACGCTGAGCTTCTTCAGGTGCAAGAACATCTTCAATCGCAAATGTATAATCTTTCGCATTTGCGCCTCTTTCAACAACACGATCAGCAAGCATCTTACATGCCTTACGTGTTGTTCTTACTTTGCCTAAAGTATCAATCTTACCACCTAATTCACTATTCAATTCCATAACTGGGACAAGCTTCAACATATTGCCAAGCATTGCGACTGCAGGCGTAATACGCCCACCCTTTTTAAGGTGATTCAAGTTTGGTGTAAAAATAATTGTACCTGAATGCTTAACCATATCTTCAAGTTTTTCTTTAATTTCAGAAACAGACTGACCCTTTTCTACGAGATTTCGTGCTGCTTCAATAAGCTTTTTTTGAACATGTGCTGTTCCTTGAGAATCGATTAAAGTAATAGGCATTTCTACTGTATCAGCTGCAACCTGCATACCATTTAATGTAGATGATAAACCAGTTGCGATAGGAATCCCAATTAACTCATCATAACCGTCTCTTTTCGCATCTTCCATAGCCTTCATTAAAGAACCAGTCGAAGGCTGAGATGTTGTATACATATCATCTGTTTCCTTCATCTGATTAAATACATCAAGACTTGTGATTTCTAATTGATCTAAATATGTCTGACTACCATGACCAATACATAATGGTGCAATATAAATACCTTCATGCTCTCCATTGATATCAATCTGACAGCCACTGTCTGCAATAATCGCTATTTTACTCATTTTTAATACCCCATCAGTGATAATTCACTATGTATATTATAGTTTATTTCTTTTTATTTTACAACCAATGGGATATAATACGAACGGGTGAAACTATGAGATCAATTAAAGAAACAACGACAAATACAATCATTATTAAGAAATCAGAGTTCATTACAACCCTGATTCCATGTAATGATGAAAAAGAAATCAAAGACTTAATAGAACTCTATTCTAAAGATGATGCAACACATAACTGTGTCGCTTATCGTGTCGGTCCTTTAGAAAAAGCGGATGATGATGGAGAACCATCAGGTACTGCAGGACTTCCTATGTTGAATGTATTACAGAGACAGAAGATCGATAATGTGATTGCGATTGTGACACGTTATTTTGGTGGGATTAAGTTAGGAGCCGGAGGATTAACTCGTGCTTATACAAATAGTGTTGCAGATGCTTTAAAAGAAGCAGAAATAGTCGATAAAGAACTCGTCAAGCTTTATCGTATTAGTGTTGACTATCACTTCAGCCGTAAGGTATCTTATTTAATACAATCTAAGAATCTATTATTAATGAATACTGAGTATGATGAAGAAGTTCATTATGATGTTTATTTAAGAGATACTTCTTTCTTAGATGAACTTAATGAACTGACTGCATCCAATATGCATTATGAGGTTGTAAAGGAAGATTATATTCCAGTTGAGGTGTAAAGATGTCTAGTATAGAAATATTATTAATTGGTATTGGGTTATCCATGGATGCTTTTGCGGTATCTGTATGTAAAGGATTATCTGTAAAGAAGTTATCTATTAAGAATGTATTATTATGTGGTGTATGGTTTGGTGGATTCCAGGCATTGATGCCATTTATTGGTTATTGTCTTGGTTCTACATTGAGTGGTTTAGTGGATTCTATTGACCACTGGATTGCGTTTATCCTACTCGCATTTATTGGAATCAATATGATTAAAGAATCTTTTGAAGAAGAAAAACAGAATGATGACTTCTCTTGGAAGACAATGTTGATGCTTGCTATCGCAACTGCTATTGATGCACTTGCAGTAGGTGTTACGTTCTCTTTTGAATCAATCAATATCTTCATGGCTATTTCTATTATTGGTTTAACGACATTTATTATTGCATCTGCTGGTGTTTATATTGGTCATGTGTTTGGAAATAAATATGAACAAAAAGCACAGATCACTGGTGGTATTATTCTTATTCTCATAGGTATTAAAATTTTAATAGAAGGTTTAGGAATTATTTAGGGAATCTACGTGATTCTCTTTTTTAATTGACTATAATAGTATATAAGAGGTGATTTAAATGAATGAATTATCAAAATTATATCAGTTAGTATTAAACAGAGAATTAGATATTCCTAAAGGTCAGATTCTAGATATTAAGAAGATTGACCATAAACTTCTTGCATTTATGCAATGTGTATATAATACAGGAGAATTAGGACATGTTTATACATTCTGGGATAAAGATACTCAGATTGATCAAAACGCTCTTTTAGACACTTATATTGAAGGTATGCGCTTATTAATGAGTATTGCATATGACTTACAGATTGATGAAATCAAGAATCATGAAGAAATGCCTGAAAAGAGTAGTTCTGTTGATTTACTCTTTAAAGTCAATAAGGATATTCTAGATTTAAGAAATGGTTATAGTCCTATTAAGTTACAGGATGCTTTAGATGATTACTTCCATTTTGGTTTTTCTTTAGGTATCACATTTGATGATATGTTAGAAGGATTGTAAAAAACATAATAAATACATAGAGAATACATACGAATTACATAACTGACATGTATATTATAAACATGAAAGAGGTGATTCTTATGATCTATATTATTCTAACTATTATTGCAGTATTATTAAGTGCTTTAATCATGGGAGTTGCAAATAAGTATACAAATAAAAAAATCCATGATATTGATCATGAATTGAATATACATTGAGACTCCCCCATGAATGAAAAGAAGACAGCTATCATGGCTGTCTTCTTTTCATTTGAATTCCTTCATATTCGTTATGAATACTTTTTACTATACTATTGAAATCATTGTCCGGTACTATGACATCACATATTGAATCAGATGAACCATAGACAAGACTTTCTTTAATATCTAACTTTTCCTTTAATCTTTCCAGCATATTTTCTGGAGTGGCTTCATAAGAAAGAATCTTAAGTAAGCACATACCTTCAAAATAATCTTCTTCTACAAAATAACGCAATTGTTTATGTAATCCTAAATCTATCAGGTCATCTATAATATCATAGATAATCTCTTTTGTATTAAGAACACTGATATAAAGAGGTTGATATGAGTGTGTAGGCATACCAAAGATGTAATTACGATAAGGGGATTGACGCATCATATCATAATAGTCCATTTGTTCGGACTGGTCGAAACTATTATAATATGTCAATAATACATCGTCTTTGAGAACGTGATAGAAGTAATTAAGATGTTTATCATCTAATAATCGAGTGATCTTTGAACCTAATGTTTGTGGTAAGGAATAGGTACATAATAGTTCGTTTTTTGGTACGTCATACAATATTGCGCCATCTAATGCGATCACTGGTAGATGTAGTTTAAGATGTTCAATTTCTGCCTGCATGGATGCAGGTGTTCTTTTAGTGATGATAGTAAACAAGGCACCATCATCTACAAGTTTATTCAATTGTGTCTTATTGAAGTTATTTAACTGCTGGTGTGCTGTCTGTTCCATATCATCAAGTTCAGCTACAAAGAGAACATCATTTCTTCTTTTAACTGGTAAGTGTAAAGTACAGACAAGATAACCTACCCCTACACCAATACATGTATCTAAGACACGATAGAATAAGAATGCATAAGGTGAAATACCAGCATGAGGAATAACTGCGACACTTAGATAAGCCACACAGGCCATAAATGCCATATGTTGTACTTTAAATAAGACTGTTAAGTAAATAGTCAACATAATAAATAATGCATTAAGTAAATCCCATGCGAGATCAATATGGATGAAAGGCTGTAAAAACATGACAATAGCTCCAGTAATAGCCCCTATAAGTGTACCGAGGGCTCTTACAAGTGCCTGGTTTTTTTCATTCTCTTTATCTGGCTGAATACAGATAATTGTGGTTATAAGGACATAGAAAGGTGATCTCTGTACCCCAAAGAGAGTGAATAATACCATGATGATGAAGACGGCAATACTTGTTTTAATAATACGTAATCCGATTCTAGGCATAATTACAACTCCAAACTATCATTACCGGCTTCAGCCATCATTTTTTCTCTACAAGATAGAACTAATCCATCAATGATTTCCATATTTTCAACCATCTGTCTTCTAAACAAATGAGTAGGAAGTAATATTGCGATTTCATCATAGTCTTTATCATTCTTCTCTCCTGTTTCCTGTCCATAATAGACACGAGCAAGAGGTGCTTCTTTTTGAATACTGAAGAATGTATCCCAGATGATTGCATAAACCTGCGCAGCTGTCAGATGAAGCTTCTTAGTATCAGGAAGTGCATAAAGAAGTAAGATGCCTCTGACTGCATCTGTCTTTCTTTGGTCTACTGATCCATCATGCTTATAATAACGTTCTATATCATAGCCATCAGCCAGATAAACAAGGGAACGGGGAACAGGCTGATGTTGTGAGAGGATATTTTTAAAACGTCTCATTGTATGGTGTGAGACATCCTTCCCCTCTAACAGATCTCCAGAAGGTGATGTAAGTAGTACTGGATTTTCTCCTGCTTTACCATGAAATGTTTGAGGAACCAAATAAGCATCACGTAATAAATCAAACATAGATTTACCACATATGGCTAATAGTAATGCACTGATATCCTGATTTGAATAACTATCTAGAACGACTTTTGAAAAGGTCTCATTGTTTAATTCTTCTGATCCCTGAGAGTCTTCTAGACTTGAATTGAATGTTTCTCTCAGTCTTGCACAAGCTTCTTTACTTGCGAGTATTTTGTGAAATATGTTCTCTACTTCTTGAACACGTGGAAATAATGGTGTCATAGTTTTAACCTCCATCCACTTGTGATTATAGACTTTCTATATCATATGTAAAATGTATCTTTTAGATGTTGATGATATGTTTATTACATAATAAAAAAAGTGATCCGTAATTGAATCACTTGTAATAGTCTTTCGTATATTGAGACATTTCTTTTTTAAATAAGCGCATAAGTATAGGTGCACAAAGTAAGTAAAAAACAAAATTACCTATTGCATGGAATGTATCGAATAAGAGCCCCTGGGCATAATAGATACCAAACCAGACAGGACCACCTATGATTAATTGTTCGAGTGAAACGACAAATCCAAAGACATACCCCATTAAAAAGGCATAGATAGCCATAAGAAATAAGGGAGGTTCTTTGTTGATCTTCTTATAGAAGTCACTGATACATTGAGTGAATAAACAGATGACTACCCATGAGAGAATCTGAAAGATTGTCCATGTTCCCATGCCTAAGATCATATTGGATGCAATAGTTGTTACTACTGTGAGTTTAATTCCAAATGATAAGCCAAATAAGAGTACAGATATAATAATGATAGATGTAACAGGTTTAAAGTTAGGTAAGGCCTGCATTGCCACTCTAGAGGCAATATTGACTGCAGAGAGAATACCTATCAAACATATTTCTCTTGTCTTATTGTTCAATGTTGACATAATACCAGATGACTTGATCTCCTGCTTTTAACCTATATGCTCCTGCCCCAATATTTGGTGGTGTACCATTCACTTTATACATCCATCCAGAACTTGGTCCATGATCAAATTCCTTTAATCCATCTATACCTGATACATAAACAGTAGAACCAAACCCTTTTGTAGAGATACTCTTACCATTCTGTTTCGCAAGTTCTCTTAAGACACTATAAGCTGTAGAAGAACTATTCACTTCTATATTTCCCTGCATCATTGTCGTATTAATTCCAATGACTTTAATAGAAACTGTCTGTTTTACAGGTGTGTCCTGCTTAGGTGTTTCTACATGCTGAGGCGCAGAGGTTTCATGTTTACTCGAAGAAGTGTTTGTTTCTGTCTTCTTTGTCTTATGTTTAATAGAAGAAGATTTTGTTTCTGTCTTTTTTGTATCTTGTTTCTTAGTCTCTTGTTTACTAGAAGCGGATTTTGTCTCTGTTTTCTTTGTTTCCTGCTTCTTAGCCTCTTGTTTACTAGAAGAATCAGATGATTTTGTATCAGTCTTCTTTGATTCTTCTTGTGACTCTATTTGTTTTGTTTCTTCTTGTTTTGTTTCTTCTTTTTTAGAAGTATCTTTCTTCTTTGTGGTGCTCTTTACTTCATTACTAATAGTAGGTTGAGACTGGAATTGTCCAGTTACACCACGATAAGCTGTAAAGCCAAATATAAAGAGAAAAGCGATTGCGACAAAGGCAATCGCTAATTTTTTAGTCGTGAATTTCTTCATTACTTCTTCTTACTTTTTATAGTTAATGCAATCACACCAATTGCCGCAATTGCAGCCACTACATAAGCCATCGCATTTGTATTGTCACCTGTGTTGACTTTCTTTACTGTTTCTTTCTTTGGTTCTGTTGTAGTTGTTGTTTCTGGTTTAGTTGTACCAGGTGTTGTTTCTGGCTTTACAGCTGGTTTAGTTGTAGTGGTACCAGGTTTAGTCTCAGGTTTTTCTGGTGTAGTACTATTTGAGATAGTCTTTGTATAATCTTTTCTTGCCTTTAATACAAAGCTTCCGTTATTGATGACACCAAGTGCTCTTGCTCCTTCTAATGATGCATAAGCGTTTGGTTCAAGCTTGTATGTGTTATAGTTTAATGCATTGAATGTACCATCTTCATTCTGATAAGAAAGAAGATAGTTATATGCCTGATCATCTAATTTATAACCAGCCACATGTAATCCTTCTAATACACAAGACTGTGTATCTGCATTACCGCCCCATCCAATATCATAAGAGCCATCTTTACTATTTAACTTAGACTGTACAAAAGTATATGCTTTTGAGATAGCGGCATCATAAGTAGAACGTCCTGCAACACTTAATGCTTCCATAGCCCATCCAGTTGTATCTAGATCTGCATTTGGACCCTGGTATTCATACCAATATGCACCATTGTCCATGGCCATAGCTGAAAGCTTGTCTGCAACAGTTTTTGTTTTATCTGAATTCACTGTTTCTAAAGCCATTAATGTCCAAATAGTAGCTCCACATCCACCATTTTTATCCTCTGTAAGAGTACCATCAGCCTGCACTCTGTTTTCTAAGATTTCTACTAAGTTAGTCTTATTGAAATCTGCAGGGTTATCCCCTAATAAAGAAATCGCAATAATAGATTTAGCTAAATCACCATAAGATGCAGTTGTATAATCTACATCCTTAAAGTTTTCTAATAAAGAATCAGCTTTACCATCTGCTTCAAATCCTGCTGCTTCATACGCAATAACAGCATCAGGACTATCTAAAGTAATTGTCTTTAAATAGTTCTGTGATTTTACTAACGCATCATCACTCGCAAAAGCGGCTGAAAATGATAACGCAAAAGTTAATGCGATTGAAGTTATAACTGTCAATATTCTTCTCATTTTTATTCTCCTCCAAATACTTTATCCGCAAAACGCACTGTTTCCATTGCGTCTTTCGCATAACAATCTGCACCGATACGATCTGCATATTCCTGAGTCATAACGGCTCCACCTACAACTGTTAATGTATCAGGCTTCTTTTCCTTCAACAACTTAATTGTATCTTCCATACTCACAACTGTCGTTGTCATTAAAGCACTGAGTCCTACAAGTTTTACATCTTCTTGAATGGCGGTATCTACAATTTGTTCTGGTGGTACATCTTTACCAAGATCAATAACATCATAGCCATAGTTTTCTAACATGACTTTCACAATATTCTTTCCGATATCATGAATATCACCTTTAACTGTCGCAATAATGATTTTTCCTTTCATTTCTCTTGGCTTTCCTGCCATGGAATCCTTAATGACTGCGAAAGCAGCTTTGGCTGCTTCTGCACTCATTAACAGCTGTGGCAGGAAGATTGTGCCTTTTTCAAAGCCTTTACCTACTTCATCAAGGGCAGGAATCAATTCTTCATTGATGATTTCTAATCCTTCTTTAGACTCAAGCTGTTTCTTTGTCGCTTTACCTGCATTTTCACTCATACCACGCTTGATACTTTCATATAACGACATATCAACCGCTTCACTCTTTATAGGAGTGGCTGGTGCACTATTTCCATAGGCACTAATATATTCTGTAAAGTTTGTATCGAGTCCACTTAAGGCTAGATAAGCACGATATGATTTCATCATTGCTTCTGATGAAGGATTGATGATTGCACAGCTGAGTCCTGACTGCATCGCCATAGTAAAGAAGTTCGCATTCACAATGGGTCTTTGTGGAAGACCAAAAGAGATATTAGAGACACCTAGAATAGAATGTCCATGTAATTCATCTCTAATAATACGTAGTGTTTCTAATGTCGCAATGGCAGAAGTAGGATCTGACGAAATAGTCATAGCGAGTCCATCGATTACGATGTCCTTTGGTTCAATACCATATTTACCTGCTTCTTTATAAATTTTCTTCGCAATACGAATACGATCTGCCGCATTATCAGGAATACCATCTTCGTCTAAGGCAAGTCCTACGACAACACCACCATATTTCTGAACAAGAGGGAAAACAGCATCCATGGATTCCTGTTTACCATTGACTGAGTTAATCATGGCTTTCCCATTATAATGTCTTAAAGCTGCTTCTAAGGCGATTGGATCTGATGTATCAATCTGTAATGGCAATGCAATGACAGATTGTAATTTCTTCATCACTTCTACCATCATCTTAGGTTCATCAATTTCTGGTAAACCTACATTAACATCTAGAATATGTGCCCCTGCATCTTCCTGTTTTAAACCTTCAGATAAAATATAGTTAATATCTCCATCACGTAAGGCCTGTTTAAATTTCTTTTTACCTGTTGGATTAATACGTTCACCAATAATCACTGGCTTAGGTCCTATTTCTACACTCTGAGAGAATGAAGTCACAACACTCATATTCTTCTTTACAGGTGGTTCAATAGGTAAATCTTTCACTAATTCAATAGTTTTAGAGAGATATTCTGGTGTTGTTCCACAACATCCTCCAAGTACATGTACATTCAAAGAGGCAATCTCTTTCATCTCTAACGCAAAGTCATCTGCACTCATATCATAATAAGTATGACCTTCATCATCTGTCTGAGGTAAGCCTGCATTTGGTGTCACAATAATTGGTGTAGAAGAGACTTGAATCATTCTTTCTACAAATGGCTTAATTTGACGAGGACCTAATGAACAGTTAATACCCAATGCATCAATATGTAACCCTTCAAGTAAGGCAACAACTGATTCAGGTGTACCACCTGTCAACATCTTACCTTTTTCATCAAATACGACAGTGGCACACACTGGAAGATCTGAATGTTCCTTTGCGGCTAGTACTGCAGCTTTTAATTCATAGCTATCCTGCATTGTTTCAATAAGGATCACATCTGCCCCCGCTTTAGTTCCATACTCAATGACTTCTGCATAGATATCCACTGCATCATCAAATGATAAATCTCCTAGTGGTTCTAAGAGTTTACCTGTAGGACCTAAATCAAGCGCAATCAGGGCATCAGCACGTCCTGTAAGTTCTCTTGCCTTTTTCGCATGTTCTACTGCTTTTGTAACTATTTCTTCTAAATTATCAGGATATTTCAATCTATTGGCACCAAATGTATTGGTGTTGATGATATCACATCCTGCTTCTAGATAACCTTTATTTAATTCTACAATCTTTTCTGGATGAATGATATTCCATGTTTCAGGTAATTCACCAGCCTGTAAGCCCCAGCTTTGAAGTACTGAACCGGTACCACCATCCCAGAATAACCATTCTTTTGTCAGTCTTTCTTTAAATCCCATTACTCTACCCTCCTGAATTCACATTGTGCAGGACAATTGGCACAGTCCTTCGTATGACGTGGCTGTGCGTGATGTGTAATACCAATGATCGCCGTCACTGACTTGGATGGGACCATTAAGAGACTTTCTAATAAACTGATACCAATCTTATCCATCTGTAATATACGCATAAAATCTTTTTGATGATCTAATGCAAGATCTCCATAACCAGGCGAAAAGCGTGGCTTTAAGAATTCATTATTCTTATGAGCCTCCTGATTAAGTTCTTCATTCACTTCATCACAATACGCTTCTATCATCGCTGCCCCCGCTGCTTGATAGATCACTGCATCACTCATCTTAGTCAGTTCTGTACGTTTAATTAAACGATCGACTTCTATTCCAATTGTAGCCGCAAAGAGATAAACGGCATGACAGCCTTTTAAGTTATTCTCTAGATTACGACTATGAATCACCATATCACCAATGGTGATTGTATGATTCTCTATTGTGACAGGAAATCTTTTCACAATATGACGCGGTACAGCTGTTTTCTGTAATACTTCGATACAGTGATCAAGTGCGTTATTGATTTCTGTGAGATCACCTTCAATGGATTGACGGTATCCTAAGTATCGTAAAGCTTCTTTACGATTAATTTCTATCATTTAAGAAGCTCCGAAATATTGTTCATGATGCCTTCGGCGATGTCTGGTTTATTCATTGTATAAACATGAATATGTTTTACACCATTCGCAATTAAATCAATAATCTGTTCAGAAGCATAAATAATACCAGCCTGCTTCATGATTTCAGGATTATCACCAAACGCATCCACCATCATCTTGAAATGATAAGGAATAATAGATGTACCTGACATCTGTACAGCACGACTTACCTGCTTCGCATTTGTGATAGGCATAATACCAGCTACTACAGGTACATCGATTCCTGCTTCCTTGATCTTATATAAGAAGTTATAGAAAACATTGTTGTCAAAGAACATCTGTGTTGTTAAGAAGTCTGCCCCCGCTTCTACCTTCTCTTTTAGATGCTGGATATCTTCCTTAATACTAGGTGATTCTACATGTCCTTCTGGATAACATGCTGCCCCAATACAGAAATCACCTTTCTCTTTCAATTCTTTAATTAACTGACAGGCATACTGGTAATCTTCTCCCACCTTACCATCAGATGGAATATCTCCTCTTAATGCCATGATGTTTTCAATACCATTCTCTTTAAACTGTTCTACCATGGATTCTACATGTTCTTTTGTAGAAGAGACACATGTCAAATGCGCCATGACTTCAACACCATATTTCTCATGGATATCTTTCGCAAGTGCCACAGTATGTGCACTTGTTCCTCCACCTGCACCATAAGTCACAGACATGAAATTTGGATTTAAAGATGCAATCTTTTCTGCAGCTTTTAAGACATTTTCATATCTGCCACTTGTTTTAGGTGGAAATACTTCAAAAGATAAAGTCACTTTATCTTCATTTAATAAATCAATAATTTTCATTGATACTCCCCCCTTTTTTCCTATTCTACCTTATTTTATTTTTAAACACTAGTGTGTGTTTTATAATATTGTTTCAAAACTGTGTCTAAAAATTCAGTAGATGCAGAAACATAGTATGGTTCCATACCACTCACAATCGTCAACATACCTTCTGTATATTTCATTTGTGGCTTCTTGAACATATGATTCACATATGCAAAGAACTTCTGTCCATCTAGGTCTTCTAAGAAGACTTTAGAGAAACGCATCTCTAATCCCTGGCTTCCATCCTTGACATCTTCAATAAGTGGATCATGTGAGAGGATATCAAATCTTCTCTTTACGACAATATTACGTACCTGTGATGGTAGTACACCATAAAGGTCTGTTAATTCCTGTTCCACACGTTTGAGGGCTTCTAAGTCATTGGCTTTATAAACACGCTGGTAGAGTTCCAATTTCTCCATATCACTCTCTACATAGTCTTCTGGAATATAACCATCCACAGATATATTACGTGATGGAACTGTATCATCTTCCTTGATCTTACCCTGCTTTTCATCTATCGCATCCTGCAAGATCTTCATGTACATATCAAAACCGACCTGATCAATAAATCCAGCCTGTTCACCACCAAGAATATCACCACTTCCTCTAATAGACAGGTCTCTCATCGCAATCTTATAACCAGAGCCTAATTGTGTGAATTCCTTAATGGCAGTGAGTCTCTTTTGGGCTTCTTCTGTCATAGCACGATCTTTTGTATAGAGAAGATAAGCATACGCAATACGTGCACTTCTACCAACACGTCCTTTGATCTGATAAAGCTGTGCTAAACCAAACTTATCCGCATTCTCAATAATAATCGTATTCGCATTCGGTATATCAATACCTGTCTCAATAATAGTTGTACATACTAAGATATCATATTTCTTTTCTACGAAATCAGTCATGACATCTTCTAGTTCTGTCTTATCCATCTGACCATGTCCTACCCCAATACGTGCATGAGGTAAGAGAGTCTGTAAAGTAGAGGCTATTTCATAGATATTCTCTGTTCTATTATGAAGATAGAATACCTGACCATTACGTGATAATTCTCTTTCAATCACCTGTTTAATGAGAGCCCAACTTTTTTCTGATACATAGGTCTGTACAGGTAATCTATTTAATGGTGGTGTTTCTATTTGTGAGAGTCCTCTAATTCCCATGATGGACATCTGTAATGTACGCGGAATTGGTGTGGCAGTGAGTGTAAGAACATCAATTGTTTTTCTAAGGTTCTTGATCTTCTCTTTCTGTCTCACACCAAAACGCTGTTCTTCATCGATACATAGTAACCCTAAATCCTTGAACTCTACATCCTTGGATAAAATACGATGTGTACCAACTAATAAATCAATATTACCTTCCTTTAAATCAGATAGAATCTGTTTCTTTTCTTTAGTCGTCGTAAAACGATTGAGTAACGCAATATTCACTGGGAACTTCTCAAAACGTTTCTGCATCGTACGATAATGCTGGGAAGAAAGAATAGTTGTAGGACATAGGAAAGCACACTGTTTCTTCGATACAATTGCCTTAAAGCAGGCTCTTAAAGCCACTTCTGTCTTACCAAAGCCAACATCCCCACATAATAGTCTATCCATAGGACGTGGTGTTTCCATATCTTTCTTGATTTCTTCTACAGCCTGTGCCTGGTCTGGAGTCAATTCATAACCAAACTCACTTTCAAACTCTAATTGAAGATCCCCATCAGGTTCAAACGCAAAACCTGGCTGTCTCATTCTTTCTGCATATAAGTTAATCAGATCATCAGCAAGACCATCTACCTTCTGTCTGACTCTTGCTTTCTCTTTTGCCCATTTAGGTGAGCCTAAAGCATGAATACGAGGTGGTTTACCATCTCTAGATGAATATTTTCTAATTAACTGGAACTGTTCTACTGGAACATAGAGGATATCATTACCTTTATAAGCAATATGTAGATAATCCTTATGCACACCATCAACGACTAATGTTTCAATACCCATATATTGTCCAATACCATTTGTATCATGAACAACATAGTCTCCTACCTTTAATTCATTGTAGTCAGAGATTTTAGTCGCATCTCTGTATTTAATATATTTCTTCTTTGTTTCTTGTACCTTGAAAAGTTCCTGGCTTGTGAGTAATACAGTCTTCTCTTCTACAAAGTTCATTCCACAAGGTAAATGTCCTAAGAATAGATTAACGCCATCATAGATCTTATTTGTGGCACTTGTGAGAGTAAAAGGAATAGCATGATCGGTAAATAAGTTGACTAATACATCGATCTGACGCTTTTCATCTACACCAATCATGACACGATTGTATGTGAGTAAATCCTTTAACTGACTAATAAAGATTTTTTCATTAGCCATAGAAATCATGACAGGCTGCGTCATAAACATGATCTGTTGATCATTTTCTCTAAATCGAACGAAGTCTACATTCTGACGTTTTAATATAGTCTGAGGATTATTAATCAGTTTAAGTCCTCTGATCATCTGTCCTATTTCTTCTAATTCATGGTAATAGAGGTAGTTCTCTTCCATATATGTCTTATAAGAAGCAAGAATAGAAGCGAGAGATGCAGTAATAATTGTATAATCACGTGCATAATCCATAATTGTGGCCGTTTCAGGGAATAAACCTAAATACTGATAAATACGTGGATTATAATCATGTGCTTTAAGTGATTCAATATCTAATGCATAGGTCTGTTCAAGTTCATCCTTGAAATCATCCTTGACAGTCATCTTATCTTTTAATGTCTGAATAGATGCTTCTACCTGCGATAAGCCATCATCTTCATACATCATATCTGTAGCTGGAAGAATATCGATAGACTCTATTTTATTTGTTCGTCTTTGTGAGTCTTTATCATAGAAAGAGATTTCTTCTATTTCATCATCAAAGAATTCAATACGAACAGGATGGTCATATTGGATTGTATAAACATCAAGTACTTCCCCTCGTCTAGAGTAATAGAAAGGTGAATCAACTCTTTGCGTATTCTTATATCCAATAAACTGTAACATCTTCTTGAGTTCTAAAGGATCAATCGTATCTCCCTTCTTCAAGCTTATAATACTCTTCTTAAAAAGGTCTACAGGAGTAATATAACGTGTCATTGAATGCATATGACAGACACAGATCATCGGTTTATCCTGTGTCATAGCATATAATGCATTAATTCTCTCACCTAATAGTTCATAAGAATAAGCCACTGATTCAACACGTAATGATTCATCTGCAGGGAAATAGACCACCTGATTCACAAGTTCAGTTAATGTTTTATAGAGGTTAAATGCCTCATATTGGTTGTTTTTAATAATCAGGATTTTTCTTGGATTATGCCAAAAAGAACCAGCAATGAGATAAGCCTCATCGCTAGTTGAGTTTGTGACAATAGTTCCATTGTCTGTATCTAAGGTACGTAGGGCCTGATTATCTTTTAAAAGATTCAGTATTTTTTCCATAACAATCACCTAGTTATATTTATTCATCGCTTTATTAAAACTATCATCTAAATAACATAAAACAGCTTCTGCTGCACGTTTAGCACCTTCTGAGATTAGCTTTTCTTCTTCCTTAGAGAAGTGTCCAAGTACCCAGTCCACTACACTATAAAGCTTATTCTTAGAAATACCTACACGAATACGCTTGAAGTTCTGAGTGCCTACATGAGCAATAATACTCTTGATTCCATTATGTCCACCCGCACTGCCTTTTTCTCTTAAGCGAAGCTTACCAGTAGGCATATCCATATCATCATAAATAACTAATAGATCTTCAACAGGAATCTTGAAGAACTGCATCACTGCCGCAACAGATTCACCAGAATTGTTCATATAAGTCTGAGGCTTAAGTAAGATAACATCCTCACCCTTATACTTGAATTTAGTATATAAGCCTTTGAACTTTTCTTTATCAATAGATTGATTCATTTCATCACTTAAGACATCTAAACAATAAAATCCTGTATTATGTCTTGTCATATCATATTCTTTACCAGGATTTCCTAATCCAACAATTAATTTCATTACATTCTCCTATCTTGCACATACAACCATGGATACACCAAATACATTGAGCTGTCCATTTTCTATTTTTTCATTTGACATACTATATAATATCTTAAAATCATCTTCAATACCAATAGTAATCACATCATATGAAGGATTAAAATAAATCTTAAATTCTTTATAATCTCCTTCATCCTGAGTCAAATGATATTCTACCATACGATAGTAGATATTGTTGATAAATACATGCTGATGCATCTCTTCATAGTCATAATATCTAAAGCACTTGTTGTTTTTTCTTAAATCTATAAAAAACTTTACAGCCTGTACAACATTCATATAACGGTCATGACGTTCCCAGTCTAATTTATTGACTGCATCTCCTGCATTATAAGAATTCTGATTACCATTCTTAGTTCCTAAGAATTCCTGTCCGGCATGAATAAAAGGAACACCCTGAGCTAGAATAGTCATTGCAAGTGTTAATAAGCATCTCTTCTGACGACAATATTCATCTTCATGTCCATTAGAAATAATGAATTTATCAAATACAGTCGCATTATCATGACATTCAGCATAGTTAATACTCTGTTCTATTGATGAGAACTTATTGTAGTCACACATTGCGATAATGGCTTCATTTGTCTTATATGTATCCCCAGATGTATAGCCTTTGACTTCCATCTGATTAGGTCCCTTGATTGTATCTCTGAAATGATCATTAAAGAAACCTACATGAGGTGTTTTATGGTTATTTTCAATTATTGTCTTTTCTGAATCAGGTAATGCAGTACCCATATTCCATCCTTCACCATATAGCATAAATGAAGAATCTAATGAATGACCCTGTTCATAAATCATATTCACTGTATCAATATCCACAATACCCATGAGATCCATTCTAAAGCCATCTACACCATAAAGAACCTGCCATCTCTTGCACATATCTAAAATATATTTACGACACATCTTAGCAGTACTATTTAAATCATTCCCACACCATGAACCATTAGATAATTCACCCTTGTCATCTCTTCTAAAGAAATAATAAGGGACTGTCTTTTCTAATGCATTATTATTTACATCATGCATATGATTATAGACTACATCAAGAATGACTCTCATATTATGCTTATGAATACGGCGTACCATACGCTGACATTCCTGAATTCTCTTATAACCATCATTAGGATCAGTAATATAACTGCCTTCAGGTACATTATATTGTGCTGGATCATAACCCCAGTTATAAAGTAAATCTGGATGATCTTCATCCACAGTTGCATAATCATTAACAGGTAATAACTGTACATGAGTCACACCAAGCATATCTAAATAGTCCATACCTGATGAAAAGCCATTCTTAGTCACTGTGCCTTCTTCACAGAAACCTAAGAACTTACCTTTATGTGTGATCTGTCCAAATTCATCCACAGAGAAGTCTCTGACACCTACTTCATAAATAACTGCATCTGTATTATGTTTTAGTTCTGTCAAAGGATAATCGACTCTTCTAACTTTATCTAAATCAATAACAACTGAACTATGCATATTAGCTGTACAAGAATAAGCATATGGATCCGCTGTTTCAGTGGATTCCTCATTCATTCCAATAATATAAACATATTCATAACCATCTAGATCTTTCTTAATAGTTGTACTATAGACCCCCTTATCTCCTCTTTTTAAAGGATAATAATGAAGATCTTCATCTTTCCAAATTTTTAATACAACTTCCGTAGAAAGAGGTGACCAAACCTTGAATGTCGTTTTTTCTTTTGTATAATGACTGCCTAAATCATCACCATCATAATAAAAATGGTCATCAAACTCTTTGCTCATAGAAAGCTGACTAAAATCTAAAAAACAAGCAAGACCATAATTATCAAACACTTTATATCTTGTACCTACAGAAAAGTCTGTATGCAAAAGATACGACTGGAATCCATTTTCTTTCTCAGTCGCTTCGCCTTTAAGTATCTTGACTTCACTTGTATCTAAATTTTTTAAATAATACTGACTTGAAATTCCGTTATAATAATTTAATGATAAATCAACTTTGATCAAATCAAAGTCAATCGCATAAGCATACATACGTATTGATTCCCTTTGCATATTATAAACCTACCTTTTCACATTCCCTATTCTATCATAAAAATATGAGAAAAAAAGAAAGTATTTAAATTTGAAAAAGAAAGCCATATAACACAAAAAAAGACTTAACAACATAAGTCGTTAAGCCTATATAGATCTATTACTTTGTGATTGTAAATGTACGAATAATAGGTGCTGCCTTATAGTTCCCACCTACAGTCACTGCTGTCATAGTATATACACCAGGTTCATAGTTCTTGTTGTCAGTGACTGCAGTGACTGTATATAAACCAGCTCTATTTGGAGTACCAAATCCAACACGTACATTATCCGCAATACCAGGCAATTTGTTGCTGACTACTCCCACGGGCAAGCCCGTGGGGTTCTGATTGCCAAGTGTAGCTTGTAATCGTACATCATTTTCAGACTTTGGAGTTACAAGTGTAAATCTAT
>OHIL01000262.1_pt1 | contig 23383 bp, 21 predicted proteins | sample 1568231 | NCBI WGS metagenome assembly OHIL01 (sample SAMEA3879565, study PRJEB24766) | human gut metagenome | biome: human-associated habitat; feature: feces | place: USA | collected 1985/1987 | reverse complement strand
GCGTAGGCGTTTATACACTGATACCCAGGGCGTTGCCCTGGGCTGTAAACTGGTTGCCCTTTCAGGGCGCTCCTTTTCGCGCTTTGTTCGTTTCGCATGTAGGTTACGACACCCCCCCCAAAAAAAGCGCAGGAGACAAAGGTTTCGCCCTCTGCCTCCTGCGTAATTTATTTTCTATGAATGTCTATGGCCTTACGTATTAGACGCATCCACCTTGCAGTTGATGCTGCCACTCTTATAAGTGTAAATGCCGTCAACGCTGATGGCCTTGCTCTTCTTACCCGTTGCGGAGATATTGATGTTTCCGCCGTTGAACGTGAAGTTACCCTTCACCTTGATGCCGCGGCATTTCGATTCCAGTGTGGCATCGCCCGGCATATAGGTCGTTCCCGTCACGGCCATCTTGATGCTGGGTGCCGCAGCGGTGCCCGTTTGCACGAGCAGGTCGGTGCCCGCACTGATGCCCTTCGTTCCGAGTCCCGACACGGTGAGGTCAATCGAACCGCCGCTGATGGTCATCATGCTGTCGCATTTGATGCCCTTCACGTCGTCGGCCGCCACGTTGAACGCGATGCTACCACCTTCGATAAATGCCTGTCCGTTGTGTTCATCGGTGGCATTCTTGGTGGCTTCCACGTCAATGCCGTCGCCCATGACGTTGGCAGCGGTGAACTTGCCGCCCTTCATCTTGAAATATTGGCCGATGTGCATGGCATCGGACTTCGCGCCGGCCACATGGAACGAGCCGAAGTCGGTCTTGAAGAGCGTGTATTCGTTGGAGGCAAAGGCGTGCTTGGTGTTGCCCGTCAGCGTCAGCGAACCGCCGCCCGAAAATTCGGGATGTCCCTTCACGAAGAAGCAGGCTTTCTGGATTCCCGCCACACCGTCGACAAGCGTTGACGACGTGCCGTTGGGGAGGATGACGTTGATGCGCTTGCCGTTTTGAATATCTATGGCTGCCCCGCGCTGGTTGGTCAGCACCAGATTGTTGAGGGTGAGCGTTGATTTGTAGCTACCCGTGAGCGTGAACGAACCGTCGGACGAAGTGCCGCCCAGCGTGTAGCTCACTTCCTTGTCTAACGACGGAGCGGCCACGATGCTGACGTCGGCCTTGTCCACCGCAATGGTGAGCAGGGGATAGACATCGGCGGAAACGAGCAGGTGTGCTCCAGAGGTGCCGTAGGTGATGCCTACGCTTTGCGGGGCAACGATGGAATTGTCGACCGTGATGCTGTCAACGGTGCTCAAGTCATAGGTGTGTCCCATCACGCTCAGCGCATTGCCAGCGATGAAATCCATCGTGCCAGCCTCAGCGGCGGGGACGGCGATGGTGGTGTTTCCCGTGTGGATTTTTAGTGTCTGGGCAGAAGCCGCGCAAGTGGTGGCTAAAATGATGCCTGTAAGTAAAATCTTTCTCATTTCGACCACGCTTTAAATGTTTGACTTCCCACGCGCACCAGATAGATGCCACGCGGCAGATTGGTAAGTCCGTAGGTGCGGCCGTCGAGCCCCGTGACGCTGACGGCAGCGTTGCGGCTGTTTTTCACCACGACATTTCCGTTTTCAATTGTCACAGCAACGGCGCTTTCCCCGCTGAGCGAGGCGATGGAAGTGGCGGTGGCGGCAAACTGCATGCTGGCAAGGTCGGCCAATGCCAACGAGGTGGTCTTGCCCTGGCTGGTGAAGTGTGCCTGTCCGCCGGAGAAAGTGATTTTCAATCCGTCGGCGGCAAAACTCTGCTCGCTGCCCGTTGCGGTGCGCAGCGTCAGAAAGTCGTATTGCTGGGCCTGGGCCGTGAGGAACAGACCGGAAGCAAACAACATGCCCATTAATAACCGTTTCATATCAGTTGGAGTTTGGTAATCTATCAACTGGGGCAGGTTTCCCTTGCCCCTTTTTATTCGGGTATGCGCGAAGCATCATATTTTTGAGAAGGGAAGAAGGAGAAGAGTATTATATATAGGTATTATATATGTACCCTCCTCCCCTCTTGTTCATCTTGTTCAGAACGTGAACTTATAGCCCACGCTGATGACGTGGATATCGTCGTTGCCGTCATCGTCTGCCCCGTTCTGGTAGATGTAAGCGGCAGAGACTTTGTGCTTTTTCGAGAGTTTCCAGTCGCCGCCGACCGTGAGGCGCGTTTTGTCGAGCACGAGGTCGTTGCTCAGGTTGTTGCTCCATTCGAAGGAGACGTAAGGCGTGAGCGGGCAATGGCTGATGTTGTAGTCGGCCTCGATGCGCGAGCGGAGATAGTGGGCGGTTTTGGCCTTCTTGTCGTTCTCCACCACTTCGCAGGTCATAAACTTATAGCCGTTCCAGACATACACTTCGCCAGTATATCCCCCTTGCGCGAGGTCGCGAAAGCGGGTGCGCTGGCAGGAGGTGGCCAAACTGCGTGTCATTTGGTAGCGCTCACGGAGGCTCAGCGTGAGGCGGCCGATGGCGAGCTTTCCCGTCAGGTCGGCATAGAAGCGGTGTTTGGAGCGCCAGAAGCCGTGGTCAACGTTGTAGCCGTTGAATCTGCCACTGTTGTTGCCATAGTTTTTCTTGCTCTCCTGCGGATTGCGGTCGTAGATATAGGCATAGCCGGCAGAGGCTTTGAGGAACTTGGCGGGCTTATAGGCAAAGCCCAGCGAACCGGCCCAGCGCGAGATGCTTTTCAGTTGCTGCTCGGCGCGGAAATCGATGCCTGCGTCAATACTGAACTGCTGCGTGAGTTTCTTTTCGGCGGATATTTCGGTCCAGAGACCGAAGTCGTCGCCAGCCACGCCCGAGAGCGGGAAGGCAGCCAGGGCTGCAAGGGCCATGAGGCGGGTTGTCTTGAAGATGCTCATAGAATGGAAGGAGGATTAGTAATTATCTGCTGGTATCTTGAAAATGCGGTCGACCGATTTGATGGATTTGTTGGGGTCGTCGTAATAAACGCGCAGCATGGTCATATCGGTCAGGAAGTCGACAGCGCCCACTTCCACGCGCACGATTTTCAGTCCGAGGCGCTTCTCAAGGTCGGCCTTGAGTTCTTCATAACGCTCGGGAACGATGAGGTCTATATTGTCGTAGCGCACGAATTTGCATCCAACGCGACTCACGAGCAAATAGTTCTCTGCGCCCCAAACGGTTGCCAGCAACAGGAGGTTGGCCGCAAGGCGTTCCACCAAGCTGAGGTCGGCCTTCGTGCCGTTGAGCACAGAAAGGGCAACGAGGAAGAAGAGGTAGGTCATCTCACGGATGGGCACGCTCTCTGTTCGATAACGGATGATGCCGAAAACAGCAAACAAGCCCAAAGCCGCTCCGATTTGCAGGTTGGAACCGTCCATCAGGTAAATCAACATGAAGATGCTGATGGAGAGCAGTATGAAGGTGAAATAATAATCGCGGCGGCGTCCCTTGGGATAATAGAAGAAATGGACAATGGCCCACACGATGGCGAGGTTGAACAAAAAGCGGATACACATTTCAAGCAATCCGTCGAGGTTGCAGAAATTCTCACGTAGTAAACTTTCGAGGTAGTGCATTAGGGTGTAGAGATTGATGGTTGAGGTATTGTAGATTGTCTGTATTTATCAACACTGCTTACGGGCAGGGCGGTTCATAATTTTCCCGATTTTCCGCAAGCGTGGCTTAAAGCGGTTGCGTTGCAGCGTGTCGTTGGTCACCGCCGTTCCGATGCAATATTTGCTAAAGCCAGAGGGCTTGATGCGCAGCGTCCGTAGCATCGGCAAGATGGGCGAAGGCACACGTCCGTCGCGCTTAAGCTCGATGATGACGGCGTTGTCCATTTCCGATTCCTGTCCCGTTTCGTAATTATAGAAAGAGAGGTCGAAATCAATCGTCAGGCGCTCCGTCTTGTCGAAATTGACCAGCGTGATGCGCTTGAAGCGGTTGCCCAGCGTGGGCTTGATGTCGGCAAAGGAATAGCCCGACACTTCCTCGAGAAACTCCTCCCCCGCCCCGTCTTTGATGACGGCGTCGAGCGATGGCACTGGCACACGCTTCTTTCGCGTCTTCCCGTGGTTGTCTTTGTGCTTGATTTCAAGAAACGTCTGCTGCGTGTCGACATACGTGCGCACCCTCACCTTCGTTCGCGGCGAATGGCCACACTGATGCGAGCGAAACATTTCGTGGCTGTCGGGGGCATCCCAATAGGTCGTCTTATAGGGGCTAATGCGGTGGCCGCATATTTCCTGCGCGTAATATTGTCCTTCAGCCATGCCCAAAAGATGCTCCAACGTCGCGATGTTGGTCACAAACTTGGTGTCGGTGCGGTTCATCAGCCGGATGGACGACATCTCCTCCAAAGTGATTGGGGGCAAATGGCTGAGCAATTGCAGGATTTCCTTGTCCGTATTTTCTGTATTCATGGAAGTTTAAGAATTAATATTGCCGTCCCCGATGGCGAATTACCCATGCCCCATATATTATAAGTAGGTGTTCAAAATTAATTTATACTATCCATGTAGGGATAAGCCAGTTTAATATTGCCTTGCCGCATTCTTTTGCCCCTACAACTGTCTTTCATCAGTCACGTAGCCCGCTACGCTCCTTCTTCAAGACAGCTGTAGGAACAAAATAATACGACAATTCAATATAAACTAATTCTGAACACCTACTTAATATATAGACACTAACGACAATGGTGGGTCTTCCGCATACACTCCGGGCAAAGGCCTTTGAGCACATAGTTGGCCGAATGGAGGTGGAAGCCTTCGGGAAGCTCCACTTGCGGAACGGGCAGACCGCGGAGACAGAAGGTACGGTGGCATTTCTCGCAATAAAAATGCGTGTGCAGGTCGGTCAGCCCAGCATGGACATCCTCTCCACAATGGCAACGTTCAGCACAGAGGGCATATTTAACCTGCCCCGTGCCATCTTCAACGTCATGGATGAGGTGGTGTTGCAAGAAAAGGGCGAGCGTTCGGAAGATGCTCGACTTGTCAACCGTTCCGATACGCCCCTCCAAATCCGTCAGCGAAAGGGCGCACTCGGCATTAGCAAGGGCGCGAATCACCAAGAGGCGAACTGCCGTCGGCTTGATGCCGCGATGAATCAACTGACGTTCATAGTCTTCCGTTGCATCCGCCTGTTTTTTTCCAGATTTTTCAATAGTGTCCATACAGATGGCAAAGGTAATGTTTTTCTCTAAAAAACGGGGCGAAAAACGGGGCGAAAAGACACGCGAGTTTTACATTTTAATGAAAGTCCCGTAAAAATACCCTATCACAGGAATTTTAAAAGCCCCGAAAGCAACGCGAGCCATACGTCCTTCTATAACCCATTTCCGCGCCACCTTCCTATCATTTTGCGGCTAAATAAGCCATAACGCTTTCAAATTGCAAGAAAAAGGCGGGCGACACTACAAGCGTTCAATAAGTTTTTTGTAATTTTGCACCAAATAAACCATTCATTTAGAAAATAATATGAACGTAGCAATTGTTGGCGCCAGCGGTGCCGTAGGCCAAGAATTTCTTCGCGTATTGGCCGAACGCGATTTCCCCATCGACAACTTGCTGCTCTTCGGTTCTCAGCGAAGCGCAGGAAAAACATACACTTTCAAGGGCAAAGAATACACCGTTCAGCTGCTCCGCCACGGCGACGACTTCAAAGGCGTTGACATCGCCTTCACCTCAGCTGGTGCTGGCGTATCGAAGGAATATGCCGAAGACATCACCAAGTTTGGCGCTGTCATGATCGACAACTCGTCGGCCTTCCGCATGGACGAAGACGTTCCCTTGGTGGTGCCTGAATGCAACGCCGAAGATGCCCTGACGCGTCCCCGCGGCATCATTGCCAACCCCAACTGCACCACCATCATGATGGTGGTTGCCTTGAAAGCCTTCGAAAAGTTGAGCCACATCAAGCGCGTACACGTCAGCTCCTACCAGGCCGCCAGCGGTGCTGGACAGGCAGCTATGGACGAACTCTACGAGCAATACCGCCAGGTGCTCGCTGGAGAACCTGTCACAGTGGAGAAGTTCGCCTATCAGTTGGCCTTCAATGTCATCCCTCAAATCGACGTATTCCAAGACAACGGATACACGAAGGAAGAGATGAAGATGTACAACGAGACCAAGAAAATCATGCACTCCGACGTTGAGACATCAGCCATGTGTGTCCGCGTCCCTTCTCTGCGTTCACACTCAGAGAGCATCTGGATTGAAACGGAGCGCCCTATCAGCGTTGAAGAAGCCCGCGAAGCTGTCAAAAACGGCGAAGGCCTCGTGCTCATGGACGAACCAGAAAAGAAGGAATACCCCATGCCGCTCTTCCTCGCAGGAAAAGACGATGTCTACGTGGGCCGCATCCGCAAAGACCTCGCCAACCCCAACGGCCTGACCTTCTGGATTGTCAGCGACCAGATTCGCAAGGGCGCCGCCCTCAACGCCGTGCAGATTGCCGAATATCTCGTCAAGGTGGGCAACGTGAAATAATTGACGTGAAATAAACATTGGGAAAGCATTCCCCATCCCCTTCTGAACCTATTTCGCGAGAGGGGACTTCAGGGTATCCCTCTTTCTATTAGAAAGGTGGAGCGACCAAACTCATAACAGATAAAAGCCAAAGCGTGCAACTAAGCTGCACGCTTTGGCTTTTTTATTTCTCCGGCTCTCATGCCGTTCGCTTGACTCTACAAAGAAGGCTATTATCTTACGGCTCTACCACCATTACTTAACCATTTTAATCCAAAATCCAGGCATGGCAGTCTTGAACTCAACATCAATGTAATGGCATTGCTCCTTTATGATGCCTCTGCGGCGAATTGCAGGTTGCAAGCAGTAGGTTTCAAATTCATCAAGATTGACATTTTCGACGTGTGTCCAATGCGGGAATAATAGTTTCATATAAGCGACGGCTATGCGTTTCACGGCATTGAAGTCTCGTGTGTCGGCATTCTTGTCACACGCCACCAGTTCATCGAAAAGCAAGCCATAGACATTCTGGGTGCGAAGGGCATGCAATATTTCTGAGAAATATTCAACGTTAAGCGTCCAGCCTTTGAAAATAATCCCCTTATTGATGCGAGGCAAATGCCAGCCTTCTATGAAACAATGAAAGCGGTCGAGCAAGGCTGATTCTCGGAAAGACTGTGGCAAAGAGTCGAAATATCTGTAGTTGAGAGGTCTGCGCTGCTCGCTGAGAGGAATATTACCCATGAGCATGAGGCCGCATTCCGAACTGAACTCATTGTTGTCAATCGTTGTTTTTCCTGACTCCAAATAAGATTTAAGCGCTGCCTGTATCTCGGCAGGCTCCTGAAAGATGATGGTCTGAATCTCATCAAAGGCCGTGAAATCATGGTTCTTGATAATGCCGTTCTGCTGCTTGGCCTTGTCATAAAACAACTTTGCGCGGGTCACCTTCCCGCCACTCACGAGCCAACCATACTTTGAGAGATTGCCAAACACAAAAGACTTACCAGTGCCCTTGGGAGCAAGTTCTATGACATTCAAGCGAGGCTCAACGAAGATAAGGAGGCGTGTCAAGAACTCCATTTTCTGCGTCATCGTCTCAAAGCCATCTGCTTCATATTCCATCGAAGACAGCAGCACATCAATCCATTCTCCTGTGGAGAACGCGGCACGGGCGTTTCGCAGATAGTCAACATCAACACTTCGATAAGGCTTGAAGGGTTTGTAGTCCACCATCTCCACGTGGTTTTTCTTTCCGTCTTCGTCTGGCAGCACAGAGAGTTTGATGATGCCCCACTTCTCGCCGTCTACAAGTTCCCCTTGATGTTTTCTGTAAACATACTCAGGAATCTGCCCCTCGTTTATCTTGATGCCGAGATCAGGAATCCCAAACCGACGCACCCCCTTCACCAAGTCTATGTAAATAATAAAGCGAGTGAGCAGAGTCAGTTCCTCTCCCGAAGAAAGACGGTCTTTCACTTCGGTCTGCTTTTGCGGTATTACTTTTTCAAGGAAATTCGTCAGACCGATACGGTCAACCGCTCCTTCTTCACCGATAAACCGCTTCAAGATGAAGTCTTTCACGAAAGATGGTAGATTCCGCCCTGCAAACAAGCTGTTGGTCGATGCTGGGTCTTTGTATATTGCCATCGAGGCGAATTGCTCTCGAAGTTTCTGTGTGATTGTTGCTTGCATGATTAAAATCCGAATAAGTCATCTTCCTGAGCACCCAAATTGATGCTCAGATTGTCTGTTTGCTTAAAGTCTCCTATGCACAGGACAATTCTTGTTGAAGTGCCGACGAGGTTCAGTCGCTCGCTCTCATAGACATCTCCGTTGGTCTTGTAAAGCCTGTAATCCACACCATTATACGACACATGTGGCATGTCAATGCTGCTGAGCCCCTTTATTGTATATCTCACGACGGGATTACTTGCTACAATCTCGTTTGACTGCAATTTCGCAGAATAGACATTTGCGTTCTTTTGGCTGGAAACGACTATGATGGGCACAAGCACCTCTTCTGGCGTTGCTCCGCCGTGCGCTCCCTGTCCTGTGGACGTTTTTGCAGAAAGGGAATTGTCGTTTAATGAGCACAGCGTCTGGCCGTCGTCGCAAACGACATAGTGGTTATCTGTTGGGGCGTTGCCTTTGAACCAATGTCCACAGCGCCCAGCATGATTTGTCTCCACGCCAGCAAGATTCAATCCCACGCCAAACTGTGCCATGTAGCTGATGCCATGATCAGAAACGAAGGCTATCTTCTTTCCATTGTACATGGAAAGGACTTGGGAAATGGCATTTTCCACGATGCCGAACTCCTCTATCAGATATGCAGGATAGGTTTTCTGTGTATGCGCAAATTTGTCAACGTCTCCGATTTTCTCCAAATTGCCACCTGCCAGTTCATCCAGCTTTTTCTTGTTAACAGAAGTCACAGAAGGCAATTCTGAAGCCGCAACATAAATCTCGTTCAAGAACACACCATCGGCTTTATGTCTTTCAACGACCTTTGTCATGAAAGGAATCCAGTCGACGCCAAGTCCGTCTATCCAATAGAAAACATCAATGTCTTGACGGTTGTGCAGGAATGTCTTGACGGTCTTGAAGCCGCCATGCCATGCCTCAAAGCTCACTTGAGAGGCGTTGAGTTCGCTGAGCTTTTTCGTCAGGACTTCAGACGGTCTGTTTCCAACCTTTGAAAGGCAATAATCTTGAAAATATTCATTTATCCAGCCGTTGCCATTATCCGTTTGAACATTGAAAGGCAGCAGATAGTCATACAGTTCGGGGAAGAGCGCCCTTATGCAGTTCTTTTCTATCTTCCCTTGCCCCACCCATTCCACCATCAGACATTGTTCCGACAATGTGAGCGGCGACATGTATTTCATTGCAAACAAAGGTCCACGTTCTGGGTCGGCAGCCATTGCAGCCAGTTTTGCCTTCACTTTCTGCTCTGCCAGGCTCGTTATCTGTACGCCCTGTCTCTTTGCCTCCTTGAGCAACAGCAGGCGTTGTCTTAGACTTTCGCTGTCAAGAGGTTCGTCAAATATCTGAGTCGCTATCTGCGAGAACAGTTCCGAGGTACTGAGCGAACAGACATTTTCCAATACCCTGACAAGATAATTACGCGTTTCCGCCTTCCACAAAGAATAGGTTTTCAGCAGCCATCGCGAGAAGGCATCCTTATATTCAAACCATGTCTGAACAAAAGCATCTTCCTCGTTAAGGTTAGCAGCGTTGAACCGTTGGTTGGTAAAAGCGTCGAAATCAAAATCCTCCACATCGATATTGGAAGCCAGTTCTTCCCAATAAGGCATGTCTGCCGCTCTTGTGCTCACATTCCCGAAATCGATGCCGAGGCCCTTTGTCAGAAATTCAAAGACATCGTTACACACTATATACTTAAAGGCATTATCGGGCTGCGCATTCCTGCTATTGACAAAAATGCACCTTGAAGTGCAGATGATCTGCGGTTTTATCCTGCCCCCAACATTTTTCCAAAGGGCAATCCAATGACGCAGGTCTTCACAGAGCGTGTAATGTTTCTCCAGTCCCTTCACGCCGTACGTTGTTCCTTTTGTGAGAACAAGCTGATAGTTGTCATACTCTGTCCCAGAGTGATATTCCCAAATGTTTATATTGGGGTCATCCTTAAATTTGCTCATCCTGCCCTGCATACCGATAACAGGAACATATATACGCTGGTGTCCTCGCTGAGCTTCTTCGTGCGATTGTATAAGGCGTATGGTCTTCAGCAAGGAATCGAACTCTGCGTAACGCGTGTTGTCATAGAATCTGGTTATCTCAGAAAATGGCGCTATAACAAAATCATTGGCTGGCAGGCTCTTGATGTAAGCCTCAAACAAGGCGGCAAGCTGCGAATAGGTAATCAGCTTATCGTCCTGCCCGTCCTTCATCCATTTTTCTATGCTTTGCACGTACACGCCATGATCCTGGCAGACTTGTACGAAGTCACCGAAGTCACCGAAACTCTCAAACAGCACGAAGCGTATCGGATAGCGGTTACGAAGACCACTCTCCGCACCCGTCCAATGCTTGTCAACCTCTATCTCGTGATAAAGGTCTTCCAATGAGCCAAATTCCTTATACATAGACTAACTGTTTATCATGTCCAAAAGCAATTCTCCACACTCGTCACAAAGCCTATTTAGCAGAGCCTTGGCATCATCAATGGTTGTGATGCCTGCAATATGATTTTTTGCCTGCTTGCGCTTTTCCTCTAATACATTTGCATTGGGGGCTTGTGGCGTATTTGAGAAAGGCGGTACTGAAGAGGAACTGCCTCCTGACTGCCAGTCGTTGCCATTTGTTGAAGGTTGGTTGCCCGACGAAGCATTCCGGGCGGAGTTCCATTGCAGCGCCTTTTTCTCCACTTCCTCCTCTGTCCAGTAGCCCACGGTGGATTGCAGATTCTGCTCGATGAAATGCTTCACATCGTCAATCTCATCTTCCTTTATATTGATGAAGTCAAGCTGCATAAGATAGTTCTTGAAGCCATCGGAGAAAACCGCATCCACATTGAGGATATTCCTCATTTCGTATCTCAGTTCAGAGATGAGGTCTATTGTTTCCTTAACCAACGCAGGGTTGCGCAAATCGCGCTCCATGCAGATGGTCACGATGTTGTCAATCAAGCGGCATTCTTCGTCTGTGATACTTAGCGTTTCAGGCAGATTGTCGAAAGCGGCTTCCGAGGCGTATTTCACCGTCCACAGCGGATACCCCTTCTTTCCGAGAAATTCTGCCGTAATGGCGTAGCGGGCATCCTTGAGGCTGGTCACATCTGAATAGTCATTGCTCTTGCTATTGAGTTTGAAGAGCGAGATGAGGTCTTTGCATAGTTTGCCCTCCTCAGGGGTCTGGAACTTGAAATTCAGCTTGCTGTTTGATTTCTTGTCATCCCACACTTTGAACAACCACACGATGTCGTCAATCAGAGCGTTTTTATCACGAGGCTTGCCCTGCATGTCGAATATCTTGTTGGCCCAAGGCCTTAGGGCAAAGGCCATCATGGCCATAGAAGCGAAACTGCCGTAAAGCCCATACGGTGGTTTCTGCAGAACAGAGAACTTGTCGTCGAAATTAAACGGCAGACTTTTGTCTGCATGCTTGATGATGCTCTGCACCTTGTCATACACCATCTTGAACGGATGATTCTCAGGAACGTCATTCTTCCATTCCATATTCTCGTCCAAACACTCCTGTACAAGATATTGCACAGGGCGCATCTGGGCGGTTATGGTTGTCAGTTCTTCCTTCGAAGTGGCAAAGATGAACGTGCGCACAATCTCTTTGGAGTTTTGCTGACGCCAGAACGTTGACGGTGTCTTCTGTCGCAACAACTCGCAAGCATCTGGGCCATACGGAAACACCATCGGAGCTATCACACTGTTGACAATGCTTGAAAGATGCTTCACGGAGATGGGCTGTTTTTCCTCTCCGTTTATATACACAATGGCATTGCCCCTCTGCACGCGGTCCATCCACTCCTTGACCATCGACACGGCATGCTCGCGGTGTACTTTCTGTTGGTCAAGGAAGCCATGACTGCTGGCACAGGCATAGTTGGCCTGATACTCAACGAACTGCTCGTAATTGGCATCTGTCAACACCTCGTCAAAGACAAGGAACACAATGTTCTTCAGGTCTTTGTCGCTTTGGTCTTCGGCACATTTCTCAGCAAAATTGCGCAGCACGCCAAGCTCTTCATAGTTTCTGGCCATGAGCAGGGCAAAGAAAAGGGCGCTCGTCTTGGTGTCTTTGCGGGCATTCTTTATCTGGCTTCTGAGCACGGCTTCATTCTGATGGTCTGAGAAGAACTTAAAACCATACGGGCGAATCACCTTCTGCATCATCTTCTTCTCAAAAGCGGTGCTGGCGGCATCCGAAAAATTGAGAATCTGCTCTGTGTAACGAAACTGCACATTGCGCATCTCTGTCTTTTTCTCTTCAATCTCGCCAGACGGCAGGGCGGAAAACTGCACGGAATATAGTCCGCCTGGCGCACGTTGAATGATGCCCTGCTCGTTAAACCACTGCAACACCATGTCCACTTCGTTGTCATAACGCGTTCCTGCGAAGAGCGCGTGTATGTTGTCTTCCGATGGCGTCACCAGTCCGTTGTTGTTATCTCCCGACACATTGTTGAAAGCATTGAGCAACAAGATACCCTTGAACACGGCATAATATGCCTCGCCTTTATTGGCCACTTGGAGCATATAGGAATTATAGCGTTCGGTCACGGCACCATAATTGGCCACGTCATCTTGAAACACCTTTAAGACGTAATCCCACAGATAGTCTGCCGTGATGGTGTCGCGGTTAAGGAAGTGCTCACTGCTGTCAAGAAACTCCCGTATGGAGTCGTTCTGTCCCAAGAACTCAAACACGCTTCGGCTTGACGAGCCCACCACCGTGGCATAATGGGTGGCGAGATTGGCTGTTCCTGGATGCAGGGGGAAGAGTTTGAAAAGGTCTTCGCGCGTTGCCTGCCGGTCGCTGCTTGTGGCTGTAAAGATGTCCAGCAACTGCGGGTGCATCGCATAAAATTGCTGGCACATCTGCCCATGCCGTTCCCCGTCAATGATTTCAAACTTGCGCGACATAATCTTGAACGCCGACACTGGTTCCATATTATACTTCATGCGGTGGTAGCGTCCGTCGGTCTGCTTCAGCTGCTCTACATCGACACCATTGAAGGCAGACGGATGAGAAATGAGGAAGATATAGGAGTTGCTTTCTTCATTCATGAATTTCTGCGCCACCTCCTGCAGCTGTTTCAGCACAGGCACACCAATAGCAGCCGTCATCACATCCGTAAACTCGTCCCAAACGATGAGCAATCCGTTGTAAGTTCCAAGCGCTGCAAGACGTTCTTCAACTTCACTCAGCCACTGCTTGATGTTGTCATTGTTCAGGCGGATATCCAGTTGGACCGCCCGCAACGTGTCAGTCACACGATGGAAAACGCTGATGTCTCCTGCTTTCAGGCTTTCTGCCAGTTGCTCACTATTGTCCACCACAGACGAAAGGTCTGTATGCGTGTCAATGAGATTATTCCAAATCTCTGGATACTGCAAAATCTGCTCTGTATAGTTCTCATAATCTGTCGGGACGGCAATCTCTATGTTGTGCTTGCGTAGCGTTTCCGTCACCGCTTTCTGCAACACGAGGGCAAGGTCGCCGGGATGGGTCATTGCCCCCAGTCCGTACACCTTCACCGTGAGCAGCCGCTTCGTCTCACGGAGAGAATAGATGGCTTGACGGAGAGAGGCAAACTTGGCGTCCTTATATTCGTAGTCCACCCATTCGCGTATGTCTTCCACAGCATCCCCCAGCAAATGGCTGATGACAGCCACGGCATGGCTTTTGCCGGTGCCGTACGTTCCGTTAATCCAAAAGCTTTTGTGGTTGTCTATATCGTTTCCTCGCACACTCTTTAAAACCGTGCGCAGCACACCATTGAATTGTTCATTAGGGATAAACGATACCCATTCACCCTTCTTTTCTTCCGCTATGTCGTAAGCGGCCTTGCCGCCGCGAAGCTTGATTATGTCGTCATACTTGGTAGCCATAAGCGTATGATTGGTTTGTTATAATTATTCTGTCAGGTATCGCCTGATGATGCTCTGCTTAATATATTCCCTACTTTCCGCATCCTGCAACAATTCCCATAACTCATCGTCTAATTTCGCATAGAGAAGATGCTCACGGAGGTATTTGGCGGAGGGAGTCGTAGATTTCTTTAATACTTCCGCTCCTTGTTTCCATATCAGATGATAGAATGAGGCACTACTAAGATGAAAGAATGGCCGTATGAAAAAAGATAATTCGTAGCCTTTCCTGTTACCATTAACTTGTTCATACAACTGCCCAAACCTTTTACGAATAAGTTCATTGGACATCGCTATTTCATTATTGGTCAATGCCTCCCACTCTATTGAGTCTATTATTGCAATAATATAGAGGGGCTTTGATAAGGCTACCCTTCCGTTAATACTTCCTGTATGAAGAGAAAGGAGCATCTCAGAATATATTGACAGGAGCGCACTTTTCATGTTATTTTGTCATTGTCTTCAGCACTGTAAAAGGGGTCAAATCTTCACGAAGCGTTATATGGTCTAATCCCATTGCGAGCTCTGCCACCAACACCCTATTATTCTCAGAACTGATTGTTCTTAATTTTCTGAGCAGTGCTTGCCTTGAAGTTCTAAACTCTTTAAAGATGCCATGTTCTTTTGCACTATATAAATCAGATACCCTTAGCATAGACAATTCATGTTCTTTAGCGAATCTATAGATAGAGTAGGCAACAGCTTCAATACTTATATCATCGTATTCTTTTCGACATAACCCTGTCCTACCCAAATCGATACCCTGCAGACAGTCGGAACCGATGGGATTCTTTTTCATAAAATCACACAATGCAATAGCAGCATTTTCAACAGTTGAAATAGACCCAGAAAATCCTTGATTGGATATCTCTTCTTTTATTACTTTGACGTTATAGACCTGGTTCGTTGCTATATTATTACAGAGCCAATTGACAATATAGGAGTTGTAAGAAAGGTTTATAAATGCTACTTCCCAAAACAGGGAAGGTTTCTCTGCATAGATAGTTTGCATAAGAGCTCCTTGCTCTGTCAGATTATTCTTCAAATCTGTAATCTCCGCATCCCTCATCCATGCTTTAAACGAATCTACCTGAGCTGTACCCAAACTATTGTCTTTCCAAAATCCAACAGGATCAATGAAGTATTCTTCAACCCATTCATCACGTAGGCCAAACTTTTTATACGCTTGAATCTTCGTGTTTATCTTTCTTTCTGAATCTGTTACCATACGTATGCAATCTGCCGCTACACATCCACGGTCATGCGTGTTAAAGCACTTGTGACAATGAATGCATTTGTTTTTATCAATAATTATTTGTGGTACAATGGAGAGAGCGCCAGTTGGACAATCAACCTCACACACCTCACAATGTACACAATGTGCCGTTTTATATGTCAGGCGCCTTAAAAGGAAAGTCAGCTCATTTGGCAATTTGCCTCTAACCTCCAATATGGATTTTGTGTCTGTTTCTTCTATGACAAACGGAAAGACATTTTTCTTAAAATGGAGTTCTCCTTCGAAGCCCGTATCCGTACTCTTTATAGTATAAGGACACAAGGCGGGAAGCCATCTAAGAAAAGAGTGCTTTGCGTTTGTTAATTCTGCGACAAAATCCAAAGTTGAGAGTTCGGATTTAAATAACACTTTGGGATAAACCACCTTCCTGTCTCCTAATGGTTTCAGTTTCCATTTTCTTTCAGAAAGAAAACGGCTGAAGTCCGCAATATTTACTTGCGAAGCGTATCTTTTCAGCCTTTCCACAAAAGGGCGTAAATATTCTGGATAGAATTTCTGTATCAACATATCATCCCAAGAGCTTGAAAATGGACAAATCAGGCACCCTACTCTGGCCTTACCCTGTCGATAAGCAGAATTAATAGGTAAATCATTTTCAAATAGATACAAAAAAATCTCTACCGAATTCCATTCAATAATAGGATGAGCATTATAGATAAATGTATGTTTGCCTTTACCTAATCGCTGATAACTTTCTCTCCTTACAGACTCTTCAGCCCTCACCCCATCAAACGTCAAGACATGTGCTTGCTTATTGCCTTCCACTTTCAGCATACGATACAGCGGTGCCGTCTTCATCACCGAGCAGCACCAACGGTGATTGTCACTTGGCGTGCCAATCTTATCCCAATAGTTGAGTACCGACTCGTGATTGCGAGCCGTAAGGAAACGGAGTGAGGGGAATTTCTGTGTGTAGTATGCTTCTACGTCTTTATACAGAGACAGAGAAGGAGGCAGTTCATAGCCAGTGTCGCTATAAATGACCTCAAAATCTGTTGGGGGAATGGCACGAGTGCAAAGGTCGAGCACCACCTGCGAATCCTTGCCGCCAGAAAAACTGGCGATAAAGCGGTCGATTTTCGTGGAAAGCAACACGCGCTTGCCTTCTTTCTCTGCGGTGGCAAGCGGAATGATGTCAAACGAGTCGCAGTTCTGCTTCACAACGGCCATGCGTTGTTTGCTCTTCTTCTCCACACGCTCTGCCATCGTCTCGAAGTCAAGCTTGTTGGCGTCAGCTTTGGCATACGTCTTATTGGCTTTGGCGTATGTCAAGTAGGTGTCACGAATAAATTCAATGGCCTCGTTCTCCAACACAAACATCAAGTCGGACGTGCGCTGAAGCATCTTCTTCACGTCGACAGGTTCCAACGCCATCGGCTCTATGCCAGGCTGCATTTCCAATGTCGGTTTGGTATAGATATTCGCCCCCTTGGCATCGAAAAGCCTTACTCCACGATACCAATACTGCTTATTGACCGCCCACATAATGGGTGCCTCCACACGAGGATAAGTCCATCCCGACTTATCCAGCCCCAACAAATCCAACTCCTCAAAGAACACAGGACGAGGGGAGACACCCAATGTGCCTTCTACGATGCGGGAGTGCAACTGCACACCTCCCGTTTCCTTATCCCATGTTATCTTATACATTTCGGTTCTATCTTTTAAAATGCGGATAGAACCCCAATCTCCGACAGTGTTTCTACATGTATGTTACACCTCTATAAAAATAAAGCGTGGGATTCGCCTTTGCCCATCCCACAGCTCGAGGCTCTCGCATTGCCCTAATCGTCGAGACGGACAACGCTGAAAGCCCACGCATGGCATATATTAATCCCATGCGCGAGCAGCCGTACACATACGAGAAGTACATATACGACAAACCACGGCAGGGCATAATATTACCTTACCGTGAGCATTTACTGGTTGCCACCGTCCTTTGACGATTAATGTAATTTGCGAGATTACGAGCTGTCAAAGACAGGCGCTAAGTAAACGCCCATTTCCATAAAGTCAACACCCTCCCGCTTGCCCTTGGGCTTCCAGCGAATGGGTATCTCATGCAAATTTAACGCAAAAGCTTCAGACCCACGAATTTTTATCCGTGTTTTTCTCTTGAACACACAAATTCTGCAACAAGTTCCGTAGCACGTTTCGCAATAAGTTCCTATTTTGGGAGAAAAAGCCTCATCCAATGCTTTCAACATTTGCACCATGCCTTTCCAAAGAAAGCCATTTCCCCTAACGTTATTCAACGTATAAATATTACCTTTGCAGCGCCAGCGCACGTTTGTCGTATAAACGCCGCCATCGCCAAAACTCTCTCCGAAGAGCCCTGCAAAGTATTTTCAAAACATTTCTCCAACCTGTCTTTATGTCAAACAATCTGCTTCCCTTCTTTCTCATCTCGGCCTTCGTCGCCCTATTGGATATTCTGCCGTTCATCTACAAGAGGTGTCCTTGGCGCTATAAAGCGGCCGTTTATTTCCAAGTGTTTGCCACCGGCATGGTGGTGTTCTGCATCTCCCCCGGCCTGCTGCCTTGGTGGGCCACAGGCCTTGCCGTCGGCGCCCTGCTTGTTCTTCCGCGCCTCATTCTGCCGCCCGTCCGCGGTGCATACGCCTGGTATGCCACGCTTCTCAACAGCCTCGGCATGGGCCTTCTCTTCGCCTTCATACGCCATTCACTGACGAAGATTGCTTTGCTGTTTGTTTAGCTGACATTCTCCTTGATAAGGATGAAAGTATAAGTTGGGCAAGTTATTTCTCACCAGTCCTTACTCCTCTATCTTTTCGCGTGCAACTCCCTTCGAATCGACATACAATATGCCGGAGGGCTTTTCGTTTTTTGCGGCAGACGGGGCTTTCGGCGACGGCTGTCGGCGGGGCTGCGTCTCCGGTGCTGCGCTCGGCTTTTTGTCCTCCCGTTTTTCTTCAGGCTTCCGCGCCGCCTCCTGCCTGCGCTGCGCCTCCTTCTCTTTTTCGGTGCTTCTACAACATCCGTAAGTGTACACGCCAAGGATAACGATGACGGCAACTAAAAGCCAGCCCCAAGGCGGCATGTCGTTTTTGAGCAGGGAAACGGTTTTCCTTTCCTTGGGAGGATTGACAGACGAGGTGGCGGACAGGGCGCTGGATGTATCATTGCCCACTTCTGCCTCGACATACTTCGCCAGCGAATCTGCTTTTTCAGACCTGACGCCAACCGGGAGGACCACTATATGCTCCACCGTGTCATACACGGTGCGGCAAGCGACAGAGTCATAATGGGCGCGGATATCCTTCGTAACAATGGTATCGTATTCCATAACCATCGGCACTCTGGAAACCGATGGCGGCACTTTAGGAACTGGCGTTGGCGGCACTGGCGGCTTGAAATTCACGACGTACCGCACAGCTTTGACTACTGCGCCCGCAGCTCCTCCCACTGGAATTTGCGAATATGCCCCAGCGGCAAAAGCCCAAAACATGAGGCAGAAAATGAAGAAAGGTTTTTTCATAAGGAGGGTTTTAGGTTATATAAGTTATAGGGTTGGGATATATGAGGTTTTCCATCACCGAGAAGTTGCCTGACGAAGCTTCTGTCTCGTCGTTTTGTCACTTCGTAAATTTATTAATTTCCAACCATTCCACCAAGAGAAATGCGCCGAAAAACACGGTTGTTGCCAGCTTTCTACGGAAATACGCCTGACGGGGTGACGGGAGCGTCTGAATGTTCAAATGGACGTGACATTTCCTGCCAAACGTCCGTCCGTGGAAATGCTGCCAAACCGTTTGTCGGACCTCTGAGAGGAAAAAGACGACTGGACTTACGCAAGCATGCAACTACCACCAGCGACCACTATTTTCAACGCGCCCCTATGCTTCGCCTCCACAAAAGCCTGCGTTTACCGAACTTTTTCGTACCTTTGCATATCGGGCTTTTGGCTGGCACGCAACTGTCGGCAGAAGGTCTAAAAGCAATAAAAACGGAAATGGGCGGCGCATGCGTCACCTGTTTCCGACCACTTACCCAACCAAGTATATCTACTTATGTCTGAAAACTATAGCTTGAGCCATCTCAAGGAACTTGAGGCTGAGTCCATCTACATCATCCGCGAAGTGGCTGCGGAATTTGAAAACCCCGTGATGCTCTATAGCATCGGTAAAGACAGTAGCGTCATGGTGCGTCTGGCCGAAAAGGCTTTCGCACCGGGAAAACCGCCCTTCCCCTTGATGCACATCGACTCGAAATGGAAATTCAAGGAGATGCTGCAATTCCGCGACTGGTATGCCAAGGAACACGGATGGAAGCTCATCGTTGAAAGCAACGAGGAGGCTTTCAAGGCGGGCGTGGGACCGTTTACGCACGGCTCGAAGGTACACACCGACCTGATGAAGACGCAGGCACTGCTCCACGGGCTCGACAAGCACCATTTCGACGCGGCCTTCGGCGGTGCCCGACGCGACGAGGAAAAGAGCCGCGCCAAGGAGCGCATCTTCTCCTTCCGCGACCAATTTCACCAATGGGACCCGAAAAACCAGCGCCCGGAGCTTTGGGACATCTATAACGCACGCATCCACAAGGGCGAAAGCATCCGCGTGTTCCCGCTCTCCAACTGGACGGAGCTCGACATCTGGCAGTATATCCGACTTGAGAACATCCCCATCGTGCCGCTCTATTTTGCCAAGGAACGTCCCTGTGTGGAAATCGATGGACAGCTCATCATGCCCGATGACGACCGCCTGCCGGAAAAATATCGCGACCAGATACAGATGCGCAAAATCCGCTTCCGCACGCTTGGATGCTGGCCGCTGACGGGCGCCGTGGAAAGCGAGGCCGACACGATTGAGAAAATCGTGGAGGAAATGATGACGACCACGAAGAGCGAACGCACCACGCGTGTGATTGACTTCGACCAGGATGCGTCCATGGAACAGAAGAAGCGCGAGGGATATTTCTAACATCTCCAACACACACTGCCATGAAATATTATTTCATCAACACCGCCAACCAGCAGGAAGGCCCCATCGACGTGCATGAATTTGCTTCACACGGCGTGACCGACCAGAGTTTCGTTTGGCGGGAAGGCATGGCCGACTGGAAACGCGCCGGCGACTGCGACGAGCTGAAAAGCTTCTTTGAAGCCCCTGCCACGCAGATTCATCCAACTGCCGAAGAGCCCCCTGCCGCAACCGACTGCAACGACGGCGTGCCGGCTCCTCCCTGCCACCTGACGGCGGCCATCACAGGCCTCGTGCTCATGACCATCCCCATCCCATACGTGGCGCTCCTCGGCGGTGCGGCACTCGGCATCACGGCCATCGTGCTCAACGTGTGTGCCTACAACTTCTGGAAGAAAGGCAACTACGCCGTCATGCAGCGCCTTGACGACAAAGCACGCAAGCTCTCAAAGGCAGCCCTATGGGTGGGCATCGGCACCTGGATTGTTTTCTTCACGGTGTTGCTCATCGCCTTGGCCTGCGCCTGACCATGCCTGCCACTTCAGTAATGGGAATCATTGCTATTAATGGGCCATTACCTACCGAACTTCGAACTCCAAACAACACCGAATAAATGGGCTTATTAGAATTTAACAAACTCCCCATCAATACGCTCGTCGGCGCCGACTGGAAAACTTTCAAGGCGCTCACCGACGGACGCGAAGTTGACGCCGCATGGCGCGGCAAATACCGCCTAACGAAGGCCGTGTGCCGACTGCTATCAACGTTGGCGCCCATCCAGGAACGCCGCTACCAGAAGCGTTTGGCCGACAAACCGCTGGAGCACGCCCCCGTGTTCATCCTCGGACACTGGCGCTCGGGAACAACGTTCGTTCACAACGTGCTCTCGTGCGACAAGCACTTCGGCTACAACACCACCTATCAGACGGTGTTTCCACACCTCATGATGTTCGGACAGCCGTTCTTCAAGAAAAACATGTCGTGGCTCATGCCCGACAAGCGCCCAACCGACAATATGGAACTGGCCGTTGATCTCCCGCAGGAAGAGGAGTTCGCGCTGGCCAACATGTGCCCGTACACGTATTACAACTTCTGGTTTTTCCCAAAATACCAGTTGGAATATTGCGACAAATATATGCTCTTCAACGACATCACGCCTGAGGAACTGAAGGTGTGGGAGGAGACGTTTACGAAGCTCATCAAGATTTCGCTCTGGAACACGGGCGGCACGCAGTTCCTCTCGAAAAACCCGCCCCACACGGGCCGCGTGCGCGAACTGGTCAAGATGTTCCCCAACGCGAAGTTCATCTATCTCATGCGCAACCCCTACACCGTGTTTGAGAGCACGCGTTCGTTCTTCACCAACACCATCCAGCCGCTGAAGCTGGAGGAGTTTTCCGACGAGCAAATCGAGAAGAACATCCTCACCGTCTACGAGCGCCTCTACCACAAATATGAGGCCGACAAGGCGTGCATCCCTGAAGGCAACCTCATCGAGGTGCGCTTTGAAGACTTCGAAGCCGATGCGCTCGGCATGACGAAGAAAATCTACGACACGCTCTCGCTCCCGGGATGGGAAGAGGCCCGCACAGCCATCGAGCAATATGTCGGAGCGAAGAAGGGATACAAGAAAAACAAATACGACTATGCACAGCGCACGCGCGACCTCGTGGAAACGAACTGGAAATTTGCGCTCGACGACTGGGGCTATCATTTGTAAACCGCTTTCTCACGAAACTGGCTGGCACGGAATGCTACAACGCATCTATTGACACACATCTGCCAAGCTGTTTTGAGATAACAACCAAAGAGGCAACAGCGCCTTCCGTCAAGGAAGCGTCTGTTGCCTTTTTTTGTCTCCATGTGGCCCACCTCTCCACTCCTCCACGTCCACGGACACGGATAAGCCACCATGCGCATAGCAAGAGAGCCAATGCGAACGACGGCTGAAAGAAGTTATTGCCACAAAGGGAGGACTTGGCACCATTACTATATTACCATAATGCAACTTTACCAATCTCTCCCATATCTAATACTGCAGGTATATTCATCGCTTTGAATATACGAGCCATGGTATTAAAGGTGATGCCATGTCCACGTTCCAATCTTGAAATTTGAGACTTCTGTACACCAACCTTTGCCCCAAGTTGTTCCTGCGTTAGGTTTCTGGCCTTACGTGCTTGCTTTATGACTTCCCCCATTCTGTAAGCTTGTAAAGCGTCATCCACCTCTTTTTCAAACGCATCACGTTCGGGAGTTCCAATTTTCCCAAGATTTTTGTCTTGGAAATCCTCAAAAGATGTAAGTCTTAAATCTTCCATTATTTTTTTATTATGTCACTTAGCTTTCCTTGCAAAATACATTTGTTTAATTCTTTCAGCTTTGGCAATTTCCTTTGATGGGGTTTTCTGAGTTTTCTTGATAATCCCATGTGTCGCAATCACCAAGGTTTCAGTTTCTGTATCCCAAAAAGAAAATAGTCTGTATGCTATTCCATTATATTTCGTGCGAAATTCCCAAATACCATCAGAGTTCTCCAACTTTTTGAAAAGTTCATTGTTAATCTCCCCGCCCATGACACGACGGATATTGTATGTTATCTTTTTCCTTGCAGCTAAAGATAGAGATTCCAAGAAATCCCGTGCTTCACCCGTAAGGATTATCCTAAATTTCTGTTCTTGCATAAGAGTTTTTATGTACTTGCAAAGGTATAAAAAGTTCCCATTATAGGAAACTTTTATCGGATATTTTATAGCATATCCCATAAATCCCCCCCTAAAAATCATGCTGCGAAAACTTTCCGCGCCCAATATACAACGTATCAAAGGTATCTGTGCCATCACTGCGACGCTCCAGCAAGTTCTCCTCAGACTCGGGATTTTTCTCGGTGGACTTGTTCTTTCAGAAGCCGTTGCCTGCTACTAAGCTGCAAGGATTAGGTCATCGTTGTTTTTCATCTGCATTATTCGCGCCGTTGCCATTCCCTGAATTTCCAATCGGCAACCCAAAACCTCCTTTGCCCAACCGCCGACGCGAAAACACAGGCTAAGAAGAAGTCTGCTACCCGCGGCCGCGATTCGTGCTACTCGCGGCCGC
>OHIL01000256.1_pt1 | contig 23588 bp, 16 predicted proteins | sample 1568231 | NCBI WGS metagenome assembly OHIL01 (sample SAMEA3879565, study PRJEB24766) | human gut metagenome | biome: human-associated habitat; feature: feces | place: USA | collected 1985/1987 | reverse complement strand
CCGTTACGACAAATGACAAATATGCGGGTCTGTTCGGCTATCTCGGTAATTTCAATAATGGCGCCGCTACGGTGAAGAATGTGGTGATGGAGGGCATACAGATAACATGCAATCACAGGTTGGGTTATGCCGGCGGCGTGGCAGGATTTAGCTGGGGCACCATTGAAAACTGCTCGGTGTCGGGCAGCATTAGCGGCACGGTGAGCGTCGGCGGTGTGGTGGGTGTTCAAAGGGACCATCCCATCACCGGATGCAGTTCCTCTGCCACAGTGAAGGGAATGGTCCAGGTCGGCGGCGTGGCAGGTCAGACGATTTTTGGTGCCACCTTGACCGCTTGCTATGCCACAGGCAACGTGATCATAGAAATAGACCGCACAGAGAATATCTCTGGCGGCGGTCTGGTAGGATTCAACGACGGAGTAAGCCTCCTTTCCTGCTATGCCACGGGCAACGTAACCAGTACGGGTAGTAGCACTGGCTATGTACATATCGGCGGCTTTTTGGGAGATAACTACATTACCTTGACCGCCTGCTATTGGAAGAACAATCATGAACAAGGCATCGGCTACAATAGGGAAAGCACCAAAGCCACGAAGGTGGACGGCACTGTCGTTACCTGGCAGAAAGCCGTTGATGCCATGAACACCGCCTTGCAGAACGCAGGCTCAAAGTGGCGTTACGAACTTAAAGGAGCATTGCCTACCTTGATGAAGCAGTAAACCGTCGGGCGGAAAAGTTCTGCCCGCAACGGAAACAACCAGAGTAATAAAACAACAGATATTATGAGGATAAGATTTTTTGCACTTGCAGCGCTCGCCCTCTCACTCGCCGCCTGCACGCAGGACGAAGCGGGCTTCCTACCGGAAGGGGCGGAAGGCACATCCATCGTCTTCACCGCCACGGGACTGAATCCCGCCGCGACAGCCACCGTCGGCACCCGTGCCCCCGCGGATGGCAATTGGACGGGTGTGCAGAGCGTGGCAGTTCTGATGGACGGCACGGTGAAGACGTACGACGTGACGCCCTCCACCGCCGACCCCACCAGCGCCACGCTGACCTCCACCGACCCGTACTACTGGACCAACCACAACAACATCACCGTCACGGCGTGGTGGCCCTACACCGCTGGCGAGACAACCCCACCTGCGGTAAAGGTAAAAGCCAACCAAAGTACCCAGAAAGACTTTGAGACCAGCGACCTCATCGTAGCCAACGGACAGACGGTGACCTACGGCAGCCCCACACTTCGCTTCACCCACCGCACAGCGCGAGTGACCATCGTTCTGACGGACTACACCGATGGGCTGGCATCCGTGCAACTGACGGGACTCTCCACCGAAGGCGACAACCCAGCCGAAATCACCCCGTATGACAAGGGCAGCAACACCTACACCGCCATCGTAGCCCCGCAAAGTGTGGCAGCTGGCACGACCTTCATCACCTGCACCTTCACTAACGGCAAGGTCTTCGTCTATAAGATGAAGAATGCTACCGACTGGCAGGCGGGCGGTGAATATACCTACACCGTCTCCCTCGCTGCGGCAAAAGACCTGGGCTATACCATAGAGAGCAACGGCAGCTACACCGTGACCTCCGCCGATGGTCTGATGAATATAGCCAAATTAGTGAACGGAGGTAAGAGCGACATTAACATTACCCTCGACACAGACATTGACCTCACAGGAAAAGACTGGACACCGATAGGCACAGACTACGACAACTCATACAAAGGCACCTTCGACGGTGGCGGCCATACCATTACGGGGCTGACCTTTACGACAAATGACGAATTTGCGGGTCTGTTCGGCTGGCTCAATAGAGCTGGTACGGTGAAGAACGTGGTGATGGAGGGCGTACAGATAACAAGCAATCAAATATATGGCGGCAGTATTGGCGGCGTGGCAGGATATAGCTGGGGCACCATTGAAAACTGCTCGGTATCGGGCAGCGTCAGCGGCACGGTGTATGTCGGCGGTGTGGTGGGTGCTCAAATAGGCGGTTCCATCACCGGATGCAGTTCCTCGGCCACAGTGAAGGGAACGGTCGATGTCGGCGGCGTGGCAGGTCAGACGAATTCGAGTGCCACCCTGACCGCTTGCTATGCCACGGGCAACGTGACCATAGAAATGAACCCCAAAAAGAATATCGCTGGCGGCAGTCTGGTGGGAATGAACGCAGGAAGCAGCCTCCTTGCCTGCTATGCCACGGGCAACGTAACCAGTACGGGTAGTAGCACTGGCTATATGCATATCGGCGGCTTTTTGGGAAATAACTACACCACCGTGACCGCCTGCTATTGGAAGAACAATCATGAACAAGGCATCGGCTACAATAGGGAAAGCACCAAAGCCACGAAGGTGGACGGCACTGTCGTTACCTGGCAGAAAGCCGTTGATGCCATGAACACCGCCTTGCAGAACGCAGGCTCAGAGTGGCGTTACGAACTTAAAGGAGCATTGCCTACCTTGAGGAAGCAGTAAGCCGTCGGGCGGAAAAAGTTCCGCCCGCAACAGAAAGAAGCGAAGTATAATAAGTAGGCGTTCAAAATCCAGAAAAATCTCTACGCGTTTTTGACCAAATAGCATAGCGGTTGCGGCATAGCAACAGCGGCGACGCGCGAAGATTCGGCGAAGGCCTGAGCTACAATGCTGGCGCTGCAACAGACGATTTTGTGGGCCAGCGCAAATCTCCACTGCGAGGACGCTACCAATATTTATAGGGTGGTTCTAATAATTCTGATAAGTTGATTTGTGCCTTATCAGAATTATTAGAACCACCCTATATTCTATCTTGAACACCCTAAAGTAATGCGTCGGCCCTGCAAACCCTATAAAAAGTCATCGATTCGCGGCCGGCGGTAGCACTACTCGCGGACGGCGGTAGCACGATTCGCGGCCGACGGTAGCACGATTCGCGGCCGCGAGAAGATTACAAAGTCTACTTCGCGTGGGTTTCTCTTAGCGATGACCTTTATAGGGAGAGATATTTAGGAAATAGCTAACTCGTTGTTTGTAAATATTATATACATTTTCAACTTTACAGTCCCCCGACCTACCCATCACGGGCCGAATCGGGGGAAATCTAAATATTAAATTGACGTGAAGTTACAAAAAAAAATCTGGTATTACACAAAGTCTGTCCTTTACAGAGTTTGACTTTTTACAAGTCTATCGCTGGAGCTTTGAAAAAAGCGAACTTGTGCGTATCCATGCACAACTTCCCATCAAGAAGTTGGCACAAGAGATAGTCGTCACGGTCATTGATTAAGTGCCACTCGCAATCATATTTTTATATACGCCTGTAATAGTCTGTTGTAGTACACATCGTCCCATTTTGTCGGGGCTTATTATGTGTCGAAATCGCTCAGTTGAGCATACGTCAGGAGTGTAGCTTCGGGGGCGTTGTAGTATGCCTTTCACAGGCAAAAGACGGCAAACAGCCGCTGACAATTAACTTTGCATTATCACACTTACGATGTGAAAACTCGGATATGATGTCAATGGCTTGGTTTTCTTCATTATGTTTTACTCTATAACACTCACAATAACAACACCATCCATCTTCAGGACGGGTTTAATCTAAACACTGCTAAGTTGGAAAAATGTGGAGATTCGCTCGATTCGTGTTTTAGAACCGAGCATCCGTTTATAAGAGCATAAAACTACATTATCCAATTGCGTTAATGATATGATAAAGTAGTTTTATTGTATTCTCTATGTCGGTTAGGTCAGCCATACCTACTGGTGTATGCATATATCGCACGGCATAACCTATGGTAGCAGTCTTTTGCCCTGCACCCGAAAGTTGCAGATTACGGGTGTTGGTGCCCCCTGACGCTGCATTGTCGGCCGAAATCTGAATATTGATGCCGTGCTGCCGGGCAATATCTGTGATATATTCAAAAAATTCTGGATTTGTGTCGCCATTACGATATATTACAGGACCTCCTCCCAGTTTCACTTCACCGACTATTCGTGGTGACACATCTGGCACGTCTGAAGAGAAAGCGGCATCCAAACATACGACATAGTCGTATTTCTTACCAAAGGCAGACACAGCGGCTCCTTTGCAACCCAATTCTTCTTGTGTGGTAAACACCAAAGTCACGTCTTTGTCTGTCTTGCCACATAAGACGTGTGCAAGTTGTGTAAGAATAAAGGCTCCAACCCTGTTATCTATTGCCTTGGATGCGATGCGGCCTTTGCCCAATATGCTTGCGTTTGAAATTGTGGTAACGTAGTCTCCAACGCGAACCTTTTCTTTTACCTCCTCGTTGCTGAGACCCGTATCTATCCATATTCCATCGATGTCAGGAATCTTGGTTCTCTCGTCTCCTCTCATCAAGTGAATAGGTTTGCGTCCGATGACACCTTTTATAATCTTACCGCCGTTGCATCGTATATCGACAAATGAACCTATCATTGACACAATGTCAACGCCGCCACAGGGGCGTACATAAATGTATCCATCGTTGTCTATATACGTTACTTGCAGTCCGATTTCGTCAATGTGCGCATCAACAAGGATGTGCGCTGTGTTGTTACATTTTTGCGATTCACCATTGCCAGGAATATTTACTATCAAGTTGCCCATCACATCTTGGTGCATATGGCATTGGCTTGGCATATATTTTTTGCAAAGCAGTGTGGCTTCCATCTCGTTGCCACTTACGCCTGAAATATTGAGAAGCCGAAGAAGAAATTCTGTATCCATCATTACAAAATGTATTTTTTGATGTAACGCTCAATGAAATATTGCATAGATTCGCAATAGGCATTTTGAGCGTCATGGTCGTCGCCGATGGTGGAATTATCGGCATAACAACCGCCCGCACAATGCCAATGGGCAATACAATCGCGACATCTTTCGTTTCGGTTGTGATTATGTGAAAGTATAAGCTTCAATTTCTTGTCGTTTATTTCAACTTTTCCATTTTCAGAAATATGACCATAAATGAATTTGTCAAAAAGTTTGTCCTTCCGTGACCCTATGCAGGGGCAGATAGAGATATCTCCATCTGAAGTAACGACAAATATGCCAGGACAAAAGCGGTCACTCACGCACATGGCATTGTTCAGATAGGGTGACGTCAGCCATATTCCATATTCTTTTGCTTTGTCCAATGCTTCGAAGAAGTTATCAACAAAACGGCGATAATAATTCATTCTCTCTTTGGGAGAAGAGAAATAATTATCTGAGATTAATGATTTGAAAAAGACCTTTTTTATTCTTGGAGTATTTGTCACTATAGCATCAAGCATGTCGTTCATACGATCTATGTTCTCAAGTGTAATGACTGCATTGAGTGCGACATCAACACCTGCCTCGGTAAACTGATTTATGTTTGATTTGACAGTTTCGTAATGTCCTCTTTGACGGTTTTGTATCTCCGGCAATATATCAAACGACACGCCAAGACTTACATTGTGCATCTTCATATAGTTCGCAATGTCATGCGAGAATATGGAACCATTCGTTACAATTGATATCGGAAGTGACAGCCTATGTTCGTCTGCGAGACTATAGGCATAGTCAAGAGCTTCTTTCAGAAGAGGCCATGACAGGAGAGGTTCTCCTCCTCCTAAAATTGATATTGTAAAACGTCTTCCCTGGGGCTGTCGTCTATTGAGAAAATAATTTATGGCCGACTTTAACGAGTTAAGATCTATGGCATTGCCACTGCGTCCTTGGGCTGAATAACAATATGTGCATTTGAAATTACATATATTATTCGGCAGTATCATCATATTAGTAAAGCCCTCAATGTCATATTCGGTTAAGAAAATATTTTTGGAAGGAACCAATGTCTTACCAATATAATTCTTCAATTCAGAATCTGGGAACTTATCTAATTCATTCCTCTCGCAACACTCTTTCAATTGAAGCATTTGTTCTTTTCTCAGAACCTTTGCATATCTTGCAAGCGGAAGGTAAATCAAATAGCCGTCCGCATTCTGTTCTCTGACATATATGTTTATCTCTGATAGTGTCATATATTTCCCTCCATATCTTTACCCAAACTATTGGTGATGATTGTATTATAAAAATTACCAACGACGAGAGGGTCAAACGATTTGATTATAATCTTAGGGTCTGCCATAGGGGTGCTGTTTTCAGGACGGCCAACGTAATCGCCATTTAAATTCTTACCATCTATTATTACTTTGATACGTTTGCCGACCATTTCGGAGCTGTGTCTGGCATAAATATCTTTTTGTATAGCCATCAGCTCCAATGCCCGCTTACGCTTGACGCTTTCGGGTATTTCGTCGGTGTAATTGATTCCACTATAGGATAAAGGCTCATGCGAATAAAGAAATACTCCCATTCGATCAAATCGTCTGTCCATAACAAAATCTTTCAACTCTTGATATATCTCCTCTGTTTCTCCAGGATGACCTGTCATGACAGTGGTTCTTATAGAGATTCCTCTTGACCTTATTTCATCAAGTAAATCAATAAGGTGTTCTTTCGACATCGTGCGTCTCATTTTGCGCAACATCTCTTCATTGCAATGCTGTATGGCCATATCAATATAGTTGCACACATTCTTTCTTGACGATATAACATCGAGCAAATTTCTTGGAAAATTCACGGGATAGGCGTAATGCAACCTTATCCATTCGATGCCTTCAATATCAGACAACCTTTCTATGAGTTCGGCAATTTTTTGTTTGCCGTATAGGTCACGGCCATATTCCGTAGTGTTCTGGGAAACAATCTGCAGTTCCTTCACTCCCGACTTGGCAAGCATCTCACATTCTTTTACGACTGCTTCAATAGGTCTGGATTTTAACGCTCCATTGAGTATTGGCTTTATGCAATAAGAACATGGCATGTTGCAACCATCCGAGATTTTGATATATGCATAATGTTTGGGGGTTGACACAATACGGCATTCACTTTCTATCCATTCATGGCGGCTGATGTCTCTGATAATGTCATGCCAATTAAAATTACCGTATACCCTGTCAACGTCGGGAATATTCTTGATAAGGGCTGTTTTCATCTTCTCGCCATAACACCCCATCACCCATATTTGGCTTATGACACCTTGATGCTTGAGCTTAACATATTTGTTAATCTCAGCCAAAGAATCTTTTTCTGCGTCTGATATGAACCCACAAGTATTGACGATGACTATATCTGCACAAATGTCGGTTTGCCCGAAACTCACCTCGACTCCCGAGTTTCTAAGTTGCCATATTAACTGCTCGCAATCCACCAGATTCTTGAAGCATCCGATATTGACTACATTCACTCTCATACTTCACTTGTAATAAGTTTGTTCTCTTTTGTCATAACACCCTTAATCATAACATTTGACATATAGTGCTGTTGTGGCACCGAAAGTATATGTGTCCGATTAAATAAGTCTGTAAATTCCTGACGATCTTGAATTCCGGTCTTTCCAGGCATAAACGACAGTTGCTTGCCAATAGCCTCAGAATGATATTCGTGTCTTAGCTTTTCTGCCACGCCACGCGCTTCAGCCAACCTTTCTTTCTTAACGTTTTCTGGAACATCATCTGTCATTGTAAGATAGGCACGAGTATTGCTACGCATGGAAAAAGCATACACGTTTATGTCTCCAGGGCGGAAGTCTTCTATCAGTTTTATTGATTTCCTAAAATCTTCATCGGTTTCTCCACAGAATCCTACCATTATATCCGTGACAATGTTTATGTCTGGGCATAATGCACGCACATTGTCTACTACTTGCATATATTCTTCGACGGTATATCCGCGACACATTCGTTTCAAAACATCGTTGCTTCCTGATTGCACTGGTAGATGTACCACTCGCATGATGTTCTCATTGTTGCAAACGGTGTGAACAATTTCTTTGCTATATGTCATCGGATGTGACGACAAGTATTTTACCCACGCCCCGTGCCGGCCACATTCCTTGGCCACCATGTCAAGTATATTGGCAAAAGATACATCACCATAATGATACCTGTCTACCATGTGGCCGACAAGTGTGACAATTCCGCCGTAATCCCTGGCAAATAATGTTTTCAAATTAGACATAACGGTTGAAGGACTGACATAACGCTCGCTTCCGCGGGTGAAAGGTTCAATGCAATAGGAACAACGCTGGTTACAGCCTTTGCCCAACACTATGGCTCTGTTCGGAGTTGATGCATTAAGAGTAGGACGGATTTCAGAATATAAATCATCATCAGTATCCGACTCGACAATGAACTTTGATTCGCCTTTCACAAGACGTTCAAGAGCATAAGGCAGGGAGCGATATGACTCAGGAGAGATTATTGCATCCAGTTCGTTCTGGTGTTCGAAAAAATCCCGTCTGAGAAGTTTTGCATAGCACCCGCAAAGGAGCAACTTTGCTAAATGATTGCGTTCTTTTATCTCATGAGCTTTGCGAATCGCTGCGATATGTCCGTCTTCCCTAACCGAACAACAATTTAGTATTACAAAGTCGGCATCATCGGGATGGATGACCATTACGTACCCTGCATCTTGCAGTATGGAGCATATAATTTCCGAATCACAGGCGTTCATTCGACAGCCGTATGTATGCAAATAAACCTTTCCTCTGTCCATTATGATTTTCTTTTGTTCGCGAGTAAAGTCATTTCGTAACGCATTTCCATAAGCTTTTCCATATGAGTCTTTTCGGGGCAACAATGATTCAGTTTGAGACCTTCTTCTTTATTGCGCAAACGCACCAAAGGACATCCACCGCCGCATAAAGTGATAAATTCACAGTCAAGACATTTTGGGTCACGCGTATAGTCGGCTCCTACAATATATCGCGAAAACTTGGCCATGTCAAGTCCGCTACGAACATTTCCCAATGTCTGCTCCTTGTTGCCCACCATGCGCCAGCATTTGTATATTTCGCCTTCGGGACCAATTACAAATGCGAAATATTTGCTTGCCACACAACTGTGTCGTCGGAATTTTGGCAGAAAAGCTTTAATTTCGATACCATACTGGTGAAAAATGTCAAGTGCGAACTGGGCTTTGTAGCCGCCTTCGCTAATATTATCTTCGGCCGACACACACTCGTCAGAAAGAAGGTCGCTCACGAATCCAGGATATAAAGTTACTCGGCTGTCTAAAATTTCTTTTCTGAACTCATTATGGAATTGGTGATATTCGTTCATGTTACGGCGATCTATGTTGCTGCGGATGTCTATCGTTACTGTTTTATTCACAGATAGCAGATATTTCAGGTTATCCATTATTCTGTGAAAAGTAGGACCACCTCCAAGCAATGGACGCCGTTTGTCATGAATTTCAGAAGTACCATCGAGCGTTATCTGGATATTTCTGATTTTCAGACTCTCTATCTCGTCGGCTATTTCTTTGTTCAGCAGATAGCCGTTACACACCATTTTTGCACTATAATCGACATCCATATCTAAAAACGCTTCGCTCAAGCGCTTTATAGACGGATAGTTTATGAGAGGCTCTCCACCATACCAAACAACACTGAGACGTTTTAGGTTTGGATTACTCTTGACAAATTGTACAATTGCCGTCTCTGTCGACTCTGACATATTTTTCATGGGCCTATCCTGCTCATAACAATAAATACATCCGAAGTTACATCCCCGAGTTGGTAATATGGTCAGGGCTAAATCGCTGGAGTTGTAGCGATTCTTCAGCACATCAGCGAGATAATTGTTTAGGTCTTCTTCTTCATCATTGACTATTATACGCGACCTAATCAGGAATTCACCGTTTGCGGTTTCCTTCACCTTGTCGGGATTCGACTTAATATCTAACCACATGGCTAAATCCTCATCGTTAATCTGCAAAAACACCATGGACATCGTATTGAAAAGTAAGTGCCCATATTTCTCAGATTTACTAAGTATATTATATTTGGACCATTTCATGTTTTCTTTGTTTGAAAATGGTGAAACCTTGTTGGTCTATTCAACAAGATTTCACCTGTTGTTTGTAAGTTACCTTTTAGAGGCTCAAGTCGCCCCAGCACATGTCACAGACGTGTGAGGATTTGCAGAACTCGAAAACGCTGTTTGAGTTTTGAGCAGCTTCAACTACATTAAATTTTAAGGTCATAGTTGTAAACATTAAAAAGATTTCTCCTACCCGTTTGCTGGAAGGTCGGTTACTCCATTGCATACTCTATTGGGGCTTTTTTGCATACGCCTTGAGTCCTAAACCTCAGTCTCGTTCTTCTTGAATAAGCCAACGACACCTTTCACAAGACCTACGGTGAGGGCCACTACCAATTTCATAATTGATCCGAAAAGCCTTTGACCACAAAAAATGGCAGCAACAATAGTATTTGAAACACTTGGGATTTATCAGCTGACAATTTTTCACGCTTTATGCCGCCGAGACTACGACTGTCCATATTGGTATTCTCTACAAGCCGTGTAAGGCATCTATTGTGAAGTTGCAACGTTTTTCACTGAAGAAGCTACAGATTTCTGACGGAATCTTTGTAATTTTCTCATGGCTTTGGGATTTGAGTAATATCATTAATATATCTAAATCGCTCATTTTCCGTGACATATGGAAATGCTCAAAGTTTTTTGTGCAATTATTTTAGCTTATCATCTAAATACGAGACTTAAGTTTATAGCATAATGCTTAGGCATATATGACTGAACGTCAGAGGTTAATATGATGCCATGTGCTTTCTGTGTTCTGTTATACGCAACTCGCAACACGAACCACTCGTGATTTGCCTTTTGTACATAGTCCAAGGACACCCCTATTTGTGAGCGTTGAGATTCGGGGAGGACGTTGGAGGTAAGTTCAACGTGAGGAGATCCGTTTCGACCTCGTTGGGTATGCGCATTAAGCAATACGTTCATATCGTCTTTTATGTCTTGCAAAAAATAGCAACTAATAGACACAAAAAAAGCGTGGAATCGTCTTGTTGTCCATTCCACGAGTCGAGGCTCTTGCATTGCCTATTATAGTCGAACAGACAACGTCAGAGCCCACGCCGATATGAAAATCATTACCGTAAAAAGACCTATATAATACATTTGACTGCATCCCGAAAGGATACAATCTATGCCTACAAGGTCTCCACGGGAATTGATAAATCACACCCGGGACATCTACCGTTGACCATATTCGAGACTATAATTCAGAATGTTTGCAAGATTCGACTCGTCTCAAACACAGCGTCAGATAAACGCCTTATATTATGTCTTGACCCTCTTCCCACCCATTGCCCGCTTATTACCGAGAAAGTTGTTTGGACTTCTCAGCTTCAGCTCGGCGTTGGCTGTCTGCCTATCAACATTGAGTAAACCCAATTTAATACACAGAATCGAGAGCCATTGCAAAAATAACAAAATTTCTTCAAAACAAGCAAGATTTGCTTGGATTTTCTGCCAATACTGTCAGATTTTAATATTTGTGTTGCTGTATATAAAAGTAAATAAGCGTGACATCGCCATCTAAAGTCCTGTAAGGTAGGGCGTTCCTTTTCGCGCTTTGTTCGTTTATCATGTGCGCATGCTTTGCCACTTGTTGTTTGGCTCAAAACCGCACAGAGACTTTTCTTGATTTTGAACGCCCTAACAAATTTATTTATTGCCCGGTAAAACTTTTTTAAGCAATAATGCTAATACTGTCGCCAAAGAATATAGTTTCACCGTTTATAGAAAGCGCATTTGCCCCCCTAAGTCTCTGGTTTAGCGGTAGTTTATGCCAATATGCGTATAGACAGCCGTATCTTACCCCCCGACATTCCCTTGAGAAACCTGCTCTTGGCGGTTCTTTGAGAAACAGGGTAGAAGGAAGCATCCTGTTGGCACACGCACGGGATTTGCAACGGAAAAGGCCCGGAGCGCACCATTGTTTGGTGTGTTCCGGGCCTTTATAAAGCGTATGGTTTCTATTTCTTCTCGCCCCATTTCTTGCAGAGCTTGCCGCCCAAGAGGCAGTAGAGGCCGATGGCAACGAAGGGGATGCTGAGGAGTTGTCCCTGGTTGAGCCCGATGGTGTTGACCATCTGGATTTCCCATGCTTCCTGAACGTCTTTGAAAAACTCGACGAAGAAGCGGAAGGCGAAGATGGCCGTCAAGCACCAGCCGAAGAAAAATCCCGTGCCAACGCGGTCGCGGTTGCGGCGGTAGAGCCACAGGCCGACGAGGAAGAACACGAAATAGGCAACGGCTTCGTAGAGCTGGCCAGGATGGCGAGGCAGGAGGTCGCCGTTGCAGGCGAAGATGAAGCCGTAGTCGGTGCCAGTGTATTTGCCAACGATTTCCGAGTTCATGAGGTTGCCGAGGCGGATGCAGCAGGCTGTGATGGGCGTGGCGATGGCGATGTTGTCGAGCACGCGGAAGATGTTTATCTTCGTGCGGCGCACATAAAGCCAGAGCGCAATCATCAGTCCGAGCGTGCCGCCGTGGGAGGCCAGTCCAGCATAGCCCGTACACTTCCAGCCGGTGCCAGTATCCCTGACAGGCAGGAACATTTCAACGGGGTGGCTGAGGAAATAGCCCGGCTCGTAGAGCAGGCAGTGGCCGAGGCGTGCACCGATGAGGATGCCGATGAAGCAATAGAAGAAAAGAGGGTCGAACTGGCGTTGCGGGATGCCCTGTGCCTTATAGAGCTTATAGACCACGATGTAGGCCGCTATCAGTCCGACACACCAGAAGAAGCTGTACCAATGGAGCGAGAAACTGCCGATGGTGAACACTTCCTTCGATGGTTGCCAGAGAATGGAAAGTATTTCCATGATGTCTTTCTTGATTTGATGAGCCTGAGAGAGGCAGGCGTTTATACGTTGAAGCGGAAGTGCATGATGTCGCCGTCCTGTACGACGTATTCCTTGCCTTCAACATGAAGCAGGCCAGCGTCGCGTACGGCCGATTCAGATCCGAGGCGGATATAGTCGTCGTATTTGATGACTTCGGCGCGGATGAAGCCCTTCTCAAAGTCGGTGTGGATGACACCAGCACACTGCGGCGCTTTCCATCCGCGGCGGTAGGTCCAGGCTTTCACTTCCATTTCTCCAGCCGTGATGAAGGTTTCGAGTTCGAGCATTTTGTAGGCCGCTTTGATAAGGCGGTTGCATCCGCTCTCTTCAAGCCCAACATCTTGGAGGAACATCTGGCGCTCCTCGTAGGTCTCGAGTTCGGCGATGTCGGCTTCAGTCTGTGCGGCCAACACGAGCACTTCGGCACCTTCCGGTGCTACAGCTTCGCGCACCTCCTCCACATAGTGGTTGCCGGTGGCGGCGCTGCCTTCGTCAACGTTGCAAACGTAGAGCACAGGCTTCGAGGTGAGGAGAAAGAGGCCCTTGGCGGCTTTTATTTCCTCTTGCGATTCAAACTGCACGGTGCGTGCCGATTTGCCCTGGAGCAGGGCTTCCTTGAAGGCCATGAGCACTTCATATTCCACTTTGGCGTTTTTGTCGCCACCCACTTTAGCAATTTTCTCTACGCGCTTGATGCGGTTTTCAACGGTTTCGAGGTCCTTGAGCTGGAGCTCGGTGTCGATGATTTCCTTGTCGCGAACGGGGTTGACCGAACCGTCAACGTGCACCACGTTGCCGTCGTCGAAGCAGCGGAGCACATGGATGATGGCATCGGTTTCGCGGATGTTGCCCAAGAACTGGTTGCCGAGGCCTTCGCCTTTCGAGGCACCCTTCACGAGTCCGGCGATGTCAACGATTTCCACCGTTGTCGGCACGATGCGTCCCGGATGCACCAGTTCGGCCAGTTTGGAAAGACGTTCGTCGGGCACCGTGATGACACCCACGTTGGGCTCGATGGTGCAGAAAGGGAAATTGGCCGACTGCGCTTTGGCGTTGCTCAAACAATTGAAGAGGGTGGACTTGCCCACGTTGGGGAGTCCAACTATACCACATTGTAAACTCATTGGTCTGTATGTTTGTTTTATTTTTTGTGTTTAAAAGTAATCACCAGTGCCGCTACGAAGAGCGCCAGGATGGCGAAGATGGCAACGTAGGCAAGGGTGTTGGTGGTTGAAACAGAGGCGGGGCGGAACTCAAACACCACTTTGTGTTTGCCTGCCGGCACCTTCAGGGCGCGGAGCACATAGTTGACGCGGCCCACTTCGGCGCTCTGGCCGTCGATGGTGGCGGTCCATCCTGGGTAATACACTTCCGAGAACACCACCACGCCGCCTTTGTCGCTTTCCACGTCGTAGTGCAATTCGTTGGGCTCATAGGCCGTGAGCGTCACGGTGCCGTTTGAGAGCGCACTGCCGTCGAGCTGTTGGCGGAATTGTTCATCGGCCACAGCCGCATGCTTCGTGTCGAGATTCGTCAGGCCCGCCATTTCAGCGTCGGCGCCCTTCACGAAGTTGAGCTTGTCGACAAACCATCCGTGGCCGTTGGCGGCAGGGTTTTTGACGGCGATGTCTTTCGTGACGATGAAATATTTCGCGTTGAGCATATTGAGCACCGGTACGAGGCTGTCGAGGTTAAGCGCTTCTACGTTGCCCGTTTGCGTCAGAGCTTGATAAAACGCTGCATGCTCCTGATTGAGATGGCGCTCAATGAGGTCTTGGTAGCGTTGCAGTTTGGCGGCATGGTAGCCTCCGATGTTCTTGTGCCAATAGCTCGTGGAGTTTTCGCTGAAGGGGTTGCCCACGGTGTAGTTGAGCACGCGGTAGTCGGGGTCGGGGTCAGATAGAATCTGCTCGTCGGCCGCCGTTTTCTGCGCCATATTTTCGCTGCGCACGATGGGGTCGGTGAAGTTGTCGTCGTTGAGGTAGTGGCGGTTGACCGTCCACATGTCCACCAAGGCCACCAAGGCCAGCGCTCCGCAGGTGGCCCAAGCTGGAATCTGCTTGATGCGCGTGCCGAGCAAGAAGATGCCGCCGCAAACGATGAGCACGATGAGCGAGCGGAAGGCCGAGGCCGACAGCACGGCGCCACGCATGACGTTGATAGCATCGGTGTAGCTACCGAGGAAATTAGCGTCGAAAGCCCCCGTCTTGGCGAGGAGGTCCATCGTGGCCACTTCATCGGCAGAGAGCAGTGGGCCGAAGGCGGTCGGGGCGAGCCAGAAGAGCAGGCAGAGGCCCGCAGTCACTGTCGTTGCAACGCCCAAACCGATTTTTCCGCGTAGCGTTGAGAGCACGTCGCGGTGGCGCAGGGCGTAGGCCAGTGCCATGATGCCCAGCAGCGGCATGGTAAATTCCGCAATGACGAGGGCCGAAGAAACCGTTCGGAACTTATTGTACATCGGCAGGTGGTCGATGAGGAAGTGCGTCACGCCTGGCACGTTGTGTCCCCACGCGAAGAAGAGCGACACAAGCGTGGCGGCCGCCATTGCCCATTTGAGTGGTCCGCGCACCACGAAGAGCGCGAAGACGAAGAGGAAGCAGACGAAGGCACCCACATAGACCGGACCGACCGTGAAGGGCTGGTCGCCCCAATATTGGTTCTGTCCTGGCATGGCGCTCACGCGTGAAGCCACAGCGGGATTCTGCGAGAAATATTGTCCGACGGGGGCGATGTGCTGGTAAACCGTTGAATAAGGTTCGTCAAAGACATTCTCCTCCGTGATGGCCGACTTGGTGCCGCCGCCCTTGAAGTTGGGGATGAGGAGCGTCATGGTTTCGTCAACGCCATAGCTCCATTGCGTGATGTAGTCGTAGTTCAATCCGCCCTTCGAAACTTCTTCAGCCCCGTCGCCGCTCTGCTTGGCAGCAGGCAGCGGTGTCAGTTCGGAACCGCCGCGCATCGTGTGCTTCGCATAGTCGTAAGTGTGGTAGAGGTTCGGCAGGTTGGCCGCCACGCCCAAGATTCCCGCCACGACGATGACCCCCGTGGCCTTCAGCCAGCGTTTCGGAGAGAGCACACCATTTCCCAAACCGTCGTCTTTGCGACGCAGAGCCTGGATGCCGTAGGCCACCACGATGAGGCCCATGACAAAGAGGAAATAGTAAGTCATCTGCACGTGGTTGGAGAGCACCTGCATGGCAGTGAAGAGCGCCGTCACGGCACCGCCCCAGAGCAGTCGTCCGCGATAGCAGAGGATGAGGCCGCCGATGGTTGGCGGGATGTAGGCCAGCGTCATCACCTTCCAGATATGTCCGGCGGCGATGATGATGAAGAAATACGAGGAGAAGGCCCAGATGATGGCGCCCAGCGCCGCCAGATAGGGGCGGAAGTTGAAGGCGCGAAGCATCACGTAGAAGCCCAGCAGAAAGACAAACACGTAGCAGAGAGCGCCCTTCGTGCCGAGGTTGTAGATGTCGGAAATGTGGGCCAGAAACTGCGTCGCACTATAAGAAGGCGCAATCTGGTAAGTGGGCATTCCCGAGAACATGGCGTTGGTCCAGCGCGAGGTCTCGCCATCGTGTGAGGCGCGGTAGTCGGCCTGCTCGCGGCCCTGGTTCATGGCCGCGTCGGAGTCGTGTCCTCCCAGCTCCATCCCTTGCGTGATGGGAGTTTGGAAATACACGAAACTGATGAGCAGGAACACCACCACCATGGCAATGTCCATCGCGGCGTTGCGCCCATACTTTTTAAAGAAATCGTTCATATATGAAAATGTTGTATTGATTTTCAAAGGTGGAGGAGCGTATGGCTTTTCTGTATGGATGTCCCGAAAAAACGGCAGCGATTCTCAATCTCTTTTCGTCTGTAAAAAGGCCAGATTCTTCTGTCGGAGGACGCCTGAAAAGGCAGGTACATGCTTCGAAATGAGCCATACACACTATTTCACTTTGCAAAATTACCACAAGACCACTGATGGGCAAAGCAAAATTAGAGTTTTTTGCTTTGCCCATCCCACGTCAAACACTAACTTTGCAGAAACGTTTAGGGACCGGGCTGTTGTGTGTTCTGATTTTGGGTGTCCTGGAAATTCTGTAATAGTATCTTGCGGTATAAAACTTTTCCCATCATCAATTCGACTGCCAACTCAGACCGCTCCTGTCTGTAAGCAATATATGCGAGTACTCTTAGTCAATACATCAGAAACGGTTGGCGGGGCCGCTGTGGCTGCCAACCGGCTTTTGAGGGCGCTCAACCGAAACGGGGTTGAGGCCGAACTGCTTGTGCGCGACAAGCAAACCGAAAATCCGCGCGTCATTGCGCTCCAGCACCAGCGGGCTATGAAACTGAAGTTCATGGCCGAGCGCCTGCAGATTTTCTGCCACAACGGTTTCACGCGCCGCGGCCTCTTCGCGGTGGACAACGGTGGTTTCGGCGCCGACATCACATCGTTGCCAGAGTTCAAGCGTGCCGACGTGGTGCATCTCCATTGGGTGAACCAAGGCATGCTTTCGTTGAAAGACGTGAAAGCCATCGTTGAGAGCGGCAAGCGCGTGGTGTGGACCATGCACGACATGTGGCCCTTCACGGGCTGTTGCCACCACGCCGCAAAGTGCGACCGCTGGAAAAACGGTTGCGGAAACTGCCCCTTGCTCAACAAACCAGGCAACCGCGACCTCTCGTGGCAGACGTGGCACGCCAAGGAACGCGCCTATGGAAAGGGGCGCATCGCTTTTGTGGGCTGCAGCAACTGGCTAACCGATCTCGCCCGGCAGTCGCCCCTCTTGAGGGGATGCCGCGTGGAAAGCATCCCTAACGCGCTCGACGCCACCCTCTTCTCGCCAGCGAGCCGCACAGAGGCTCGCCGCCGCCTCGGATTGCCGGAAAATGGCAAGCTCATCCTCTTTGTGGCGGCAAAGGTGACCAACCCTTACAAGGGAATCAGCTATCTGCGCGATGCCATCGGGAGCCTGTGCGCCACCTATCCCGTCTTGAAGGAGAGCCTGAGCGTTGTGGCAGTGGGGCAGGAGGCCGACCGCTTGAAGGACACGTTCCCGACGCCAGTCCACGCTGTCAACTATGTGGCCGACCCTGGCACGATGGCCGATTATTACCGCGCTGCCGACGTGCTCGCCATGCCGACGCTGCAAGACAATTTGCCGAACACCGTGGCCGAAGCCATGGCCTGCGGCACGCCCGTTGTGGCTTTCGAAATCGGCGGACTCCCGCAGATGATCGACCACGGGGAGAACGGCCGCTTGGCGCAATACATGAGCACAGAGAGCCTTGCCACCAACCTCTTCTCCGTTCTCACAGATTCCCAGTCGGAACGCTTTGCCGAAGCGGCACGTCGAAAGGCCGTGAAGGAATATTCGGAACAGGTCGTGGCCAACAGATACCGCCAGATATACGAGCAACCATAACCAACCTACTTATATAATTAAATGTCTGAACCTCCGCTGAAAATAACCGTCGCGACTGTCACCTACAACGCGGCGGCACTTATCAACAAAACCATCGCTTCTGTTGAAGCGCAAGATTATCCATACGTGGAACACGTGATAGTGGACGGCAATTCCACCGATAATACGCTGGAGCTCGTCCATCATTATCAGGAGCGCAACAGCGTTGCTTCCGTGCCCCACGAAATCAATTGCATCAGCGAGCCCGACAAGGGGCTTTACGACGCCATGAACAAGGCCATCGACATGGCCACGGGAAACTATATCGTGTTTCTCAATGCGGGCGACGTGTTCCACGAGACCACGACGCTCTCCAAAATCGTTACTGCGGCCGAGCGCTATGGCAAGGAGTTGCCAGCCGTGGTGTATGGCAATACCGACATCGTGGACGATGAGGGCCATTTCATCCGCCACCGCCGCCTTGCGCCGCCAGAACGTCTCACGTGGCGCTCCTTCCGCAGCGGAATGCTCGTGTGCCACCAGGCCTTCTTCGCCCGTACCGATTTTGCCCGCCAGTTCCATTATGACCTGCGCTACCGCTTCTCGGCAGATTTCGATTGGTGTATCCGCATCATGCACAACGCCAAGCGCCGCAAAACGCCGCTCTGCAACGCACACGTCATCGTGGCCGACTATCTCAACGAAGGCACAACCACTCGCAATCATAAGGCTTCGCTGCGCGAGCGCTTCACCATCATGCGCCGTCACTATGGCATCGTGGTCACGCTTTGGATGCACGCGTGGTTTACGCTCCGCAACTTTATCTTGAAATAAAACGCTTACATTTGTACAGACAGTGGTTGCCACCTTGTCTGGGCAAACAGTTTCCAAAATCCTCCCATGCCTCTCCCCAAGAAACCCTTCACGCCTGAAGCGGCGTACACGCAGGCTGCTGCCCGGTGCGCCACGGCGGAATATTGCCTGAACGACTGGCGGCGGAAGTTCCAGATGAAGGGACTGCCGCCGCGCGACATAGAGCGCGTGCTCGACCGTCTGGTCGACGAAGGATTCATCAACGAGGCACGCTTCGTTCGCGCTTATGTCCACGACAAGGCGCTCTACGACCGTTGGGGGCAACTGAAAATCCGGCAGTCGCTGATGCTCAAGCGCCTGCCGCCCGCGCTCATCGAGGAGGCTTTGCGCGAGACCGACCGCGGACTTTGGGAGGAAAATCTTCTCGACCTCTTGCGGCAGAAGCGCCGCAGCATCAAGGCCGATACCCCTTTTGAGGAGCGCCAAAAACTGCTGCGCTTCGCCGCCGGACGCGGTTACGAGCCAGCCCTCATCTACCAGGCTGTCAACCGCCTTTGCGGCGAGGAAGGCGAGGAGGCCGACGAAGTGTTCGTGGAGCCCGATGACGAAATTGTCGGGCCAGAAGAGGCCGACAACGAGTTTTAAGCAATACCAAACCAGAATATGAAACATCTCTATATAGAAACATACGGCTGCCAGATGAATGTGGCCGACAGTGAAGTGGTGGCCTCCGTGATGCGTATGGCGGGCTACGAACCGTGTGACACGCTCGACGAAGCCGATGCCGTGTTCCTCAACACCTGTTCTGTGCGCGACAATGCCGAGCAGAAAATCATTCACCGCCTGGAAGCCCTCAACGCCTTGCGTCGCAAGGGCCGCAAACTCATCATTGGCGTATTGGGCTGCATGGCCGAGCGCGTCAAGGAGGGATTGCTCAACGAGCACCATGCCGACCTCGTGGCCGGTCCCGATGCCTACCTCTCGTTGCCCGACCTCGTGGCGCAGGCTGAGGCTGGCAACAAGGCCATCAACATCGAGCTCTCCACAACGGAGACCTATCGCGACATCATTCCTGAACGCGTCTGCGGTAGCCATGTCTCTGGATTCGTGAGCATCATGCGCGGCTGCAACAATTTCTGCCATTATTGCATTGTGCCTTATACGCGTGGCCGTGAACGTTCACGCGATGTACGCAGCATTCTTCAGGAGGTACACGACTTGCAGAAGCGCGGATATAAGGAGGTGACGTTGCTCGGACAGAACGTCAATTCTTATAAATCCATTGCCGACGACGGCACGGAAACCAATTTCGCCGCCCTGCTCCGCATCGTGGCGCGTGCCGTGCCAAAGATGCGCATCCGTTTTTCAACGAGCCATCCGAAGGACATGAGCGACGAGACGCTACATGTTATCGCCGAAGAGCCAAACGTGTGCCGTCACATCCATCTGCCCGTGCAGAGCGGTTCCGACCGTATTCTCAAACTCATGAACCGCAAATACACGCGTGAATGGTATCTCGACCGCGTGGCGGCCATACGTCGCATCGTCCCCGATTGCGGACTCTCCACCGACATCTTTGCTGGATATTGCACCGAAACGGAGGAAGACCACCAGCTCTCGCTCTCGCTCATGCGTGAGTGTGGCTACGATTCGGCCTTTATGTTTAAATACAGTGAGCGTCCTGGCACTTATGCCTCGAAGCATTTCCCCGACGACATTCCAGAGGAAACGAAGGTGCGTCGCCTGGAAGAACTCATCGCCCTGCAAAACGAACTCTCGGCTGAGAGCAACCAGCGCTGCATCGGCCGCGAATATGAGGTGCTTATTGAAGGCGTTTCAAAACGTTCTCGCGAACAGCTCTTCGGACGTACGGAGCAAAACAAGGTCGTGGTCTTCGACCGCGGCAACTGCCACATCGGACAATATGCCCGCGTTGTCGTGACGGAGGCTTCGTCGGCAACGCTGAAGGGCCATCTGGTGAACAACGCCGAGGCGTGATGCCAATTCATCCGACAGACTTTATTAATGGTAAAAAAATAACTTGTGCAATTTTGAGAAATAAGGAGTTAAGTCTTATGTCCTGTCTTTTTGCCGCTTTTGAAATTTGTCATCGGTCACATAGCCCGCTATGCTCCCTCTTCCAAATTCCAAAACCAACAAAAATACAGGTCAAAATTGCTCAACTTATTCTTTCACCATTACTTAAAAAACTGAATCACCATGGGAAAGACCATCACCATCCGCTGCAAAAATACAGGCCGCAGCCATAAAGTCCCCATCGGGTTTACCTTGGAGGAAGTCTACGAAATGCTCGAAATCAAAATGCCCTTCGAGCCGACGAGCGCCAAGGTCAACAACAAGGTGGAGGGGCTGCATTTCATGTTCTTCAACGACAAAGATGTGGAGTTTCTTGACGTGACTTCGCCCTCAGGCCTGAGAACGTACACGCGTTCCCTGTTTTTCGTGCTCTACAAAGCCGTGCGCGACCTCTATCCTGGAGCGCGTCTGCGCATCGACACCCCCGTTTCCAACGGCTATTTCTGCCAACTCGAAACGGAGGGCGGCGTGACGCCCGCCGTGGTCGGCGCGTTGAAGAAGCGCATGGACGAAATTGTGGCGGAGAACTTGTCGTTCCATCGCATCACGTGTCCCACGGACGAAGCCGTGGCCCGCTTCCGCGCTGATGGTCTGGAGAGCAAGGCCCGCCTGCTTGAGAGTTGCGGTTCGCTCTACACCACTTACTATACGCTCGGCGACACCGCCGACTATTTCTACGGCTCGTTGCTCATCAAAACGAGTCAGCTCGTCTTGTTTGATCTTGTGGCCTATGGCGACGGACTTCTGCTCCGCCTGCCCGACCCCAAGAATCCCCACCACCTGATGCCGATGACCGACCAGCCGAAGATGTTCGAGGTCTTCCGCGAGCAACACCACTGGCAGCACATCCTCGGCATCTCCACCATCGGAGAGTTCAACGTGGCGTGTGACGAGGGGCATACCAACGACCTCATCAACGTATCGGAAGCCCTGCAGGAAAAGAAAATCAGCCAGATTGCCGACCGCATCGCTTCGACGCCGCAGGTGAAGGTGATTCTCATCGCCGGACCTTCGTCGAGCGGCAAGACCACCTTCTCCAAACGCCTTGCCGTGCAGCTCATGGCCTCGGGTATGCACCCCGTGCCCATCTCGCTCGACGATTATTTCGTTGACCGCGAAGACACGCCGCGCGATGCGTCGGGAGAATATGACTTTGAAAACGTGGAGGCCATGAACATCCCGCTCTTCAATCGCCAAATAACGGCGTTGCTCAAGGGCGAGGAGGTGGAGCTCCCGCGATATAATTTCCAAAAGGGAAAGAGCGAGCCAAGTGGCAACCGCCTGCGCCTCGAACCGCAGACGTTGCTCATCCTCGAAGGCATCCACGCTCTCAATCCGCTCCTGACGAAAGACATTCCGCAGGAGGCGAAATTCAAGATTTATGCGTCGGCGCTGACGTCCATCTTGCTCGACGATCACAATTATATCCCGACGACCGACAACCGTCTTCTCCGCCGCATCGTGCGCGACTATAAATATCGCGGATACAGTGCTGAAGAGACCATCCGCCGCTGGCCTTCAGTGAGGGCAGGCGAGGAGAAATGGATTTTCCCCTTCCAGGAGGAGGCCGACGTGATGATCAACACGGCCCTGCTTTTCGAATTGGCCGCCCTGCGTTCGCAGGCCCTGCCTTTGTTGGAACAGGTGCCGGAGAATGTGCCAGAATATTCCGAGGCCTATCGCCTGCGCAAGTTCCTCCACTATCTCAAACCGATTTCAACCGACGGTTTGCCGCCGACCTCGCTCCTGCGTGAGTTCCTGGGCGGCAGCACGTTTAAATACTAATCAAACAGACGTAGGGTCGGGCAGGGGAGTGGCGTACACCATCTGCCGCTCTCTGTCCTTCCTTGTCCTCCCCATTTGAATTATGAAAGAATTAGTTTTCGCAACCAACAACGCCCATAAGCTGCAAGAAATCCGCAGCATGGTTGGCCAAAAATTCCGCATCTTGAGTTTGGCCGACATCAATTGCCACGACGATATTCCCGAAACGGCCGACACGCTGGAGGGCAACGCCCTCATCAAGGCCCGTTACGTGTTTGAGCGTTATGGCCTTGACTGTTTTGCCGACGACACCGGACTGGAAGTGACGGCCCTCGGCGGTGCACCAGGCGTTCACACGGCACGCTATGCCTTCCCCGACCGTCACGACCCTGAAGCCAACACGCAGAAACTCTTGCGCGAACTGGAGGGCGCTGCCGACCGCTCAGCGGCATTCCGAACGCTCATTGCTTTGATTATGAACGGAGAAGAACTCCTTTTTGAAGGCCGCGTCGATGGTTTCATCGCCACGGAGAAGCGTGGAACGGCGGGCTTCGGCTACGACCCCGTCTTCATTCCCGAAGACACCGGCAAGACGTTTTCCCAATTGGGTGAGGACGTGAAAAACCAGATAAGCCACCGCGCCCGCGCCGTGGAAAAACTCTTGCAACACTTGGCAAAATTGTAGTTTCTATACAGGTTGGGTGTTCAAAATCCAGAAATGTCTCTGTGCGGTTTTGAGCCCAATAACATGGCAGTTGCGCCGCTGCCCCTGAAAGGGGCTC
>OHIL01000254.1_pt1 | contig 23774 bp, 27 predicted proteins | sample 1568231 | NCBI WGS metagenome assembly OHIL01 (sample SAMEA3879565, study PRJEB24766) | human gut metagenome | biome: human-associated habitat; feature: feces | place: USA | collected 1985/1987 | reverse complement strand
GAACAGGACGCTCGTCGCGAGCGCCGTTTCCGCCGAGCAGTCGAACCTCAGGGCTGCCGAGGCGCACAGCGACGCCATGAAAGCCGAAATGATGAAGATCAGGAAGTGGTTCACGCCGTGTGCCTGCATACGCTGTTTGGCGGCGAAACCCACGAGCGTCGAGGTGAAGACGATGCCCATGGCGATCCAGTCGCCCCCGAACAGCCGGCAGAACGAGGCGTTGGCCAGCCCCACGGTCAGCAGGACGAAGATTGGATCTATGCGCGGTTTTGCAGTCAGTTCGTCGTAGCGCTTCCGGATTTCGGAGAGCGGAAGCCCTTCGTCCAGCGCATCCCAGCTCAGGGCGCTCAGGTCGGAGTTGCGCTCGAAGCTGACCGGCAGCGCCGGGATCTTCACTACGCGGGTGATGGCCTCGCCGCTCTCTTCGTCGTGGGCGGTGATGATCGTGCTTTTCTGGAAACTCGACAACTGGAGGTCGACCCCCTGCGAGGCTCCGATACGCTGCGAGTTGCGGATCACGCGCGAGGTGTGCACGCCCGATCCGAGCAGGTAAGTCGCATATTCCGCAATGAAGTCGAGGACTTCCGTCAGCTCTTGTCTGGTCTTCATAACGAGGGCAAAAATAGTCCATTTCGGGCAAACCGCCATTGTTGGGGCCGAAAAAATTACACCGTGATGCCCGTACGGCTTCTGCGCCGGAACAGCTCCGTGATGTCCTGCATGGCGCCTTCCTTTCCTACCCTGTAAAGGCGCTGGTTGGTCGTCGGCGACGTCAGCGGCCCCAGCTCCTCGACCCAGCCTCCCAGCTTGATGTAGTCGAACGACTGCGGCCGCAGTCCCTCCGGCAGCCGGGCGCGTCCCGAATACCAGCCTGTGTGCAGCACCGGGAATTTCTGCCGCACGACGTCGGCCAGCGCGGCGATCTCGTCCGCCAGCGTGCGGCCCTTCAGGCAGGCCGCGGCGGCCTCCTCGGCGGCATCGTCCACGGCCTCCACGTCGCCCAGCAGCTCGCGCACATCCACCATGGAAAGGTTCAGCTGCTGCCGCCCCATGTCGATTTTGGAGATGTCCAGAAGCTCCTCTACCAGCTCCGTCATGCGGTCGCTCTCCGCCAAAATCACCTCCGCAGCGCCGCCCGCGTCCATCACGCCCGCCTGTATGCCCTCCGCATAGCCCTGTATCGCCATCAGCGGCGTTTTCAGCTCGTGGGAGGCATTCTGGAAGAAGGTCTGCTGCCGCTCCGCCTCCTTCTCAATATCCCTGCCAAACCGGAACCCCAGCAGGCACATGACGGAGGAGATCGCCAGCAGCACCGCAAAGAACGCCCAATTCAGCGTCACGATATAGCGGGTGATGGGCCCGATGTCTATGTACATGATATAGGCGTACGGCTTTTCCCAATCGTCCTGCTCCTCCTGCACGGACATGAAGATCAGGTGATGCCTGTCCGTTTTGAAGGTATAGCATTGGTTGAGCGATAGATCCCGCCCCTTGCAGTATTCCAGCAGTTTTTTCTCCAGACGATATGCGTCCCTGTTCCAACCGCTTGATTGATTGGCATTATCCAGCTCTAAAAATACGATGCTTGGCGTAAGGAAGTGCTCCTCCGTGTCATTCCATTCATCGTCAAAAAAGGATCCATCGTCGGTATAGGGGATGGTGCGGTTCTGGTACTGTGCCTCGCTGATGAGCGCCTTTTTTGCCTCACGCACAAAGTGTGCGGGTATGATGAGGTTCACCGCCAGCATGAACAGTGCAAAGAGCAGCAGAGCCGAGCAAAGGATCAGGTACACGATCCGCAGCTTGATGTTTTTCATGTGCGCTCTGCCCCCTTCAGCTTATAACCAAAGCCCCATATGGTGCTTACGCTGACGGTGCTGCCCGCTTGCAGCAGCTTTTTTCGGATACGGCGCAGCGTTTCATCGGTCACGCGGGTCTCCACCTCCGAGTCGAAGCCCCACACCGCGCTGAGCAGCTCCTCGCGGGAATAGGCCTTTTCCGGCTGCTTCATCATATAGCTGAGCAGCCGCAGCTCGGTCTGGGTCAGCGCCACGATCGTGCTTCCGCAAAAGACGGCGTTTTCCGTAGCGGAATAGCGGATATCCCCGTAGCGCAGCTCATCCTCTGCTGCCGCCATTTTCCCCCTGTCCATCTCCACACGGCGCAGCAGCGCCTTCACCTTCATCAGTAATATCGTTGGACGGAAGGGCTTGGTGAGATAATCGTCGCTGCCCTGGCTGATGCCCATGACGTAGTCCAGCTCGCTGTCCTTGGCCGTAAGCAGGATGATGGGAATATCGGAAACAGAGCGAAGCTCCCGGCACACGGCAAGTCCGTCTGTGCCGGGCATCATGATGTCCAGGATCACAAGCTCCGCAGGCTCCTGACGAAACGCCTCCAGCAGCGCGTCACCGCTTTCAAAGGAGCGCACGGTATATCCGTCGCTTGCGAGGAAGCTATGGAGCAGCTCCCGGATGCTCTTTTCATCGTCCGCCAAATAGATGGAATGTCCCATGCGTCCTCCTTGAAAGCAGCGCCAAATGCTGCGCGTGGGCGCAGCATCGGCATGATGTTGATTTTATACTATCAGAAAACCGCCTTTCCGTCAAAGGGGGCAGATGCCGCTTTCGCAGCCGGTGTTGCCCCAGATGGAATTGTACAGCTCGCACAGCCGGCTGTCGATCTCCGTAAGACGGTTGTAGTCGGCGATCAGCGCGTCCTTTTCCGCGTCGGTCAGGAAGCTCAGGCTGCGGATGAAGGCTGCCTCATCGTAGTTGTCGAAGTCGTAGTCGTCCGGCAGATCAAAGTACGCTTCATCTACCTTGTCCCACAGGTCGGCGTGCTTTTCGCAGACGCGGTCATACTCCTGCTCCAGGGTGTCGATCTCATCCAGCACCTTGGGGTCGGCCTTTTCCAGCGCCTTCTCGTAAAGCGGCATATTGTCGCAGTCGGGCAGCTGAGCGTACAGCGCCTCCATTTGGGCGTCCAGCTCGTTCAGCTCCTTGATGTCCGCCAGAAGCGTTTCCTTCTCCGCTTCCGTCAGGGCGTTGGTGCTGCGGATAAACGCTGCTTCGTCAAAGTTTGTGAAGTCGTAGTCGTCGGGCAGGGCGTTGCAGATTTCGTCCAGCTTTTCCCACAGCGCTGCGTTTCTTTGGAAGATGGCGTCGCTCTTCTCTTCCACCGCCTCGATCTGCTCCCAGATGGCGTCCTCGTTCTCGGTGGCAATTTTAGTAACAGTCTCCATTGGCGCGGGTGTGGCGGCAAAGGCGGAGGTTGCCGTTCCGATGGCTGTTACCGTCAACGCAAGTGCCAATACAAGGCTCCAAATCGTTTTCTTTTTCATGGTATTTTACTCTCCTTTTTTAATCGTTTTGGTTGGGCTTCAACCTTGATTGTAGTATACAGGAGAGCGCCAAATACTTCCCCCGCAAAAGTGCATGGAAAGTGTCACAAAAGTGCAACGAGACCAGCCCGGAAAATGAACGAAAGCCCGCTCCACGCCTCAAGGGCAGAAACGGGCGGACGTTCTTATTCTGATTTCACTTCGCGCATCAAGATGGACCTCATTCATATATTTCCCGGTCCGTTTGCAAAGGCAAGCCATTTTGCGACGTAAAAATCAAAGTAGAAGCGCTGCCCCACCTCGTTTTCCACAAAGCGTCTTTTAATATGATACCAGCCGCGAAGCTCATCTCGCAGGGCGGCGTCCATGGAGATTGGCTCTACCCATACGCAGTCGTACCCGGTAAGCTCGTCCCTTCTCAACGGCATAGATACTGCCGCGCCGGGTGTTGCAAAGGCCGGAGGCAGAACATACACTTCGGCTGCATCTGCCAGCGACAGACGCATCCCGCTTGCAAAGAGAAGCTCTCCTTCTATCGCGTTCACCATTGCCCAGCCATATCGGCTTGAGAAGACGGGTGTATCCTGAAAGGCCGGCAGAGCTTCCGGCGGAATCGGCTGAAGCATATCTGCCCGATGATATAAGAATCGCTGCAAGCTCATATACGGCCTATTGCGGTCTGACTGCACCTCACTTGCGGAAGTCATAAATACCGCTTGTGTCGTTCACCAAGCACGAACTATTCCTTTCGATTGGCTACAGCTTGCAGGCAGATCGACAAGAGGATTGCACAAGAAACCGCATAACTTGCAGCTGTCATTCCAACCGTTCCGAATAGGAATAACGGAACAATCGAAAGCAGTAGTGAGATGACGCTGCAAACAAACATGGCTTTTCTGAGGCTGGCAGCGTTGTCAAATTTGAACAAGGCAATTGCACCAAGCAGGATAATCAAAATTGTGAGGATTCCTGTCAACAGCGGTGTGAAATTCGCATACCCTACGGGGAGCAGACTGAAATATGAATACACTTCAATAGTTTGTGTGGTTGGACTTGTCGCGAACACCATGACAGCACCAATCGGTAGTATCTCTAAAATTAACGCTATACCCTGTAACGCAAGAGCGGACAGATGATAGGCTCTATTCGTTGCTTTCATTGAATCCCTCTTCTTTCGTGTGTAGATGTAAAGAATTGCTATTGCAACAATGATAAGACCCAGTGTCCAGATATAACTTTGACTTACCAAAAATAGCGGTGAAATTATGAAAGCGATGCCAATAATGAAAATGATTACACTTATTACACTTGCAAGCATACGCTTTGAATAATTCAGAGACTCCAAAATAATATTGTCAGCTTGTTCTTTCATATCAACCTCCTCTATCCTTTTTCCAGAGAGCAATTCAGTGATGGAAACGCCTAAAACATCTCCAAGCGGTTTTAACAATGAAGTGTCAGGAAGTCCTTTTCCTGTTTCCCATCGTGAAATTGCTTTATCTGTTACCATAAGCTTTTCGGCCAATTCTTTTTGTGTAAAACCCTTTTGTTTTCTGAGTTCGGCAATAAAGCGACCTGTTATATTTTTGTCCATATTCTTGCCCCCTGTTAGCTATATTTTATCAAAAAGCACTTAGAATCGAAACCTATGAATCGTAGAGTTGGCACTTTTTCAGTTTTCAAAGGGGATATTCTTATAAACATTATACCTTAAAGAAGCAAATCTTTCTATCGCCGTCTCTTACAGCCAAATAACTGTTGCCTATCACATCGGCACATAAACAATAAGTCTTGAAAAAGATCTGCTGCTTTTTTGCGTCTATATTTGATAAAAACATCACTCCGCTACTGAAATGCAACGAGGCACAATTCGTTCACTGTGCATGAGGTCACGCAAAAACTGAATAATGAATAAGCTGTGAGCGAAAAAGCAGGAGGGAGCTGCGTCCGCACATGCGGATGCAGTTTCCTCCTGCGCCGCAGTGCCGAAGCGCTGCGTAGTCCCATTACGGAGTCCGGAGCAGCGGAGCACTTCGCAGACTGCTCTGGACCATACTGACAACAGCTTGTGTTTGATTTGCAACGCAAATCTCGACTTTCCATCCAATAATCTGTACTCTTAAATCGTATTATCTTACCCTCACTCTTTTTTTGCCAGATAGAATATGATATAATGCCTTTGCGACACAACTAAATATCCACCTGTTTCGCATCCTCACAGGCGGCGGCGTTGTGCGCCTTTCGGCGTGCTTCTTCGCTCGCATACGATTTTATTGAAGGGAGAAGGATTACCGTGCATGATTTTATCGGAACCATTTTTTATTTTTTTCGAAATGCAATTCCCCTCGCTTTGATCGGCTTGGCGGCAGGTGCAGTAATTCTTGTTATGCTGAATCTGAAGTGCCGTCGAGAAGGAAAATGTTTTCCGAAAGGGCAAGCTGTCGCCTTTCTCCTTCTGTTGTGCTACTTGGGTGGGCTTGCTGCCATCACTTTAATGAACCGTATGGATGGTATGCGAACGGGCGTCCAGCTCCTTCCCTTTTTGGCGTTTTGGGAGGCGTGGAATAACTTTACCCTGCAAATTTGGCTAAACCCTTTGCTGAACATCGCCATGTTCCTTCCACTGGGCGTACTGCTTCCTCTTGCGGTAAAGCGTTTCCGACGGTGGTTTTGGATGCTGACCGCCGGGGTCGGCACATCTCTTGTGATTGAGCTGCTTCAGTATGTCCTTGGTCGTGGACAGGCCGATGTGGACGATCTGATATGCAATGTTTTGGGGGCCATACTGGGGTACTGCTTTTGTATGCTGTTCGTCAGCTTGGTGAGGAAACAGTGGAAAACCGCCGGAGTCTATGTTATTTTTCCCGTTCTGTCCATCGCTGCTCTGGCCGGTGTGTTCCTCACCTATCATTTCCAGCCCTACGGCAATCTTGCGGATGTACCGGACGGAGCCGTTCACAAGGAAGGACTGCGATGCCTTTGCGTCAGAATTTGTTGGGCGACAGGGAGCGGAAATTCGACTCGGTACTCCCGATGTAGATTACTATGACAGCATAGCTTTCTACTCTGACCACCGCACCTATGCCTTGTGGGTGTGTTACAATGATCACTCCTACGAGTACACGGATTATCGCGTGGACAGTAAACAACGATACAGCGAAAAGGGTGGAGCGATCACAGAGGACGACCTTCGTGCCGTTCTGGACAAGCTGGGCGTCGAGATCCCCGATGCGGCCAGTTTTGTCACCGCGGACGAGAGCGCGGGAAGGTACGCTTTTCGGGCAGAATGTGTAGTAGAGGACGATGTGCTTACCAATGGTGAATTGGTCTGCTGGGTGGCAGAGGGCGGTATCCTCTACAAGGTAGACAACCATCTTTCTGTCAGCACCCTTCATGGAAATGCTGCAGTTATCTCTTCCCAAGAGGCGTATGAGCGTCTTTGTGCTGGGCAGTTCTCTTGGCGTGATGTGCCCATGTTCAACTATTTGTCCCCACGGCAAGTGCGAGTCACTGACTGTAAGCTCGAATATATGACCGACAGCAAGGGATTCCACCAGCCCGTTTACTTGTTCACCCTCTCAGATGAAAATGATGCCGCACTGCGGGGCGGTACCGGTTGGACCACTTTCGTTCCAGCTTTAGCCGGATAGCAGATTCGGCGAAAGTCGTGGATCATCAAAGTCTGCATACCGCCGCGCTTTGGACAAGCTACGCCTGAAGCTCCTGGAGAGCGGCATGGTGCATACCGTGACCTTGAAACAGGTGAAAAGCACGAAGAAGAACAAAAAATAGCCGCCGCTGTCTACCTGTATCAGGCAGACAACGACGGCGGATGGGGTGAGCTGCGGTTTGATCTTGAGAATGGCACAGCGGAGATCGTAAAACTTGCAGATTGGGATACGACAAAGTCCAACATCTTTGCAAAGACGGCGACTCGGCACATACAGAGCTTACCGGAGGCAAAGCCGCCAAGTGAGGTTGTTGTGATGTTTGATCAAGCAATGTGATCCTAAAAATTTATAATTATTATTCAAGCAATCGCTTGATTTATTTTGCGAAGTCTGATATCTTATTATAAGAAACACTGGATAATGCACAGAAATGGGGGGATTGTGTTTTGCGGGAAGAAAAGAAAGCCGAAAAGAGACAGGAGCTTGTAGGCGTCTGCCTTGACTGCTTTGTCGAAAAGGGGCTGACCGTTGCCACGACAAAGGACCTCTGTAAGGCGGCAAAGCTGCAAAACGGCGGCATCTACTATTACTTCTCCACCAAAGAGGAAATCGTTCTTGCCTGCGCCGAGGAAGCGATCAGTCGAATTGAAAAAGCCGCGTTTGCCATCGTGCTTGAAGATATTAGTGACATCAAAAGCATGATGGATCATCTCGGTGAGCTGGCGGATAAAATGTCGCCTACCATGCGCTTTCTGGTCAGCGTATGTGTGTCGCGCGAATACGGAGAAAAGGTAAAGCCTTCCCTTGTGCGGCTTGCGGCAAGATACCCTTATTACACGGGCAGGATTGCGGAGATCCTCGGCTGCACCGACGAAGAGGTTGCGCCGTTCGTTCATCTGTCGATCCTCGCCATCAACAATTATATGATCTTTGCCGAGCGAGCGCTGTTTGACCCACAAATCGAAGCGGTCAAAAAAGAGCTTTCAAGGCTTGCGGAAAGAAAGGGGCGGAATAATCGATAGTTTACCATAAAGAGAAAATCACAAACGACTTCATAGTCAATCCATACGCACAAACCCTTCCGAGGAGATGACCAAAAACAGAAAAGAATCATAGGAGGACAACATGAAAAAGATATTTGCAATTCTACTATCGCTGCTTACGCTGCTTTCCTGCGGGCTTCTTTCCGCCTGCTCTGCCAAAAAAACGCAGCCGGATACACCGGATACTGAAACCGTGTGGGAAACGGTCAGCGAGGCATACATCTATGCGTTCCCGCTGGTGCTGACCGACGCAACCAAAACATTATCGACCAATACGGACGGGACCATGACTGGCCGTGCGCCCATCAATCAGTTCAACCATGCAAAAAAGCTGGCGGACGCCTCTTTCCGCACCGTCGTGACGCCGAACGTCGATACCATCTATTCGCAGGCATGGCTTGACATCAGCACAGAGCCTATGGTCTACGTCCTGCCGGAAACGGATCGCTTCTGCAATGTGCAGCTTCTGGATGCGTGGACGAACACCGCCGCCGTGCTGGACAAGGCGGGTGCTTATGCCATCGCGCTTCCCGGCTGGGAGGGCGAGCTGCCCGACGGTGTGACGCGCGTGGACGTGCCCACCGCAACGATGTGGTCGATCACCCGCACGGTGCTGTCCGGGAACGAGGATCTGCCCAATGTCTATGCCATTCAGGAGCAGATGCAGCTCCTGCCTCTTTCGGCTTATGTACAGGGAGGCGAGTATACCGCACCGCAGGGAGCTTATAAAGAGGAAAATGACTTTGTTCCCGTGAACAAGGTGCTTTCCATGACGCCAGCAGAGTTTTTCAATACGGCGAACGCTCTGATGCAGGTCAACCCGCCCGCCGATGCGGATGAGGAACTGCTGAAGAAACTCTCCGCCATCAACGTGGGCGCGGGTAAGACCTTCGACGCCGCCCTCCTGGGCGAAGGAGCTGCCGAGCGCTGGACGCAGATGCTTCAGGGGCTTCGCGCCACGCTTGCCGCCGACGGCGCGAAGTATGCGCAAAAACTCGGTCAGTGGATCTATTACGGCAAGCCCATCGGCGACTTCGGCACGGAGTATACCTACCGCGCGATGGTAGCGCTGGTGGGGCTTGGCGCCAACACCGTGGACGTGGCGATCTATCCCAAGACAGCGGTGGATGAGACCGGCGCAGCGCTGACCGGAGAAAAGAAGTATACGCTCCACTTTGAAACCCTTCCTCCCACGCTGGAGGGCGGCTTCTGGTCCGTGACCGCCTACGGAGAGGATGATTTCCTCATTGACAATTCCATCGACCGCTACTGCATCAACGACCGCTCCGACTTCAAGCTGAATGCGGACGGCACATTGGATATTATCCTGTCCAAGGATGCACCGGAAGACACCTCTAACTGGCTGCCTGTTTCCGACGGGGAATTTCATCTGTTCATGCGGATCTATGTACCGGATATGACAGCACTGGATAGCTGGCAGCCACCTGTTATCCGCGAACAATAAGGAGATGGAAAAAGAATGGCCATGAAACGTATTGCAGCAATGCTTCTTACATCGGTACTATATCTGCGGATGCTGGAGGCCACCAAGGTCAGCTCGACTGGACATCTGTATTTTATCCCGCGTCAGCACATGGACAAAGTGGATACGTTTGAGACGTTCATTGAGCAACTCAGCGCGATAAACCAGAATGACAACGCTTTGAGCGTCAACAGCTTCTACATCATTGACGATGCCAAGCAGCGCGACAAAATGACGGAGGAATTTTATTCCGCGGTCAAAAAGGAGATCGCGCTGTATCAGGAGAAGGCCGACTATCTCATCCAGAGCGGCAGCCGCAGCCCCAGCGTCATGGAGCGGTGGGTCAACAAAATTGCCACGCTGGAGCAGAAAAAGCAGCACTATGAAGAAATTCTCCGCCGGGAGCTTGACGGTCTCGACGATGACTTTGAAACGCTGCGCCTTCTGTCGCAGGAACTGTCCGTAAGGGCAAACGGCCTGCGATTTCGGAAAGCGGCTTGACATGGATTTTTGATGGACATAAGGCAGCCCCGACTCGGAATGAACCGAGCCGGGGCTGCTGTTTATAAAGCATCGAAGTATTGTTTGTGGTGCTTACATTTCAAGCTTAGTATGCTCTTTCTATAATAGCTTGCAAGCAGAATAAACGTAAAGGAGAAATTAACCATGGCAAGAATGAAATCCGTGCAGGCAGTCTATTATGGTCCGGCTGACTCCGGCTACCCGTCAGTGGGCCGCGTTTCGGCAAATGAATCCGTCGAGTATTTCTGGACGGAGGGAGCGTGGTGCTATATTTGCTATTCTGTATCTGGTACCTCGAATAAAAAATGTGGCTACGTGCCGGATACAGCTGTAAATTACACGAACGAGAACCCGCTCGTTGACAATGCCAACAGCGGCACGCGATACATCAGAAGCGGCGGAACGACCTATACAGGTCCGAGCAGTTCTGGCTATGTATCGGCCGGATCGGTAGATGCAGGGGAATCCGTTATGTATACGGGCTATAAGTATAACAACTATGCACTCATTGAATATAGCGTAGGCAGCACCTCGACCAAAAAGCGCGCGTGGTATTTGGCTAGCGATATGACAAAGGATCCAGTCTCGTCTGGGAGCACATTCTATGATTACACAGCAAATGGCTGGACCGTCACAAACCCGTGGAATGGCGCCGCTGATCATCCGGGACATCTTGGCCTTGATCTTAAACGCCCTAGTGATACTAGCTTCTACGCACTTGCTGACGGTGTTGTTGTTGCAAAAAGCTCTTCATGTTTGCGTTCAAACGGGTATACGATCGTCTTGCAGCACAATATCGGCGGAAAACCGTTCTTCTCTTTTTATGCGCACATGGATTCCAGCCCGAATTTGAGTGTTGGAGATCGTGTAACATGCGGTACTCCAATTCACGTGTATGGTGCCTCCGGGAATGTTACTGGTCCGCATCTCCATCTCGGCGTCTATACTGGTGAGATAAACAATGATCAGTATGGCTACTACAAGGTAAACGACGAACTTACGTATTTCAACGATTATGGTCTTGGCTATATTGACTATAATAATTACCGTTTCTTCGATCCTGCACAAGTAATCGCGACAAATGGTGGGGTTATTTGTTAACGACACCCCCAGCGCATAGTATTCTTTCCTGCACCGGTTGCCCACGTTTGGGCAACCGGTTTTTTATAGATGTATGCGGTAATTTTACTATGCGGAAAAAATTGCACTTTATTGGCCAACTTCAACGATACTCATGCCTGGAAGATATCTGAATTCTGCAACATATGTATCACCATCATAAATTTGGAAGATTATAGAATAATCAACCGCAACGCTAATCGCTGCCCGCAACGATTCTGCGTGGTTCCAAGTAAATTTCCCCCAATTTGCTGTGAAATACGCTTTAATTGCAGTTTGTGCCGTGTTGATATAGTCCGTAAAGGCAGCCTTTTCGACATCTGTACTGCATAAATCATAGTAGATAAATTCGTAGGAAGCACCGGTCTGTGCATCATCGACCAGCGAATTGATTTCTGGCGTACAGACGGCATCTTCTTGCAGTGTGGCACCGTCAATTGCACAAATGCCATTCTCGGGTGAATACTGCATATAAAACACTGTAAACGCTTTTTTGCGGAACAGAACATATTGAGAGTTGCCGGTCCCATCCAGTGCATAGATCGAAATCCCGAAATCATCGAACGGGAGATACAATTCACCAACGGATGGATGCACTTCAAGATAGTGCGCTATTGCCGCAAGAGCATCGTTGTCCACTTCTGGCTGTCCGGTATATACCTGCATCACAGCCTGGTGTAAGCGCATTTCGGTCTCAGTCACAGCGGGCACCTCGGGTGCATTTCCGTTATTTTCCTCTGCGAGGGCAGTCTCACAATCTGCGGTGGCGTCAACGATTTCCTCATCCGACGGAACGCTCTGATTTACGGCATCTGCTTGCTGTTCCGTTCTTTCTGGTATCACGCTTTCCGAGACAGAGAGATCTGGCTCGTTGGAATCCAATCCTACCGTGCTTTTCTCTGCTTCCAGGTTAGCCGCTTCCAGTATGTCCTGTCCCTGTACAGATGCGCCTTGCGGTAATGGCTTCGAACAGGAACACAGTATCAGAAGTTGAAAAACAAGTACAATCAGATATAGCTTTTTCATAGTCGTCCTCCACAAACAATATTGTATGGTTATGTGGTTAATCATTTGTATTTCTTGCAACAATTGTTCTTTTGTTTAACATATGACAATCTAAATCTTAAAACGCAACCGGAGGAATATAATGAGTCCTTTTTAGACTGCTTACAAAACTTTCTGCAACCCGTATAAAGAGCATCAGTCGAGTGTTTACATTTTGAGATGAAACTGCTCTTTTCATAATAGCTTGCAAGCAAAAAAATAAGGAGAAAAATTATGGCAAATAGAAACATATTTACTGCCGGGATTATCAATGGGCAGTACAAAAAGGGCACCTATTATACGCCGGAAGGAAAAACTCTCACGGGTATTCATGTTTTTACAACGCTCGGCAGATCTAGCCAGCGAATTGTACCGATGATCAGCCCAACTGCGCGTGTTGATCTTGCCAACATGAATCCTAATGATGAAGTCGCAAAGCCGGTGAGAGTCATTGCAAAAATTAACGGCAATGTTTTTTCTGGAGGGCCCATTGGCATTAACTATGAAGGGGAGAAAGGGTGTCTTTACATTAGTGCATCTGTGTATAACGACCACCAAGCACCGGCAATTTCATATACCTATGCAGTGCCGAAATACAGTCCTGCCTTCTGTGTAAAATCAGATGGAACAGCAACAATCCGCTGGTTTTCAAGTCAAAACAAAATGCAGAATGCAATTAATGCGTGCGATTGTATCATTGCAGGTGCACATGCTATCGTGTTTGATGGCAAATGTACAACGGATGAAAACGTTTATGATAATGAGACTGGCACCGACAATCACAAGTTGATCTACAACACGAATGGTGACCAGAGCGCGACTCGTTGGGATACAAGTGTTGTCAGTTCTGCTACTGCAGATGAGACCGCGAAGCGTTGCTGCTTTGGGCATAAGGCTGGTTCTGATGGTGTCTACATTATGGTTTGCACTGACAGCTATGCCTCGCTTCACGAGATGGCCAACCTTATGAAGCTGCTGGGGTGTGATTACGCGGTCAATTTGGACGGAAATGGTTCTGTTCAGATGCGAATTAAGAATGGCTATGGTGCATCCGGTAAAGTAACGTCTGCATCTGGCAATCTGATTTATGCAGGTATTGCAGCATACCTTGTGTAAGATTTTTGCGGTCGCGGTCTGCTCTCATTCAAATGGGAGCAGACCATCCTGCCCTGCCGCAGTTTCGGCATCCATATGTAGGCACGTCGGCTGTACCCGAATGCGCGCGTCGTCGTCATAGTAGGCGCACCGGAAACGGATCTGCGTAATGACATCGCCCTCAGTGAGACAAAGAAGCTCCATAAAAAAACTCTCATCATATGTTGTGTAAATGCGGGAAATCTCCTCGCCCACGCGAAGGCCGCGGAGCGTCGGAATGTCCGGATTCGTGGTATAGACGGAGGAAATCACGCCGTCAAGCCGATCCATATCCTCACAGCCGTCCCGCAGCCGCAGCACATGGACAAACAGCCCATTCGCCCCATATTCCACAACGTCGTATGCATCCCGCGAAAAGCCGACGGTGCCCAACTCCTCCATCCCGGCGCGCTGCGCTTCCGGAAGATCATCATAGTGATCCCAGAGATAGAAGCCGCAAAATCCCTCCTCTTTTCCGTCCGCGCTGAGGATGGCGTACCGCTCCTCGGGGAACCACTGCGTCCGGAAGCTGAGCCTTGAGAGAAGATCCCTGTCCGTCCGGGTTTCGAGAAAATCAAGAGGGATAAACACGATCTCGTCCCGGATTAGCGGTACATAGGGGTCGCTTTCCGCACCTTCCTCCGGGAATTGCCAGTCATAGCTGTTGACCGTGGCCTCATCATCGTCTACGCGGATCGTCCGTGTTCCGACCGTGAGCGTGGTCTGGTGCGAAGACGATGCAAGCGCTACGGTTCCGCTCTGTTCCTGATACGACCATCCCATCGTCTTCGCGACGAATTGCAGCGGGATATAGAAATTCCCGTTTTCCACAAACGGCGCGGCGGGCATTTCAACCGGTTCGCTGTTGACGTAGGCCGTGCGGCTGTCTGCATAGAGGGTGATCCCACCGGTAAAGGCTGCCTGCGCAGGATTCTCTGACTGTGAATCCTGCACTTCTGCCTGTTCCCTTGATTCAGAATTTCCGGGCTCCAATGCAGTTGACTGGCTTTCCGCCTGTTCCGGTATTTCGGTAATTGGATTTTTTGATTCCGGCTGCATTGCCGGTTGCGTTGTACAGGCACAGAGAATAAACAATAGGAAAACGCATTTAACCAGGCGAATTTTTTTCATAAAATAACCATTCCTTTCTGCTGCGACTCAAGATACCAAACGGGAATGAAGCCTATGTGTTTCTGCCGCAGCTTGCGAAGATTTTTTGAAAGACTTAAAACAAATATAATATAATTCTTGCATTAGAGAATGGCGGCATCGTCAGGAACTGCAATTGCAGTTCATTTATATAACAATCTAAAATATAAAATGCAACAGGAGATAATCAAATGAATCACTTCTTTTACACTGCTTACAACAGCATTCCGGACACATTTTATGTCTTGCTAGTCCTAATCGTCATTGATTATATTACAGGGGTATGTTTAGCATTAAAAGAGAAAACCACATCCAGCAAAATTGGCGCAAAAGGCATTGCATCAAAGGTGCTGATTGTTTGCATGGTAGCACTTAGCTATATCGTCGATACATGGATTTTACACAGCAGTGAGAAGTTTTCTTCAATTACAATCTTTTTCTACTGTGCAAATGAGATTATAAGTATCTTTGAAAACGCGAACCGGTTTGGATTACCTCTTCCGCGAAAGCTTCGTGACTTTTTGGAAAATTTAAAAAACAAAAGAAACACATAAAAAGTGGCGGTTACTAAGTCGTGTTGACTTGTAGCCGCCATTTGCATAATAGAGTTTTTAGTTTTCAAATTCGATATAAGGGTGTATCCGAGGAAAAACGTAACGGCAACCTAGAGGAATCTGAAAGTGCTACCGCTGCGACATAGTCTTCGAAGTAATTTCGGAGCTTTTGTTCTGCACGTTTTTTACATTAGTTTATGGCATACTCGCAGGACGCATCCGCAACCTTGTCCGGATAGCATGGGTACTCGTCTGGCCACGCTGCAATCTGTTCCATCTGCACCTCTGGGCAGTCCGTGTCCAGAGGCCCCTCATAGAGCGCCTGCGCCGTCAGATTGAGATATTTCGGCGCTATCGATTCTTTTGCCGGTTCGGTTATCGTTTTTTCCGCAACCGGAGGTTTTTCTTGCTCTGGCAGGGTAATTTCGCTACGATGCGTTTCTTGTGTGCATCCAGATGCGAACGCAGTCAGAAGCAGCACCAGAAACAGTGATAGAACTTACTTATTCATAGGTTTTTCTTTCTGTCAGGGCGTAAAATACTGATATACGCAGAGGCCTTCGTTTCCAACATTATCCTTCACGGGCAGAACAAGCGTGCGGGGATCCGGAATCTGCGGCGTGAGATCATACATGCCGTCCAGCAGTGCGCGGTTCAGAAAATGACCATCTCCGCGGCAGTCGATAAAGCCGAAGACCTCAATTGCGCCATCTTTATTTTGTTCGTAATAAACTGCCAGTATAGACGGCAGATACACACAGGAAAACGAGCGGTCAAGCGGAAGCTTCAGCCCCTCAATGGGCGTATCCTGTCCATCCGGAAGCAGCCGCACAGACACGCCGCCGCCCAGCGTCAGGCGCAGTCCGCGATGGTCACCGCACAAAATCCAACGCTCCGTTCCCACGCCGTCCGACGCTTCAAACGGATAAGGCAGATAATCGGTCAGCGCCGCCGTCTCCGTCCCAAACACTGTGTCATAGAGGTACGTCGTCAAATGACCGCCTGCGGTTTCTATATCATAGACTAGTTCCCAATCACTGTACCAGCGGATACACTCCGGGTTGACCGGCACACCGTCGTTCAGATTCAGTTCGTCTAGCTTGCCGTCTTCGTAAAGATAATAAACCGGTGGAAGACCGGTCTCCGGGTCGTAATCGCAAAGCAGGATTTGCGTTCCGCCGCTGTTCGCGCAGGCAGAAAAAGGCTCGAAGCTAAGACCTTCTGGCACGGACGTCTCCACAGCTTCCGGCGGCGTGGCTATTTCAAGGCATTCTGTCCATGCGCCGTTCTCGATGGTTCCCGACGCGCAGGCATAATAGCGGGCAGTGAGCGCACCGAAGGCTTTCGTTTCCAAGAGCTCTATCGTCTCGCCATTTTTCAGTGTGCGAAGCGCGGGAACGTGTTCCGTTTCAAAGGGATTGTCGATGGATGCTTCCGTTTCTGGCTGAGAAGGCTCGTCACCGGTTGTTTCCGCTTCATGCGCGGCATCCTCCCCCACTGCTTCCAGCGCACTCTCAGATGCATCAGACAGTTCTGGTACAGTTTCCAAAACGATAGGCGCTTCTTCCTGCGCGGGTGAGTTGGACGTATTAGACGCCTCCTGCCGCTTTGCGTGCGAACAGCCTGTCAGAACCAGCGCCAGCAGCAGCGCGAGAATGATCATCTTTCTGTGTTTTTGCATATTTTCCCTCCAAATGAATTATGTATCAATTTTATTGTACTTCATAAAAAATCAATCAAAGGCAAAATTTCTGTTTACATTTTCACAGTTACACACCTCTTTATTAAATGCTTGCAAGCAATATAACCTATAAAGGAGAATTATTATGGCAATTATTACAGGTAAAGTTGTCTCGCAGACCCCGGTCTATTTTGGACCGAATACTTCCACCTACCCCTCTAATAACAGCTACGCCGGTCCCAATGACACTGTAACTGTGTTTTGGAAGGAAAATTCTTTTTACTACATCGAATACCCTGCTGGCTCGAAAAAGAAGCGAATGTATATTCGCGCTGCGGCCGTCAGTGCGATTTCCGGTACAGTGAGTAACTTCTCTCCCTCCCTTGCCACCCGATATGTCCAGCGACGAAACGTATACACCTACGCTGGCCCCAGTGACAGTTCCTACCCCGAAGCAGGTTCTGTTGATTATGGCGAAGCAGTTTCTTTTCTTGATCAGAAGGAAAACGGCTATGCTTTTATTGAATACTCGATTTCCGGTGGAATGAAGAAACGGGCATGGGTATTGGCAGAAAAACTGGCCAAGCAGATGCCTACCCCAACGATTGATAACTACGTAACTTACAAACAGTACGAGGTTATTCCATCTGCATATCCGATGGGTAATGCAACTGTTTCTCAGGGATTCAATGATACAACGACAACCCACAAGGGACACTTAGGCTATGATCTTTGCAATATCGACAATGCACGACCTCTATTTAGTGGTACTGTCGTTGCAATCGAACGCTCTACGGAGCCTGCAAGCGGTCGTGCAGTGTGCGTATCGCACACTGTAAATGGCGTGCAGTTCTACTCAACCTACTGCCATCTTGCCTCTGTCGATGTTTCCATTGGTGATTCTGTTTCTACCAGTACAAATCTTGGGGCAGTCGGTGGTTCCGGACATGGTCAGGAATTCTACTATTTTAAACATGTTCATGTGTGTGTATATACTGGAAAGGTTGCCCAAACGAATCCCTTTGGATATTGTAGTGAGGAAGGCAAACAGACATTTGAACAAACGACTAACTATCCGTCTACGTACTATTATGGCAATGATACTACTAAGTACCCGCGTTGCGGCGGTGTCTGCTTCTATGATCCGTATGGAGTTGTATCGAGTTCGGCAGCCGTTATCTCTGTGTATCATCCGTAATGCTTAAATCGCCGGTTTGTGCAGGCTGGAAACAGCCTGCACATTCTTTTAAGTTGTTCAATTATGAACAATTTGCTTAAAACAATTTTTATCGCTACCTCCTCTCCACTTTATGCATACAGCTATATTTTATAAAGACAATTGTATTATCAAAATGCAACAGAAAAAACAAACAACTGGAAAGCAAAAAAATGACAACCAAAATCAGCATTCCTATTCTCCGTACAATCGGTGCACTGCCGGACACTGTCTACGCTTTGTTTGTCCTAATCATAATTGACTACATTACCGGTGTCTGTCTGGCAGTAAGCGAGCAGAAAATCTCCAGCAAAATCGGCACGAAAGGTATCGCAGCAAAAGTGCTGATCGTATGCTTTGTAACGCTCAGCTATATCGTTGACACATGGATTTTGGATAGCAGGGAGAAGTTTTCTTCCATCACGATCCTGTTCTATTACGCAAATGAAGTCATCAGCATTTTCGAAAATGTAAACCATTTCGGATTGCCGCTGCCGAGAAAATTCAAGGAGCACTTGACCGGGCTGAAAAGCAAAAAACCGCATAAACAATTACAGCTACAGGTCCGTCGCCTGTAGCTGTAATTGCTATCTCATTTTTCATAGTATGCACGAAGTTTCAGTTCCGCACGTTTCTTGCATTGATTCACATTTTGCCTTGTCGTGTGCAGCTTTCTTGCAATTTCGGCAGAAGAAAGCTGATACTCATAAACAAGCGCAATAATTTTACGTTCTTTTTCTGTCAGGACTTTTTCTGCGTCAAACAACAAATCAGACGTCTCGCAACTGGTTGATGCCGACAGTGCTTCGGCGACCTGTGCATTTGTAAGAGAATCAATTTCCGTAGTCGATACAGAGCGGTCCAGTATGTACTTCAATCGTTTGCAATATGCGTGCCGTACTGAATTGCAGATATAATTCACGAGTGCGCCTTCGCTCTCTTTTGTTTGTGCTTCTAAGTTTAGTGTTGTAACGATTTGAATGAAATCCAGCTGCAAATCAAAGAAAGAATCTTCATAATGCAGTTTATAGGCGTACTTTTTCAACAGCGGTTTGAATTTTTCAATTAACGCTAAAAGTGATTCCTCGTCATTTTGCTGCGCTGCCGCAATCGTATCTTTTAGCATGGACGCCACCCTTTACTCTTTTGAGAGTAAAGGGGCAAACCCATGCTAAAATGTAAATGCGCTTCTTCTCAGTTATTATTCATCCACCAGCACCGTACGCTAATAATGGACACGAAAACAAAGAAAATGCAACAAACCCCGGACCATTCCATCAGGAACGGCTCGGGGTTAGTTCTTTCGTAAGAAGCTGATATGCACATTGTCTTGCCCGCGTCAGTGCCATTCGGACACTGGCAGGTTTTATGGATAGTTCCTCGGCCAAGGCTTCATCGCTTTTGCCGAGTATGTATTTTCCTTCTAACAGATACTTGCTTTTGGCATCAAGCTGCGGCCAGCGCCGCACCAATTCATCGATCTCCTCTTTTGAGATCAGGAGTTCTTCCATTTGCCGATGCTCGGCGATTGACTCGGATTGTTGCATATATTCCTCAAAAGAGAAGGGCGCGATTTTCTTCTGTGATCGTAAGAAATTATAGGCCGTATTTCGTGCGGTCACGCTGATATATCCGATCAACTGCGGCTGTTCCTTGTTTCGGAGTTCCGGGAGTTTATCGATCAGCTTGACCAATGTGGCCTGCAGAACATCTTCCGTATTCCATGGGTTCTTCAGAATGTCATGGATCTCTTTGTAAAGAAGCCGCTGATATTGGATAAACAGCGCAGCCATAAATTCGCGGTCGTCATCGTCTTCGATTACAAGAATGCAAAACGGGATCAAGCTCGCTCCCTCTTTCTGGCAATGTGAATCATAGACGCTACCTCCATATCTGCAACCATCGTGCAGGCTGCACGCTTTCTGGCAGGAGACAAGCGTTGAAGGGACTGAACGACATCACCAACAGTTGTGTCATCCGAAACTGTCTGCGCAAACACATCGGGCGAGAGCTTTGAGGTGGATCGACCCAGAAGATAATCGATAGAAACGTTAAAGTAGTCTGCCAGCCTGACCAGCTTTTCAACATCCGGATAGTGAACGCCCTTTTCATAATTCGAAATCGTTCCGCCGGAAACATAGATGATATGTCCCAGCTCGGCTTGCGAAAGATGCTTCTCTTGACGAAGCTGCACCAATATTTCACCAAATTTCGTCAAGCTCACACCTTCTTTCGCAGTTTTTGACATTATACTTATTCTAAAATTAAAATGTGCGAAATATTAGATTCGCAATAGTATTGTATTGAAAAATTCATTTTATTATAGTAAAACTAATGTCGCAAAGACGCTGACTTGATGTGGCAATATACCTGCAAAATTTTTTGTTGCAAAACGGCACGTTCCGTGTCTTAGTATATGAATGTTCAGGAGAACCAAACATGAGCAAGAAAAAAGAGAAACCATGCTTCATGGAAGACATATATCTTAAACACGAACGCCTCATGTATTATATCGCAGGAAAATACTCAGAGGTTTCGGTGCAGCGGGAGGATATCGTACAGACAGCAGTACTCTCCTTGCTGAAGAATGAAGCAACGCTTCAGCGGTTACCACCTTATGCACAAATAAACTATATTGCAGCAGCGGTTCGCAATACTGCGATCAACACAATAAAACGAGATCAAAAGGAAGCTGCTCGCTGCATCCCCTTGGATGACTTAACGGAGGATTTTCCACAGACTCATATCCCCGGAGCCGAGGTAAGGTACTTGGAAAAGGAAAAACAGGAAGAGCTGCTGACCGCCTTTCAGGAAATGAGGGAAGAAGAGAAGCAGTTGTTGTACGGAAAATATCTGATGGATCTATCGGACGCAGAACTTGCACAAATGCTCGGTTGTAAGCCTTCCAGTGTTAGAATGAAATTGACCCGGGCCAGACGTGCATTTGTAGAAAAGCTCCGGGAAGGAGGTAAAAATCATGAATGAAGATGAACGACTGTATGAGCAATACGAAGATGCCTTTTTTGCGCTGCTTATGAACAGAGTGACAGAGGCAAACGGAAAAGAGCTGATGCAGAAAAATGAGGAGCTTCTCACAGATCCAGATGCGGCAGTTCCTGACCGTTTGAGCAAGCGCTGCCTGCATACGATAGAAAAGAGTTATCGAAAAGCCCAGATTCAAAAAGCTGCAAAGAAAACGCTGCGAACACTGAATCGAGTTGCTTTGTGGATACTGATACCACTTTTTATGTTTGTTGGTGTCTTTGCTGCGTCGGAAACAGTTCGGGTAAAAACGCTTAATTATCTTGTTGAGACATTTGATTTTGGAACGTCTTATGAATTATTCGTGGGACAAAACAACTTAGATATACCCGCCGAAGATAATAAAGCACGTGTATTAAATGCTGCTCCAGCGGATTTTATCCTCACTACTGGTGAAGAAAGCGAAACATCATGTATTTATCACTTCCAAAATAGCCTCAACGAGGAATTTGAAGTGGAGATATATTATGTTAGCGAAACTAATACGGCCACAGTCACAATTGACACAGAAGATGCCGAGGTGCGTGAAGAGAATCTGGATGGTCAAGGAGTATCGATCATTCATAAAGACAATTTTTATCAAATTTGCTGGATAGAGGACACGTCAAATTTGATGTTTGTCGTCTATGGAGAGGATATCTCTCTTGATGTACTGCAAAGTGTGGCAGAGCGTATTATTCATGCGTAAGAGAAGAAAACATCTCAAGAATGGAGTTTAAAATGAAAAAAAGAACGTTAAGAAGTATTGCTGTAGTGCTTGTATTTTGCCTTGTCATTCCCAGCTTTTTTGCTATGGCTGGAGCCGCTGATTATTCCCCTCTGCGGTATGATACATCTTCCCTATGTTCCGCAGCTCTGGCGATTTCAAGCTCGAACTATGCTGAATGCAAAGGCACGATTTCTTTATATTCCCAATATCGAAACGGCACAATAGATGCATCTCTAGCTCTGTGCAAGAGTTCTGACCAAAAATACTGGTCTATTGATAAGTCCTGGGATTATAACGGCCCTGGATATAACGGAGCAACCAGCGCGTTTACAATCACGAGAAATCGCTTTGTGGAATCCGGGTATTATTACAAAGTCACATTTGTTGTAGACGTATATGATAGCAATGGCACTTACATTGAAACGCTTCGTGCTGCGTCGAATGTGCTTTATGTATAAACGTTGACGGAATTTTACGTAGGCATTCCGCATTTAATGTCGCACTTCTGTCGCACAATCGCCTAAAATCGCGCACGCTCGGCACTTGATTTGTCGCAGGTATCTGTGTTATCCTTACAATAGAAAAAATAGAAAACAGATGTTGCAGTGCTCGGCTGCAGCATCTGTTTTTTGTATGCTGCCGCATACCCGGCGGGCAGCATTTTGGTTTAGGAGGGATAACAAATGGACAACAAATACCTGAACGAAGTGCTGGATCGGCTGGAAAACTATCAGAAAATGATGCGGCAGATAGAGCTGCTTCAATACGAAATACAGTATGCCAGCCATGTTACGCCGACGGAAATGATTGAGGTCATGACGTTTCAAAAGCGGGATGCGGACAATGCCGGTACGAATGCCTATCCCAAAAGCGTCCCTGAAATTGCAATGTCCTATCAGCGCGCTGCTGCGCAGCTCAATGGAGAGAGTGTTGAAGATCTGATCTCCAAATATGCCGATCTCTGCCATGAGCAGGATCGGCTTTCGCATTACATAGGGTTTCTGGACGGGCGGCAGCAGGACGTGATCCGTAGGTATTACTTCGAGCAGCAGTCCTGGGGCGAAATTGCGGACGGCATGGGCTCGACGCCCAGAACCGTGCAGCGGCTCAGACAACAGGCCGTGGAGGAACTCGCAAATCTGTACGCTTTCGCTGACGGTATTCTTCGGCGGTAGGAGGAAGGAAAGAGAAACATCTTTTAAAATAAAGCCGCCGCAAACATCGCGGCGGCATTGCACCTTGAAAAGTTCATATTTTACTTCGTATGAGGAGGATTCCCACAATGGAAAAGCGTGAAAACGAAACCCTGACGGTACGGGATATCAAGCAGATCCTGAACATCAGCATCAACGCTGCGTACAATCTGATCCACAGCAAGTCATTTCCGGTCATTCGCATCGGCAATTCTTTTCGCGTTCCAAAGGAACCGTTTTATGAGTGGATGAAGTCCTCGCATACGATTATGAATTAACGTCAAATCTCCAAATATTATAAAGAAATTGGAGGTTGATAGCATGGCACGTCGTTCCAACGGAGAAGGCAGCTTCTATCAGCAAAAGGATAAATCGTGGGTCTATCAGGTCACATACGGCCGAAAAGAGGATGGAAGTCCATACCGCAAAGCGTTCAAGGGCCGTACCAAGACGATCTGCAAAGAGCGCCGCGCACAATGGGAAGAAGAACAGGCGCGTATCAAGGCGGAGGAGGAAGCACAGGCGGCGGAATCCGCTCGTCTCGAAGAACTCCGGGCCAAGCTCGGCCACCATATCGAGTCGGAAATACTGTTCTCAGAAGCTTTCCTTAAATGGCTTGAGCTTTACAAATCGCCGCCTGCCAGAAAGCCGTCTACCTATGCAAGCTATCTGGATACCTATCGGATTCATTTCGCAGAAGCCTTTGAAAACCTGCCGCTCTACCAGATCACGCAGGACGTCATCCAGGACTATTACCTGCGGAAGCAGAAAAGCGGCGGGCGGAACGATGGGAAAAAGGGCGGTCTGTCCGCAAAGACCATTCGCAACCACCACATGATCCTGAAGGATTTCTTCCGTTATGCAGTCAGTA
>OHIL01000252.1_pt1 | contig 23866 bp, 21 predicted proteins | sample 1568231 | NCBI WGS metagenome assembly OHIL01 (sample SAMEA3879565, study PRJEB24766) | human gut metagenome | biome: human-associated habitat; feature: feces | place: USA | collected 1985/1987 | reverse complement strand
CCCTCCTGGTCTATCAGCTTGGGCGATATTACTAATCCGACAATTTCTCTGGATGAAATTTTTAATTATCTGCAGAAAGCCGACAGACCATGTCTGGTTGCAATTGATGAGTTCCAGCAAATAGGGAAATATGATGAAGATACGATTGAGGCAACTCTCCGAACCTATGTGCAATATTGTAGCAATGCACATTTTATATTTGCAGGATCGCAACGGCATTTGATGGGAAGCATTTTCACCTCTCCTTCCCGACCGTTTTACCAAAGTGTAACAATCATGAATCTTCCACCTATTCCGAAAGATAAATATAGGGAGTTTGCTGTCAGACATTTCCGGGAAAATCATAAAATACTGTGTCCGGAAGTGGTTGATATATTGTATGATCGTTTTGCCGGTGGAACGTTTTATTTGCAGAAAGTGATGAATGTACTTTTCTTGAAAACTCCTGATAACGGAATTTGTGGAATGGAAATGGTGGAGTCAGCTATCGATTATATTATTAATTTTACGGCGGACACCTATGCTGAACTGTTATACCAATTACCTGAAAAACAGAAAGAAGTTTTTATAGCTATCAATAAAGAAGGGAAAGCAAGAACAATCAATTCGGGTGCATTTTGCAAACGTTATGGATTGGCTTCGCCAAGTTCCGTAAAGTCTGCTGTAAATGGACTTTTAGATAAAGATTTTATAACTAAAGAACGGGATTACTATGAAGTTTATGATAAGTTCTTTAGTCTTTGGCTAGCCAAACAATAATTATGGAATGAATGGAAATAAAGCAAAATAGCGCCAATTGGCGCTATTTTGCTTTATTTCCAACCCTTTTTGAATGATAATTATGCCCTCCTTTTTAGGTGAATCGCCTACCTTTGCCGTATACTATTAAAATTCTATTTTTGAATAAACCATGAAAAACAGATTGATTGCTTTACTGGTACTTTTTACAGTTATTTTCTTTAGTGCTGCGCAGGCGCAAACTACTGCACGGAAGTTTGAGGCAGGCAAGAACACATTCTTGCTGGATGGAAAACCGTTTGTGGTGAAGGCTGCCGAGTTGCATTACACCCGCATCCCGCAAGCTTATTGGGAGCATCGCATTGAGATGTGCAAGGCATTAGGCATGAATACTATTTGTATTTATATCTTCTGGAATATCCATGAACAGGAAGAAGGAAAGTTCGATTTTTCCGGTCAGAATGATATTGCAGCTTTCTGCCGTGCGGCACAGAAACACGGTATGTATGTCATTGTCCGTCCTGGTCCGTATGTATGTGCGGAGTGGGAGATGGGGGGACTTCCCTGGTGGCTGTTGAAGAAAAAAGATATAGCCTTGCGTACGCTCGATCCCTATTATATGGAACGGGTAGGCATCTTTATGAAAGAGGTCGGTAAGCAACTGGCTCCGCTGCAAGTGAATAAAGGGGGGAATATTATCATGGTACAGGTAGAGAATGAATACGGTTCTTATGGAATCGACAAACCTTATGTCTCTGCCGTGCGTGACCTGGTTCGTGAATCCGGTTTTACTGATGTACCTCTGTTTCAATGCGACTGGAGCAGTAACTTCACCAATAACGCGCTCGATGACTTGATTTGGACGGTGAACTTTGGAACAGGCGCCAATATCGACCAGCAATTTAAAAAACTTAAAGAACTTCGTCCTGAAACTCCGTTGATGTGTAGCGAGTTCTGGAGCGGATGGTTCGACCACTGGGGACGCAAACATGAGACACGTCCTGCAAAAGATATGGTACAGGGCATCAAGGATATGCTCGACCGGAACATCTCTTTCAGTCTGTATATGACTCACGGAGGAACGACTTTCGGACATTGGGGAGGTGCGAACAACCCGGCTTATTCCGCCATGTGCAGCTCATACGATTATGATGCTCCGATTAGCGAATCCGGATGGACGACCGATAAGTTTTTCTTGCTTCGTGACTTGTTGAAAAATTATCTTCCGGCAGGTGAGACGTTGCCCGCAGTGCCCGCAGCTCTGCCTGTTATTGAAATCCCCGAGTTTCACTTCCATAAAGTGGCTCTGCTTTTCTCAAATCTGCCGGAGGCAAAACAAACGGTGGATATTCAACCGATGGAACAATTCAACCAGGGATGGGGAACGATTCTGTATCGTACCACATTGCCCGAAACGACTCTTGCAGGCGCCACTTTGAAAATTACGGAAGTGCACGACTGGGCGCAGATATATGCCGACGGTAAACTGCTGGCACGCTTGGATCGTCGTAAGGGAGAATTTACAACGACCCTGCCCGCGCTGAAAAAAGGCACGCAACTGGATATTCTTGTGGAAGCAATGGGACGTGTTAACTTTGACAAGTCCATCCACGACCGCAAAGGAATTACCGAAAAGGTGGAACTTATTTCGGGTAACCAGACTAAGGAATTGAAAAACTGGACTGTGTATAACTTCCCGGTAGATTATTCCTTTATAAAAGATAAGAAATATAGCGATACAAAGATATTACCGACTATGCCTGCCTATTATAAGAGCACCTTTACACTGGATAAAGTAGGAGATACTTTCCTGGATATGAGTACATGGGGAAAAGGTATGGTCTGGGTGAACGGTCATGCAATGGGTCGTTTCTGGGAAATCGGTCCGCACCAGACTCTCTTTATGCCTGGTTGCTGGCTGAAAGAAGGAGAGAATGAAATCCTTGTTCTGGATTTGAAAGGTCCTACCCGGGCTTCTATCAAAGGTTTGAAGAAACCAATTCTCGATGTGCTTCGTGAAAAAGCTCCCGAAACACACCGCAAGGATGGAGAAAAACTGAAACTGACGGGTGAGAAATTGGCCTATGAAGGAACTTTCACTCCGGGTAACGGCTGGCAGGAAGTGCGATTTGCCACTCCGGTGAAAGGACGTTATTTCTGTCTGGAAGCACTTTCTCCACAAGCAAATGATAACATCGCAGCGATAGCAGAGTTTGATGTCCTGGGAGCTGATGGTAAACCGGTATCCCGCGAACATTGGAAGATTCGTTATGCCGATAGTGAAGAAACGCGTAGTGGCAACCGTACAGCCGACAAGATATTCGACTTGCAGGAATCCACTTTCTGGATGACAGTGGACAATGTTCCTTATCCTCATCAATTGGTAATTGACTTGAGCAAAGTGGAAACTGTGACCGGTTTCCGCTATCTGCCCCGTGCCGAAAAAGGGTATCCAGGTATGATTAAGGAATATCGTGTATATGTGAAACCTGCTGATTTCAACTACTAAACAGTGAATGAACAAGAATAAAACAATGGATGAAAAAGCATTGAAATGATGATGAATATGAAGAAAAATATAATTCTTTTCGCATTCCTATTTGTGGGAGTGTTGACTGGGTATTGCCAGCAATCTGCTTACCTGTTTGTTTACTTCACCGGCAATCGCATGAGTGAAGAAGCCGTTCGGATGGCTGTTAGCCTCGATGGATATAATTATAAAGCCTTGAATGGAAATCAGCCGGTACTTGATTCCCGTGTGATTAGTTCAACAGGTGGAGTACGTGATCCCCATATCTTGCGCTGTGAAGATGGGAAGACATTTTATATGGTGGTGACAGATATGGTGTCCGGCAATGGATGGAGTTCTAACCGTGCCATGATATTATTGAAATCAAAAGACCTTGTACACTGGACTTCCAATATCGTGAATATCCAGAAAAAATATCCCAATCAGGAGGATCTGAAACGTGTGTGGGCTCCACAAACTATTTATGATAGGGAAGCAGGAAAGTACATGGTTTACTGGTCCATGCAACATGGCAATGGTCCCGATATCATTTATTATGCTTATGCCAACAAAGATTTTACCGATATAGAAGGAGAGCCGAAGCCACTGTTTCTTCCGGAAAACAAAAAATCATGTATTGACGGCGACATTATTTACAAAGATGGACTCTATCATTTGTTCTACAAAACGGAAGGGAATGGAAATGGAATTAAAAAGGCCACTACCTCCTCTCTAACCTCCGGCCAATGGACAGAATCGGATGACTATAAACAGCAGACGAAGGATCCGGTAGAAGGTTCGGGTATTTTCCCGCTGGTTGGTTCCGATAAGTATATTTTGATGTATGATGTATATACGAAAGGTAAATACCAGTTTACTGAAAGTTCCGATCTGGAACATTTCAAAGTGATTGACCATGCTATCAGTATGGATTTCCATCCGCGCCATGGCACTGTCATACCGATTACCCCAAAAGAGTTGAAACGCCTCTTCAAGGCCTATGGCAAACCCGAAGGTTTCTGAACTAAAATATCTCGTGGGACAGGAGAAAAACACCTGTCCCAGATTTGTTAAACCAATTGTTTTTCAGGCGGGTAATCTTCGCTTCCCAGTGAGTATTCCCATCTTTTTGTTTTCTTTTGAGTTATTCTGATAAGATGGATTCAACTAGTTGTAATCCTGGAAAACAGTATACGATACGGGAAAAAGTGTATATTTTACCCTTGTTTACTTGTTTCTTATATATTTTTAAGTGTATAATTACCAATTATTATATGAAACACGCTTGTTAGAATGATGAAAATCTTAACTTTGCGATTGATAATCTTAATGCAATATATACCATGAGAAAATTATTCCTCTTTTTAGTTGTCTTGTTTTTGTCGTTTCAGCAGGTCACTTTAGCTGCAATCAAAGAAATGACGAGTACACCCGGTTTATCTGTTTTCTTTTGCAACTTCCGGAGACGACGGACGCAGCGGACTCCGTTTTGCCTGGAGTACAGATAAAGAAAACTGGTTTGAAATTGGCCGGAACTACGGATATCTCCGGTGCGATTATAGCCGCTGGGGATCACAGAAGAAAATGCTCGATCCTTATTTGAAACAATCGCCCGATGGCGAATGGATTTGTACCTGGAAACTGAATGACCATGATGGATACGGCCAGGCTACTTCCAAGGATTTAATCAACTGGACCAGTCAGAAATATCCCCGTACTACGCCGGATTTTGACGGAGTGAGAGTGAAAGCTATTGTTGCCGGAGAAGAGCAGAAAGGAAATATCAACCGGGTAGCTTGGACCTTGGTGGATGGATTGGATAAAAATTATGGCTGGAATCAATATCGGAACTCATTACATGGAGAACGTCCGGTACAGGATGGAGAACGTTTTGCAGGTTTGAAGCCTGTAAAAGCAACGGTCACTGTACAACCGGAAGGCGCAAAAGCCATTAGTGATGTATTGCTGGGCGCTTTTTTTGAAGACATCAATTATTCGGCAGACGGAGGACTCTATGCAGAACTTATCCAAAACCGCGACTTCGAGTACGACCCTTCGGACAGAGAAGGAGATAAGAACTGGAACAGCACTCATTCCTGGGCACTGAAAGGAGAGAAAACGACTTTCACTATTGATACTACCGACCCTATTCATATCAATAACCCACATTATGCCGTGCTGAATGTAGAACAACCGGGAGCTGCATTAGAAAATACAGGTTTTGATGGAATCGCACTGAACACCGGAGAGAAATATGATTTTTCCATCTTCGCCCGGGTTCCGCAGGGTAAATCAAATAAATTGCAAGTTCGTCTGGTAGATGGAAAAGGAAATGTGTGTGGAGAAACTTCTCTAACAGTGTCTTCCCGTCAATGGAAAACATATAAAGCAGTGATAACTGCTAAAGCTACTGCGGACACTCATCTCGAAATCATCCCTCAATCTGTTGGTGAATTAAATCTGGACATGATTTCCCTATTCCCGCAGAATACATTTAAAGGACGTAAGAACGGGCTTCGCAAAGATCTGGCTCAAGTGTTGGCTGATATTCCGTTTCATCCGTTTCCCCGGTGGCTGTGTGGCTCATGGTGATGGCTTGAAAAACATTTATCAATGGAAAAATACAGTAGGTCCGTTGGAAGCAAGAAAAGCACAGCGTAACCTTTGGGGATACCATCAAAGCATGGGATTGGGTTATTTTGAATATTTCCAGTTTTGCGAGGATATTGGTGCGGAACCGCTTCCAGTGCTGGCGGCCGGTGTTCCTTGCCAGAACTCTGCCTGTCACGGCGACTTGAGAGGAGGACAACAAGGTGGTATCCCGATGAGCGAAATGGGAGCTTATATTCAGGATATTCTTGATCTGATAGAATGGGCAAACGGTGACGCTAAGAAGACAAAGTGGGGAAAGGTACGTGCCGAAGCCGGGCATCCGAAACCATTCAATTTGAAATACATCGGTATCGGAAATGAAGATCTTATCACTGATATCTTCGAAGAACGCTTCACGATGATCTTCAATGCCATCAAAGAAAAATATCCTGAAATGATTGTTGTCGGTACAGTGGGACCGTTCAATGAGGGTACAGACTACGTGGAAGGATGGAAACTGGCGGACAAACTGGGTATTCCGATGGTCGACGAACATTATTACCAGACTCCGGGATGGTTCCTGAACAACCAGGATTTCTACGACAAATACGATCGTTCGAAAAAGACAAAAGTATACTTGGGCGAATATGCAACTCACATACCGGGACGAAAGGCGAATATCGAAACAGCACTGACAGAAGCTCTTTATCTTGCAGCCTTGGAACGTAATGGAGATGTTGTACACATGACTTCCTATGCCCCTCTTCTCGCTAAAGAAGGACATACCCAGTGGAATCCGGATTTGATTTACTTCAATAACCGGGAAGTGAAACCTACCACCGGCTACTATGTTCAGAAACTCTACGGACAGAATGCCGGAAACGAATATTTGCCGTCAAAGATCGCTCTTGATAATAGAGACGATCAAGTACGGAAACGCATTGCTTCTTCTATTGTCCGTGACTCGGCAAGTGGCGACGTGATTGTGAAGCTGGTCAATTTACTTCCCGTAGAAGTGAATACGAATGTCGACCTTTCTGGAATCGGTGCTATACAGTCTTCTGCAAAAAGAACCGTACTGACCGGCAAACCGGCCGATACCCCGCTACCTGTTGAAGACACGATGGAAGTAGCAGAAAAGTTTGACTATCAATTACCTGCCTATTCTTTTACGGTGATCCGCATAAAGAAGGCAAATGAGAAATAACAGAAAAAAGTGAAGATAATAACGACATAAATAATATGAAGAAGATAATAAGTACCCTGCTGGCTAGTTGCTGTCTGACTTCTCTGATAGCACAGGAAGTGGTAGTGAAAGGGCCGGATGAAAAACTGCAATTGGTTGTATCTGCTTCTCCAGCCGAAAAGCCAAGTTATTCGATTACCTACAATGGAAAGACAATGTTGGAGAAATCTCCTTTGGGTATGAATACGAATATCGGTGACTTTGCAAAAGGAATGAAACTGACAGGACACGCTGTTACTCCGATTGACACTGTCTATCATCAGGATCGTATTAAAACCTCCAAGGTGCATTATCAGGCAAACGAACTGATTTGTAATTTTGAGAATCCGAAAGGGCAGAAAATAGATGTAGTCTTTCGTGTCAGCAATCACGATGTAGCTTTCCGCTATACTCTTCCGCGTCAGGATGGAAAAGGAAGTGTAACGGTAACTGCCGAAGAAACCGGCTTTCGCTTTCCGCAACAAACAACTACTTTCTTATGTCCGCAAAGCGATGCCATGATAGGTTGGAAGCGGACGAAGCCTAGCTACGAAGAGGAATATAAGGCCGACGCACCGATGGGGACGCCTTCACAGTACGGCCATGGATATACCTTCCCCGGATTGTTCCGTGTGGGGGAAGACGGTTGGGTACTTGTGAGCGAAACGGGCGTGGACAGCCGCTATTGCGGATCCCGCCTGAGCGACGCGCAGGACGGCCTGTACACCGTGGCTTTCCCGATGCCGGAAGAGAACAACGGTAACGGCACGCCGGAACCGGCTTTCGCTTTGCCTGGCCATACGCCTTGGCGTACGCTCACGGTGTCCCGTGACTTGGCTCCCATCGTGGAGACCACGGTGGTTTGGGACGTGGTGGAGCCCCGTTTCACCACGGAACATAAATATAAGTACGGGCGCGGCACGTGGAGTTGGATTCTCTGGCAAGACAATAGTATCAACTACGACGACCAGGTGCGTTATGTAGACATGGCTTCTGCCATGGGCTATGAATATACCCTGATAGACAACTGGTGGGACAACAATATCGGCCATAAGCGGATGGAAGACCTCATCAAGTACGCGCAAGGCAAAGGCGTGGACATTTTCTTGTGGTACAGTTCCAGCGGTTACTGGAACGACATCGAACAAGGTCCGATTAACATCATGTGCGACCCCATCACGCGCAAGAAGGAGATGCGTTGGATGCAACAGCAAGGCGTGAAGGGCATCAAGGTGGACTTTTTCGGCGGCGACAAGCAGGAGACGATGCGTTTGTACGAAGCCATCCTGAGCGATGCCGACGATCACGGGCTGATGGTCATCTTCCATGGCTGTACGTTGCCGCGCGGTTGGGAGCGCATGTATCCCAACTATGTGGGCAGCGAGGCCGTGCTGGCATCCGAGAACCTGATTTTCAACCAACATTTCTGCGACAACGAGGCTTTCAATGCCACGCTGCACCCGTTCATCCGCAACTCGGTGGGCTGCATGGAGTTCGGTGGCACCTTCCTCAACAAGCGGCTGAACCGGGGTAACGACGGTGGAACGACCCGTGTCACCACCGACATATTCCAGTTGGCTACGGCCGTGGCTTTCCAGAACCCTATCCAGAATTTTGCGTTGGCACCGAACAACCTGACGGATGTGCCGGCTTTCGAGATAGACTTCATGAAAGAAGTTCCTACGGTGTGGGACGAAGTGAAGTTCATCGACGGTTATCCCGGACGCTACGTCGTGTTGGCGCGTCGCCACGGACAGGATTGGTATGTGGCAGCCTTGAATGCAGGAAAGGAGGCTTTGAAACTGACTGTGGAATTGCCTATGTTGGCCGGTACGGCAGTGTCTTATTACCACGACGGCAAGGATGGAAAAACTCCACAGGCAGAAGAGGCCAAGGTGGCTAAGAACGGAAAATTCAAGCTGACATTGGCAGCCCAGGGTGGTGCCGTGCTGAAAGGTAAGGCTCTGTAAGGTTTTATGCCCGTTCGGGGTGTGTCTGAAAAATGCCTTCAGGTGCTCATACTTCTTGTCCCATAACGTGTTAAGGTGAATGTTTTACATTTGTTAACTCTTTCGGGTGTCCGTTTGAAAGCCAGTCCATGTTGAAAGGACGGTGAAAGGCAGGTGAAGGGTATTGCGATGCAAGTTCACCTTAATTCGTTGGAATACAATGGGTATGAACAGGTGAAGGCTTTTTTCTTGTTTTTGTTTCATGGGGGTGTGACAGTAGTTGCACACTTGTAAATCGTTTGGCGCAGAACGGAAAGAAGTTCTCAGCCGAACGATTTTTCGTTCTGCGGAAAGAATGGGAGCCGTTGCCGGAGGTTGCAAGGTCAATCCCTTCTCTTCTTCCCGTGTGTCTTATTTGACTGTTTTATGTGTGGCTTTTGAAAAAATAAAACTGATTTATGGTTAAAATCAAGATGCCCGTTTCGTGCGCTGCGTGAAGAAATAATCACTCGAAACAACCATATACCACGCCCGGAACTCACATCGCTGCGAGTTTCGGGCGTGATTTTTTGGGGGCGGGAGGATGTAGGCTATATCAATATTATGCCGGCTTCTTTGCACTCTTGGCGCATTTCCTCAGGCCAGATACTCGACTGGGTTTCTCCCACATGTGCCTTGTGGAGCAACACCATGCACAGGCGGCTTTGCCCGATGCCGCCACCGATGGACTGGGGGAGGGTACCGTCGAGCAAGCGGCGGTGGAAGTACAGTTTTTTACGGTCTTCCTTTCCGCTCAGTTGTAATTGTCTGAGCAGGGTTTCTTTGTCTACACGGATGCCCATGGAGGAAAGTTCGATGGCGCGGCCCAATATGGGATACCAGATGAGCAGGTCTCCGTTCAGTCCGGCCAAGCCGCTGCGTTCGTCTATTGTGGAGTAGTCGTCATAATCCGGGGCACGTAGGTCGTGTTCCTTTCCGTCTTCCAATTTTCCGCCGATACCGATGATGAATACGGCACCGTATTCCCGGCAGATGGCATCCTCGCGCTCTTTCGGGGTAAGGTCGGGATAACGTTGCCTGAGCTCTTCGGCATGTATGAAATGTATGTCTTCCGGTAGGAATGCTTTCAACTGGGGATAGGTCTCGCAAATAAAGAATTCCGTGCGCAGGATGGCATTGTAAATGCGGTTGACGATTTTTTTCAGGTATTCCGTGTTGCGGCTGTGGGGCGGCATGACGCGTTCCCAGTCCCATTGGTCTACGTAAAGCGAATGCAGGTTGTCCATTTCTTCGTCTGCACGGATGGCGTTCATGTCGGTGATGATGCCGTATCCCGGTTCCACTTTATACTCAGCCAATGTGACCCGTTTCCATTTGGCCAAAGAGTGGACCACTTCCGCTTGGGCCTCGTTCATGTCTTTGATGGGGAAAGTGACGGGACGCTCCACTCCGTTCAGGTCATCATTCATTCCTAACCCTTTGAGTACGAATAAGGGAGCAGTCACCCTGCGTAAACGCAGTTCGGTGGATATACTGCTCAGGAAGAAGTCTTTTATTTTCTTAATGGCAATTTCAGTCTGCTGCAAATCCAACAGCGCATGATAGTTTTCCGGTTTGATTAAATGACTCATTGCTTTATGACGTTTATTGATTTCTTTCAGAATGTTCTGCAAAGATAGCGTATTTTTGTTAACTTGGAAGTGTATAACGTGTTTTTTGTGTCTATATGATAATTTTTATTTTGCGGATTAATTTTTTGAAATAGTTTGGTGCGTCTTTGTTTTTTTCTTAATTTTGCATCGTTTTTAAGGCTCCGTAGCTTAGCTGTATAGAGCGTCAGATTCCGGTTCTGAAGGTCGAGGGTTAGAATCCCTCCGGGGTCACAGCGGAAAAGAGGGATTTCAGCGATGATTTCCCTCTTTTTGTTTATGGTACAGTGTGTTACAAATTGGCATGAGTACCCTAAGTGATACCCTACTATACCATGAATAAGAGGCCTGAAGTAGTGTTATGAATATTGTATCTATGATTGTTGGTCTATTGTTGTTCCCAAAAATATTAGAATAACATGCTGACTTTCAAAGCAGAAATACTTAAAAACAAACAAAAAGCAGATGGCACTTACAACGTGAAGATAAGAATGACCTATAACAGGGAAGTCAAAAGGCTTTCTACTAACATCTTTGTAAGACCAAGTGACCTTACCAAATCCCTTAAACTAAAGAATCCCAAATTCATTAAAGAGGCAGATGCTTTGGTAAGACAATATCAGGAAATATGTGCAGCCCTGCCTTTGGAATCATCCAATTACAGTATGGATGAAATCTTAGAATTTATCAAGATTGCACAGGAAAAGAACAGAAGTATTGACTTCATTCTGTTCTGTAAGGAATGGATAGAGAAAACTGAGATAAAAGGCAAGAAAAACTATAAAACAGCAGTTAATTCCTTTGTGACATATCTTGGCAAAGAGAGCTTGCCCACCAAGCAAGTCACCAAAGACTTAGTCAAAGGTTTCATGGAATATCTCCTAGAAAGAAGAGATAAAAGAATAGCAGAACTGGAAAGGCAGGGCAAGAGGATTCCATCCAACAGGGCTGTATCTCTTTATTTGGGAAGTATCAGGCATTTGTTCAATGAAGCCAAGAAGAAGTACAATGACCATGACAGAGGTATTATCCTCATCCCCAATTCACCCTTTGAAGGCTTTGAAGTCCCCAAGCAGGAAACAACAAGAAAAAGGGCATTATCTCCAGAAGTGATAAAGAAGATATGGGAACTCCCCTATATATTGAATATTACCAATGGTAGGGAAAGGTTCTGCCCCTACAATCTAGCCAAAGATTGCTTCATCCTGTCCTTTTGTTTAATAGGTATGAACTCCGCAGATTTGTACAATTGTGCAGAGCTGGAAGATGGGGTTATTACCTATTACAGGACAAAGACCAAAGGGAGGAGACTGGATAAAGCCCAAATGCAAGTTGTCATTCCACCTTTGATTATGCCCCTTGTTCAGAAATACAAAGATTTCACAGGCAAAAAAATCTTCAACTTCCATCACAACTATTCTACTGCCAACAACTTCAATAGGGCTATTAATGCAGGTCTTAAAGAGGTTGGCAAACTATTAAAAATAGAAGATTTGGAGTATTATGCTGCAAGGCATAGTTGGGCAACTATAGCATTGAATAAGGTAGGCATAGACAAGTACACAGTCCATGCAGCACTCAACCATATTGATGAAGCCATGAAAGTGACTGACATCTATATTGAGAGGGATTTTGAGGTGGAGAATGAAGCCAACAGGAAGGTGTTGGAGTATGTGTTTGGATGGCATAAATAGCTCTTTTTACGGAAACAATGCAAGAGGAATCTTTATAATCATGGTAGTTATGAAGATTCCCTTGTATTCATTTTCTATATTTTATTTGGAGAAGTGAATACAATGAGTTAATTTAGCCCCATCCTGCTAATAACAGAACATTTTAGATATATGCAAAACGAAGAAGAAGCAATAACAATAGGTAGTATTGTATCTATAGGAAGATATGAGATACTGTATGCAACAGCTCCTTATTATGATGAAAAAAATGGAGAAGTTGAAGATATTAAAACTATTCAGTACCTAAATAATGCCCATGTTAGGTATAATGAGGTCTATTTGCATTATGAGATAGACTGGAAAGAAAAAGGAAAATCTATAAATGCCATCAATTTTGCAATGCCAAAAGGGAAAAGGCATTTGCAAGATGTTTTTATCACAACCCCTCATGGGCTAATCAAGAAAAACAGAACGGGAATTGGTGCAACTACTTTAGAATTAAATTCTCCAAGAAACAGCATCATTGTTGTTCCCACAAGGGCATTGGCTTATGAAAAAGCTGCCAGCAGCAAAATTGAAGGAGAATCGGATAAATACAGGGTATTATATGTAGGCGGAGATATTACAGGCTTTGTTGTTCCTGAAATATCTGATTATTTAATGGATTCTTCTATACGATATAAGAAATTTATTGTTGTGGCAGATAGTTTGCCAAGATTGCTACGCATTATAGGGAAAGAACATTATAAAGACTATTTTCTTATGATTGACGAAATAGATTCATATCAATACGATTGCAGCTACAGACCCAATATGGAGAATGTCATGGACTACTATTTCCAATTTCCCATTAGCCATAGATGTTTAGTATCTGCAACAATAGGAGAATTTTCCAATAAAGATATTGTAGAAGAGCCTATCATTAATGTGCAATTTGATAACTCACAATCAAGGAATATCAATCTCATCCACACAGATAAAGCAGAAATTAGATTGAAAAAGTTGATAGAAGAAATAGCTACTACTAATCCTGATGATAAAATACTAATAGCATATAATTCTGTAAAAGGGTGTGCTACTATTATAAACAGTTTGAATGATAACTTAAAATCAGAATGTGCCATCTTATGTAGTTCAAAGAATGAGGAAATTACAGAATATTACAGTGATATTGTAGAGGACAGGTTGCCTAAAAGAATCACATTTATGACATGTACCTATTTTGTAGGAGTGGATATAACGGAAAGATTCCATCTTATCACTGCTATAAATGTATCAAAACCATATACAATATTGTCTACTGACAAGTTACAGCAAATTGCAGGAAGGTGCAGGCATCCTGAAGGCTTGTTAAGTGAAACAATCATATACACAACTAAAAACAACAATAATGAAATGCCAACAGGTTTGCAGGAGCAAGTCTTGGAAGATGCAGAAGCATTGGCTACTTTTGGAAACCTGTATTCTAAGTTAAAAAATAAATTCCCAAAATCTTACTATTTTACAGACGAACTAATAGAAAAAGATTTTATTGAAACAACTGCCAAGAGATACCTTGGAAGTAGTCCTGTGAAATTAATCAGGAAAAATTCGGACGGAATATTTGTGCCGTCTTACTTTAATATTGATTTTGTTCGTATCCAAGTTGATTTACTTGGCAGATTGTATTCAACTTCAAATAATCTTATAGATGCACTTAAATCTGAAGGACATACCGTAGAAGTGAATAATTACATTGAAAATGAAGATATTCCTTTAGATATAAGAATGCAAACGGATGAAGATTTTCAAGAAGCAACTATGCTTCAACGAGAGGACTTGATTGCAAAATTGCAAGAAGAAGAAACTATAGCGGCAAGAGAAAGACTTGCACGGAATCTGATGATACAAAGATGTTCAAGGCAAAACTCCTTGTTCTTAGAACATTTTATAGAACTCCAAAAATATGTTCCTTTCGATTTATTGGTAGAGAAATTAGGAGAATATGACAACAATACAGATTACAACAAGTTTTATAATTATGTAATATTCTGGATATTGGAAGACACCCATCCTCTAAAAACTACTATCCAAGAGTTTTTTCCTATAAATGAATTATTTACAGGAGCACAATTAACAGAAAAGTTCAATAGCATATATAGTGGGTTATTGAACTATCCGAATTTAACGCCTAAAAAAGCATTCACTTTGATTAAAATTTTTTGCACACTTTCGGAGAGAACCTCAATGCGGATAAATGGAAGACCTGTACCCGCATATAGAATTCTAAATTTAAACCCATTCGGACTTGAAGGGGAACCATTAGAGCGTATTTCAGCAAACACTTCTGTAGTTCACCTTCTGAGATTTTAATGAACGTATTCACTTCCCTATATTAAAAATAGAAGTGAATACGTAACATACTTTCTTTATCTCCTGTTTTCATCACTGGAAACAGGAGACTACCACTTATGTGCATCCTATAATGTATAGCTAAATCTACTGAAAATTTTCTCTGATATTTTTTGCAACTTTCATGTCTTTAAGAGCATGAATTACACCATCCTGATACCCTCCCCATCATTCAGGGTGGGGATAGTCCCCTCCCACAACAATTAAAATCATAGATTTATGGATAGCTTAAAGTTCATTGAAACAATGTCTGTTGCAGACTTCAAGACCAAAATGGGAGTGGAAAGAATTGATGTGAAACAGAATCCTCATACGGGGAAATGTTTCTTTGTGTATGGCTGTGAAACAGGTGCTGTGAGTGAAAGATTCCTCAAAGGGGACATTACAAAGCCTGTCATTTCACAAGTTTGCTCTCCTAAAACAGGGGATTTGTTCTACATGCTTCATCAACAAGGGGATGGTGGAGCACCAACTTTGGCAACTTTGTAACAAGCAGGTTGCATATCTTACAAGGGCAGTTGGATTAAGTTCCGACTGCCCTTTTATTTTTCTGATTGTAAAACCATTAATAGTTTTTCATATGATGCAGTTAAGAGTTTCATCAAAGAAGCAAGCTAAGATAAAACTTGCTTTACAGGGCTGTGCTGGAAGTGGCAAAACTATGTCTGCCCTCCTTTTAGCCTATGGACTATGCAATGATTGGGGCAGGATAGCCATCATTGACAGTGAGAATGGAAGTGCTGATTTATATGCCAGTTTAGGCAAATACAATGTGTTATCCCTTCAAGACAACTTTACTCCTGAGACCTATATGGAAGCCATAGGGATATGTGAGGATGCAGGAATGGAAGTCATCATCATAGATTCCATTTCCCAATGTTGGGACAATCTGTTGGAATACCATGCCAACTTGCAAGGAAACAGTTTTACCAATTGGCAAAAGGTCACTCCAAGAATCAATGCTTTCATGCAGAAGATATTGCAAAGTGAGAAACATATCATTTGCACCATGAGATGCAAGCAGGATTATGTCCTCAATGAGAAGAATGGGAAGATGGTACCTGAAAAGGTAGGCTTAAAGGCAGTGATGAGAGATGGCATTGACTATGAGTTTACCATTGTCTTTGACATCAACATGAAGCACCAAGCCATTGCAAGCAAGGACAGGACTAACCTGTTTATGGGGAAGCCCGATTTTACCATTACACCTACTATAGGGCAAATCATCCTTGATTGGTGCAATGATGGGGTGAATGTGGAGATGATAAGGCAACAAATCAACAATGCCAAATCCATTGAGGAACTGACAGCCATCTATCACAAATACCCTGAATGGTATCAGCAACTGACTTCTGACTTCATGCAGAAGAAGATGCAGTTGCAAGAGGAGAAGAATAAACCGAGTATTAACTATAGTACCAATTTTACAAGATATGGAAGTAATGCAGCTACAGCCTGTCAAGGCTAATATGACTTATCCAAGCAGGATAAGCAGGGTATTAGATTTGCCCAACAAACAGGACATTATAGAAGTGGAGCCTGTCTTGTCAGGAAGGGAAGCAAAAAGACTCCCTTTCATTGAAGCCAACACCAAAGAGGTTTCTATGGAACATTTGAAGAATGAGTGCATTGTGCCTGTATTCAGCAAGGACAATGAAATCACCATCTCTCATCCCAACTTTATAGAAACAGTATGGGAAGCAGCCAACAAGGTTTTCCCTAATGAGAGTATTGAACTGCCTGAAATCAGGGTAAGCCATATCATCAAAGGAAGGACACCCGAAGCCATTCACAAACCAGTAAAGGACTTGTTGGAAGAGGACAAGACCATCTATTATGAAAGGATGATGTTTTGCTTTGAGATACCAAGTGTTCATGAAGATATAAATGGTAACAGGCTCAATCTTACAATTGGAGGGGTAAGGGCTTACAACCATGAGAACCTTTACAGCAAGAAAGGCATGGAGAAGTTCAAAATCTTCATAGGTTTCAAGAACATGGTATGCTGCAATATGTGTGTCTCTACTGATGGCTTCAAGTCAGACCTAAAGGTGATGGATATACATGGACTATTGAATGCAGCCATACAGCTCTTTCGGGAATACAATGCTGCCAAACACCTTTATTATATGGGAGCTTTCAAGGACAGCTATATGACAGGACACCAGTTTGCACAGTTTTTGGGTAAGTGCAGATTGTACCAATACATTCCTGTGGAACAGAAGAAGATGCTGCCACAGATGCTTATGACAGACACACAGATAGGCATAGTAGCCAAGTCTTTCTATCATGACGAGAATTTCTCAATCATTGAGCATGGCAATGAAATCTCCCTATGGAATGTATATAACCTGCTTACAGGGGCTAACAAGTCTTCCTACATAGATAACTTCTTGGACAGGGCTTATAATGCCACCCAACTTGCTGATGGACTGAACAAAGCCCTCTATGGAGACAGTGAATATGCTTGGTTCATTCAGTAACAGGATGTTCCAAGACTTATATATTCATTATGGTAGGAATTTCTCAGCTTTGCCTTATGGGAGAAATCATATTTGCCATTATCAATTTGGTTTTAGGGGTAGTTGTACTTTGCATCTTTTGCTCCGATGGCAATAAAAAGCCATGATTTATGGATTGATTGTTGGATGAAGCCTCGGAGTATATCAATATTTCGGGGCTTCTTTAAAATGAAAGAACAATGAGAATAAGAGATATATAACAAAAACAGTACCTTTGTATAGAGCAAGGAGAGATATTTATCATCCCTTCATGACAAGAAATTGCCCACACCTCGGATGCTGGTATGAATTGGCTTTTAAAAATTGCTGATTTGATGCTTGTTTCTTGCAGAATAATCGTAATTTTGCAGTAACAACAAAAATAGTTAGTAATGAAATAGAAGTTTAACAAGACATATTAGAAAAAGAAGTGTTTGCTTCTTGCTTGATGTATTCTGAAAATCGCCAATTTAGAAGAATATAACTATCACAGCAGGAGAGTGAATGCTTGCACCATAGGTGTGGGCTTCCTTGTTGTATGGTTATAGGTGTTTGGCGATACCTCAGAATAGCAACAGGTAAAGCCTGCACCTTTCTTTTTGTGGTATGGCTGCAAAAAGAAATACATCATGAGATATTTATTATCTTTTTATGGTTTATTCGTATTTACACAATTATATGCCTATGAACCAAGAGGTAGGCTGTATGACATTCCTGACATTGGTTTACCAAGTGGCAATGAAGTTGTAACATGGCTTATGATTGCTGTTATAACCATTCCAATCGGTTATTTAATCTTATCCAACTCCAAGAATAGCACTTGGGGAGGATTAATAGGAGTTGTTTTTATAGGAGCAGGGATAGTATCATTGTTGCCTATATTGGCATGGCTTTGCAGTATTATCGGTGTATTAGTAGGAATAGGTTTTCTGCTTTTCACAATAATTATTGTCATAGGATTAATATACAATCTAATAAATAAAAAATAAGATGAGAATAAGTATTTTTTTAATTTCAATCTTTTTACTTTCTTCATGTCAGTATAAAGTAAAGTCTGAAGGAGGTAATGCAGTATTAGAAGATTCTATTATGTCAGATTCTGCTAATTTAAGTATTGATGATTACCAATATTTTAATGAGTGCGGTTTTGCTATTAAAGCCCCTTGTTTGTTGGAGGATGTATCACAACAAGCCTCTGGAAATTTCTTCCTAAATTATGGGGGAGTAATCAATGAAGGCAATCCAAGCAGAATGGCTGCATACCAAGTCATAGTAAACCGTTTGCCTATTGGCTATAAAGATTTATCCAAGCATGAATTAAGCAATCTTGTGGATGATTTGATGAAGAAAGGTCTTGGTGGATTTTCTAATAGCAAGGCCATTAAGTTCAGTTATAATGAATATCCAGGATATGTAGCAGAATGTACCACAAAGGGATATGCCCAAAAAGGAGTTATGTTTTGGAAAGACAACTTTATCATTTGCCTGACTGTAATAACAAATGATGAATTAGATAAGAAATTCAATAAGTTCACTAATTCTTTTAAGGATATTGAATTAACAAATATCAATGCAAAATCATCACAAGAGATTAGTATGCAACCTATTAAAGAAATAGGTTACTCATTATATATTCCTTGTGACCTAAGAAAAGCTGAAATGCAAGGTTTTGACATATATTATGATGGGGCTATAAATGGCGAATCCCAAGAAAAAGCTATTGTGTACAAGATAATGGCCAACAAATTACCATTGCCATTTTCCAAAATGAACGCCTATGATAAGAAAACCATAAAGCAAAACTTAATCAATTATTTGCGGTCAAAAGGAAATTACAAGAAATGGGAAGCACCTATAAGTTCACATTTTGCATACATCGCAAATTCAACAGAACAAGGTTTTAAGATGAAAGAAGCACTAATCCTTGATGACGATATGGTTATAGAGCTTGTCATGTTCTCCAAACTTAACATTGACACTGAATTTAAGGATTTCATCAACAGCATTAAACCGATTTAATAGATGATAACAGTATTAATTTTAGCAGTGATTATATACCTGCTATTTAAATTTTTTACAAATGGAAGAGCAGAATAATAAAAATCAAAAATCATGGTTTGAAAGAAATGCATGGTTGATTGCAGTATGTGTGGCTATCTTTATTTTAAGGATGTGCTCAGAATTGTCTAATTAAATAAAGAGTAACAATGAAAAAGATGTTCAAAATTCTATTTTTGGTATTATTGCTATTAATACCTATGGTATCAAATGCGCAAGAGCCTAAAAACAATTTAGGAAAATCTTTAGGTCAGTTACGTCAGAACTTTCCTAATCTGAGATATGTGGAAACACGAGATGGTCTGACTGAATACACATCAGATGGGGTTACTTTTACTTTTAAGAATAATAAGGTCGTAGCTGAATCTATGGGTGTTGATGAAGGTAGAAGTTTTGGTTATGAATGGTTTAATGCAATGATGAAATCTTTTGAAAAGACTTCATATAAAAGAGCAACTCAGTTGCATGAAGATAATTCCACCCTGACACGCACTTTCTATTATTCAGATTTCTGGATAACATTAGGATATTGGAAAAGTGATGGCTATACAACTATAACATATCAAAATTCTGATTATTTTAAATAGTTCATGCCAATGAATTATTCTATCATTTATGGACTAAATAAGACCAAACTTCCCATCATCCCTGTTGAAGTAGAGGGCAAGCACCTCTGCTTCATCATAGACACGGGAAGCACTTGCAGCCTGATAGACAGTAATGTGATTGAATATTTCAAGGATATTGCAACTCCAGTAGGGGATTATAACATCAGTGGAATAGATGGAACCAAGCACAAGGTTGATGTTGTCACATTGCCTTTCTCTTTTGAGGGTCAGTCATATAACCCAAATTTCTGTGTGAAGCCACTTCTTGAAGCCTTTAAGGACATTGAAACAGAAAGTGGAATACAAGTGCATGGACTGCTTGGGACTGACTTCCTTGTGAAAAATAAATGGATTCTTGACTTTGATAAATTGATAATAATGACACTTAAAAAATGTAGAATATGACAAAAGAAGAATTACGTTCATTGACCATTGAGCAGCTTAATGGCATGGCAGAAGAACAACTTGACGTAGTTGCAAACCAAGTTATTGAACTTCTTGAAGAAGATGAAATAAAACAGCTTCCGAAAGAAGTCAGAAAAAAACTCAAAATTTCGCGGGAAGGAAGTTTAGGCAGTTGGAAAACATGGATTGCCTTAATCATTTCTGCCTTGGTAATGAGTTTGATGCAGTTAATCATGGGTAAATAGGAGCTTGTCACGGATAAAAATGCAATGATTGAAGCAATAGCAATACTTGCTATAGGGGCAACAATACTTCTATATGCAGAAAGACAGTCCAATAAAAAGACAATAGAGGAGCAAAGTTATAAAATTAGGCATCTGGCTGACAATTTGAATGAAGATGATAAAAGGGAGAATCAGCAACTTCTTGATGACTACCATTTTGAAAAGATTGTTAGAGAATTGAGGTCAGAAGATGAATATGCCCAGTTTGAACCTGATGAGATAATTGAAGAAAAAGCAAGAGCAAAGTTCAAAAGTATATATGGGTATGAATACAGAAAAGGATGAAATCTTCATCCAAGCCAAAGGCATTGGTTTTACATTCCTTCTTGACAAGAGAATGAAGCACAATCTTATCAGTCCTGCATTCTTGGATTTCTTCAATTTTGGAGAGAGGCAGATGTATTCACTTCCTGAGAATAATATAAGGGAAGTGAATACAAAGCCAGCCTATGACAACTTGCAGCCCTTTCTTCCTGACTATGTGGATTCTATCAGCACTAATGATGTGTTTCATTATGTGGGGAAGAAAGTGGGAAGATGCAAGGATAACAAGTTGAGAGTATGCAAAGTATTCATGCTTGGATTTGAGCATGAGGGATGCCCTTTCTCTTTTCCTTTCCTTCTTGACAAGAGTTTGGATGAGCCAGCTATATTAGGCAAAGAATCATTGAACCATATAACCAAAACATTTATGAAACATAAAGCAGAAACTTAGCACACCAATAAGTGCATTCATTGGCTTAGTATACCTTAGCCATTGTTGGTCAATAGTTGTTCTATTGGCTTTTCAAGAGATTATTAACAGGCTGACAATTATTGATATAATACTTATTTCAAGGACTATTCCGGTTCTGAAGGTCGAGGGTTAGAATCCCTCCGGGGTCACGAGAAAAATCCCTAAGTATATAATTAATAAATACTTAGGGGTTTTTGTTTGTAAATTTTGCCTACGTTCTGCCTACCAACTCGAATAATCCACCTTTTTGGGCATTTCAATAGAGGGATTGGTTATTCTTTCAGATGACCGTTCTCGTCAAACTCAAATAGAGGAAATCTCCTTTAAATAGGAGGGGAATTGCCATGAAAAAACGGATGGCCAAACCGCCACCCGTGCAAGATTGGGCCACCATGACCCACACAGTGAAAGGTAGGCCAACCTTGTATCAATGGGGATATGAGTTTTTATGAATATAGCAAAATAGTTATGTTTTTATTTGGTGATTTGTAGCAAAAACGCTATATTTGCAATGTCTTAATAAATAAACGGTCTTTTACATTATGAAGTACAATCAGTTTTTTGCGGAACTTACCGCAGCAGGTTGTTACGTTCTTAGGCATGGGGCCAATCATGATATTTGGTATAGTCCTAAAACGGGAAACAAATTTGCTTTGTCAAGGCATGGCAAACAAGAAGTACCTACCGGAATGGAACGTAAAGCAAGAAAGGTTCTTTTGGGGGAGTAATCCCCCTACCTTTTTTGTTCATAGTTAGAGACTGTTTTTGTTGGGGCAATGGGGTACGGTAATAGTGCCGTACTCCTATTTTAATTCAATAGATATGAAAGTAACTGTAATCATGGAAAAGGCGAGCGATGGGTATTACTCATGCTTTGTTGAGGATGATTTACCCGGCTTCGGGTTGGCTGGATATGGAGACACGGCAGAAGCAGCCAAAGAGGATATGATGAAAGCGTATGAGGAAATAAAGGAGATGCAGGCAGAAGAAGGCAAGGAAGTGCCAGAATTGGAGTTTATCTACAAATATGATATGCAGTCTTTCTTCAACTATTTCTCATTCCTGAATGTTACTAAGGTTGCAGAGTTGGCAGGTATCAATGCTTCATTGATGAGACAATATACTTCCGGTGTGACAGCAGCTGGACAAAAACAATATGATAAGATACGGGTAGCGGTGGAACGTATATCTAAAGAACTTTCCGCAGCTACTTTCTAAAGATAGTGTACCGCTGTGAAGCGAGACCGTTTTAAGACAAAGGCAGGCTCCGTTCCTTTATATATGGGTTCGGAGCTTTTTTATGAAAGTATTAATTTGTAAATTGAGAATGCAGAAAGTCATAATTATTTTATGCTTTATCTATTGCGTTGAAAAATAAGTAGTTATGTCTTGCTTTTGCAAAATGCAATTTTCAAGAATTTAGCCAATCGGGAAACCGGTTGGCTTTTTCTATATATTTGCTCGTGAACGTTCAAAAGGAGTTAAAATGCTTTGTAAATATGTACTTACCGTTGATAGTATTTCCTATGATATTCCCAAATCTTGTATTCAGAATTGGGATGAAATAAAGTTTTCCCGTAAACGCTCCAGACTTGAAGGAATAACTAGAACCTTTACTTCAAAATTCCAGTTTGTGGGAGAAGCCTATGATCTCATATTGGAGGAGTATTTGAGCAAATACCTGGCTTCTAATGCTAGTATCACTGTTTATACTATAACTAATTCTCATACTTATGAAGAATTCTTCAGTTGCCGACTGGATTTCGGTTCATTGACCTATGATGGAAATACTGTTTCTATTAATTCGATAGATGATAGTGTCGCTAATATCATAAAGGCTAACAAAGGAACGCAGTACGAATATTCGGTAGATGAGATAAAAGATGTATATCAGCTTTATTATGATTCTGTAAGTATGAATTATAGTCAACCGCATACATTAGGTGGTAATACTGTAGAAAATGATGCTTCTTTGCAATATATTGTAATTGACAAAGGAATATATGTAGAAGCTATAACATATTCGCTTCCCTTATATATTTCTGGTGGTGAACTTCCGTCACGGGATTCACCTCTTGAGTTTTATGATGCACCACAGGAATCGAAAGATGATCCAAATGTATTTGTTAAAGCCTTGTCCGACATTGATATAGTATTGAATTTTAGTTTTGAATACTATATCAGTTATAGTGATGCGTATACAACTAAAGCTGAAATTGTTCTAGGTGGGCGTTACGAAGATGGTCGTTTAGTCGAGTTGAAAAGATGGGGGTATAATAAGGGGGATGTTACCCCAAGTAATCTGAATGAATCCATCAAGATTCATCTGACTAAAGGACAGGCTTTATTTTTTGATTTGAAGGTAACATTTAACAGAGTTAATGCTTCTACTGGCAATATTTATTTTCGTAATTTCAAATTTGAGACACGCTTTACTTCTCGAGCTAACCCTATCTATGTGGATGCAATAAGACCTATTGATGTGTTAAACCGATTGCTTAAAAGCATGAATGGTGGAAATGAAGGTATCTATGGTGAAATAGCTTCA
>OHIL01000251.1_pt1 | contig 23889 bp, 10 predicted proteins | sample 1568231 | NCBI WGS metagenome assembly OHIL01 (sample SAMEA3879565, study PRJEB24766) | human gut metagenome | biome: human-associated habitat; feature: feces | place: USA | collected 1985/1987 | reverse complement strand
ACGCTCGGTATGCGATGCAATCAAATACAGAAACAAAGTCGGCATTGATGTAATGGCAGAAATCCTCCAAACTTATCTAAGACGTCCGGACAAAGATATCTCACGACTGATGGATTACGCGTCAAAGCTGAGAATACGTAAAACGCTGAATCAATATCTTGAAGTATGGCAATAAAAGAAATACATAATTTCGGCAGTTCGGTAAAAGCCAAATTGTTGAATATCTCACGGAATGAGAAACTTGGGTACCAGATGTTGGTAACAAGATACCTTCAGGAGCGTTTGCTCTATCGTTTGTCAATAAACTTAAACTTCAACAAAAACTGACTTTTCCTGAAGTTGTAAGTTTCCTGCAAACTAAGCTGGCCCCTTATTGGAAAGAATTAAAATAACTATATGTTTCGTTTTCTATGTGTTCTGCTGCGCGATTTCCATCTGTGCCGTCGTATTTGTATAAATCAGTCACTTGTCCGTGAGATCCTGTCCTTTCGCAGACAAGCTGCGTTCAGCGAGGTGGCAATGCCAAGCGGATAAAAGAATGATAGTCAACAGAATGATATTCCGCCTGGTTGCCGCCGTCATTCAGGATGACTGTCCGGTCAGCGTTGGCTGTGCCATATCCGCTGACTTGGCGATGGTATCTCTTGATGGAAATGACATCTTCACCAAGCACAGTCTCGATGAATGAGATTGTGCGGATGGTAAAATTGTGAGTGCCGCTCATCCATTTGGAAATTTCAGCTTCTTTCTTTCCTGCCGCCTTTGCGAAATCTGCCTGGCTCCATCTTTTGCGCTGAAGAATTTCCTTTATTCGTCCAGCAATCGCGAAAGACCTCTCACTTTCACGTCTCGCTTCCTCAGGCAAAGCGTTGAGCATTTCCGCAAAAAGAGGATTGACACCTCGCCATGAAAAACGGACAAAAAATCCGGCCGAAACGACCGGAAACAGATATAAAATTGAAATTTTAATGAGTCGGAAGCAGAAATTGAAGGGATTGTCTGCTGCTTCGCTCAGATTGAAAACATTAAACGACAATCCCTAATTACTCACCAATTTCAATATCGAAAGTAGAGACGGGGAGACCTGTGGTCCCGGTCAGGTTCGCATCGGTCCAGGGATCCCAGGCATATTTCACCTTCACGATGGCTGTTCTGCTGTCTGCCTTTGTGTTTTTGCTGTCGGCTGCGGCGTCGGGTCTGCCTGCATCCCGGGAGAGAATCACAGCGTCAGATCCTGAAATCTCCGCCGATGCAGGGATTTCGCTCCCGTCTTCGAGGCAAATCCTGAATCCGCGCACGGGCATTGTGCCCGGGACGGAAATGGGACTGTCGAAAAGTACGGTGACATTCCCGCTGTCATTCAGGAAGGCTTTGGTGGCTGCTGGGGCGAGGCATTCGACCTGTTTCCCGTAGTCATTCCTCAGTGCGAGCCTTGCAAGTCGCTCTCCCACAGGTTTCTTCGCCCTCGGATGCACGTCAGTGGGGTGACCGAGGTCTGAGGAGACTGCCATCCCGCAATGTGGAATCTCCAGCGAGAGCAGCCTCTGGCTGTTGCGGAACTCCGGCCAGGTCGGACGTTCGATGCTTGAAAGCTGGACAAAGTAGAAAGGCAGGTCGGGATTATCCCAGGTCTGTCTCCAGCAGTCCACAAGGGCCCTGAAAAGGATTTCGTGCTGCGGGATGTTCTCTGCGTTCGACTCTCCCTGGTACCAGATTACCCCTTTGATTGGAAATCTCTCCAGTGGACGGATGCCGTTTTCAAAAAGATATGCCGGCATAAAAGGATGCTGTATATACCCTCCTTTGAAGGCTGACATATTCTCCCGGGCTCTTCCCCTTGCCCATTCCATCACGGATTCATCCTCAAGCCATCCGTCACAGAATCCCGGAAGAACCTTCTCCAGAGCACTGCGGCTGATGAATGACTCGGTGGTCGTTCCGCCGACGGCATTGCAGATCAGCCCCACAGGTACATTCAGACTATCCCTGAGCATTTTGCCGAAGTAATATCCCACTGCTGAAAATTCCCCGGCAGTCTTCTCTGACGAGCAGTTCCACCGTGTCCTGTCGTAATACTTTCCCTGTGCAACCTTCCCCGCATCCTCTTCGCTCCAGACCAGCCCCCAGGTTTTCAGATGGCTTTTCATGTCGTAGAACCTCAGCATCGGGTCATCCAGTCCTTCCTTGCTGAAGGTGTCGGCTCCCTTCAACTCAAAAGCCATATTCGACTGCCCGGAGCAGAGCCAGACCTCACCGGCTGCCACATTGCTGAAACTCAGGGTGTCCCGTCCGTCAGTCACGGTGAACGGTATTCCTGTCCCGGCCTTGAGTGCCGGCATACGGACCTTCCATGTTCCATCCTGTGCCGAACGGCATTTCCTTGTCGATGGCCCCAGGGTGACCTTCACTTCAAGACCCGGTGCAGTCCTTCCTGAAATTTCAAGAGGTACGTCCCTCTGGAAAATCATATCGTCGGAGTAGATTTCCCCGACGGACAGCCCTGAGGGAGCGGGAATGCTTTTCACAATGTCACTCAGCCTGACCTGCTGGAAGACAAGGTGCGAGGTGCTGCCTTCATAGAGGATTCCCACCTTGTCATTCCCGATGGAGGTGAGGCAGGAATATCCCCAGCCTTCCTCCTCGTCCAGAAGCAGACAGTCAAGCGGATTCCAGGTCATCCCGGCATCAAGGCTAGCCTTTATGCAGATGTGGTTCCTGCCTTTTCCAGGGGCGGAAACCGGATTTGAAAACAGGAGGATATCCCTTCCGTAGATGTTTTCGGAAGCCGGAATATTCAGCAGCCCCGCCATACAGACGGGTTCCACGAGGCTTCCTGATGAAGGGTGGGTCTTCCAGGTTTTCCCCAGGTCATCAGTCACGCAGACGACCCTGCCCTGACGAAGGTCGTTTCTGCAGTTCAGCATCAGTACTCCCGGAGCAATCTCGGCGACCTGGGCCTCGGTGGTGCGCTCACAGGCTCTGGAGTGGCAGTGCCAGGTTTCGCCCCCGTCTTTGCTGTACATTATTCCTGAACTTGGAATCCCTTTGCTGTCAAGGCATTGCATCGGGAAAACCAGAGTCCCGTCCTGCATCGTGATTCCCCGTCCCGGCCCCTGGAGGGTTATCCTCCAATCGGGGCGCTTTACCTGACGGGTGATGTTGACAGGCTTGCTCCAGGTCTTTCCGTCGTCGGTGCTTTTCACCAGAACCATCTGTCCTGTCGAAATCGGTTCGTAGCCTTCTGAGGCAAATGAGAATGCGTGCCTGTTGCCAAGGCCGTGCGTCCACAGAGCGCAGACGAAAATCGTTCCTGTGTTGCTGTCCACAAGCACTGAAGGATCTCCGCAACCGTTCTGTCCCTGCGGAAGTCCTCCCCATTCGCCCATATCGATGATTGTTCGCATCTTCTCCCAGGTCCGGCCCCCGTCGGTACTCCGGCTGGCACCAACGTCAATGTTGTCCTGAAGGTCGTTCCCGGAGGTGTGCCTGATGTCGTACACTGCAATCAATGTCCCTTTAGGAGTGGTGACCAGTCCGGGGATTCTGTAGGAGAAGACATTGTCATCCTTGTAGTTGCGCAGTGCGATTCCGAACCTGTGACCCTCAAGTGAACCTTCGGACACGATTCTGGCCTGACGAAGTAAAGAGCCGCTCCCGTCCTGCACCGGGCATCTGAGTTCCACGGACTCCACTGCAACCCCGAAAGTCCCGCTCAGGTCCACTTTCCGCGAGTCCACCTCAAGACTCAGGTAAAAATAATTTCTGTCCTTGACAAGGCTTTTCCCCGGTTTCAGGACGATTCTCCCGTCTTTCCACGCCTTGCAGGATGCTGTCTGAACAGCAAAAGCAGGATGTCTCCAGGTGTCCTGCCCCGCGCCGATTCTGCGGAACTGGTCCTTAAGTATGTATGATGTGGTCCGGGAGTATATTGCTGAACTGGTTCCCGTGTACATCAGCCTGGCATTCCGGATGGCCGATGGGTCAATTCCCGAGACGGTGACCCCGACACTCTCCAGTACGTCCTTCCCGGAAAACGACTCCAGGCAGATTTCGCAGATGATGTTGTGCTCCCGGTCCACTATGGTAGGGATGGATGGAGTGAGGATTCGTGCCACCGGGGCGAACTCGAATGTGGTGAGGACTGCCTTGTGGTCCGTCGGCCACTTGCCTGTCACGGGGATGATGTCAGAATGATTCTCCTCCACGGTCCTTTTTCCCCGGACAATCGAACCTGCAGGTCCGAATACCTTGCTGTCCACAGGTTTGAGGGACCCTTCCCCGTAGTAATAGATGAAATCGATTCTGTCCCTCTCGTCGCTTTCATGGGCCCAGGTCAGTTTCATAGGGTAACAGTCGGAGTTGTCGCTCGGGAAGGTGAAGCCCGGGGAGGACACAGGGTCAGGATTCACCACCCGGAAGGAATCCTCAAAACCGCCTTCGTAAAGCATTGTGGAGCAATCCCAAGGGATGACTGCTCCATTGTGGTCCCAAAGGGAGGCTGTCTGCGCGGTCCAGTCCAGATGCGACGGCTCGTTGAAATCCCCTGCCAGAATCACGTCGATGCCCTCGTCGATGTCGGCTCTGCTGAGCCTGATGAAATCCCTGATGGTGTCGTCCCTCCCGGAAGCCCGGTTCATTTCCAGAATCTTCTCCACTGAGGTTTCGGGAGCAGGTAACTTCTTCCAGGTGTTCCCGTCGTACCCCCTCGGATAGTAGCAGGCATAGTTCGTATAGTCCAGATGAGCGGAATATAGTGCCACCGGATGCCCTCCGGCATTGATTCTGACTCTCTGAACGGACCCGCAGCCTTCCCATTTCCTCCCGTCCTGCGCGAGTGGGAACCTGCTGATGACTCCGCTGTCACAGGTGGGGTCCTCTCCGTAGAATGTCACGCCCCTCAGGGCGAGAGCCTCAATCAGTCGAGGAATGAACCTCCGGCCTCCGTAATTCCTTATTTCCTGCATAAAGACCACATCGGCCCCGCTTTCGATGATATTGTCCACAAGGGCGTCAAATCCTCCCGGGACGCACGTACCTTCCTGCCAGACGTTGATTTGAAGTACTCCGATTCTGTCCTCTCCCTTGGCAAGTAGGGAGAACAGGATGAGAAGGATGACGGTTATCAGTTTTATACGTTTCATAAGAGATGAATTATTTAGATGACAAAAATTCAGAGTGACAAAAATACTGAATTATGCTGTGTTTCCATTTGGCTCACGGAACAAAAGGAGATATTTCGGAAAATTTTCTACCTTAGCAGACCAAAAACGGAATATTTTATAGAAACACGCTTCCTCTGCTTATGAAACGGATATCTGCAATGAATCTCCTGCATGCCCTGCTGGCTGTGGCACTGACTGTCCTGCCTTGCATCAATGCCTTCTCCTCCGAGGTTCTTTCTTTCCGGAGTATTCCATCCAAGCTCTTGCCTACCAATGCGGTAAGGGTGCTGTTTAGTGACAGTGAAGGATATGTCTGGATTCCGACCTACAGCGGCCTTGTCAGGTATGACGGGTCTTCGACGGTGGTGTTTGGAATGAATGAATCGGATGGGGAGAAGTTTGACTGCCACATAAACGTGGTTTGCGAATCGGAGGGGAACAAGCTCTGGATTGCATCGGAAAAAGGCGTTTACACCCTGGACAAGAACAATGGTCAGATTTCCTTTGCAGGACCAGACCCACGGATGGGAACGCTCAATGCCTCGGACATTTGCTGCTCCAACGGGAGGGATGTATGGGTAGGGGGAAGTTCCGGACTGTGGCACATCGAGGCTTCCACGGGTGAATTCACCCCAATCCTGATGGATGGCAATCCCATTGAATGGGTGTCCTCAATCTGCGAGGATGCGGAGGGATATCTCTGGGTGTGCAGCTGTGAGCACGGGCTTTACAGATATGACACGAAGACATTCTCATTCCGTAAATATTCAGAAGATCGTCTTTACTGGTCGAATGTGGCCTACAAGGACCTCAAAGGCCGCCTCTGGGTCGGCACTTGGGGAAAGGGACTGCTCCGGATCGATGCTCCCTACGGCCCCGGGAATCTATCCTGCACCGTCTATTCCAACACGCCGGAGGCCGGATCCCTTCTGGATGATGTGATCTATGACATCGGACAGGATTCCGAGGGGAGACTGATGGTGGCTTCACGAAGCGGCCTGAGCATTCTCGAAGACATTTCGGATCCTCTCTCTTTCGTCAACTACGCTCCGGGAGAACCCGGTCACGACCTGCCTTACAATGAGGTAAGCTCTATCCTCAGGACAGATGACGGGAATATCTGGCTGAGTATGTTCTGCGGAGGGGTCTTCAAGGTGGAAAATCCCGATGCCGACTTCAGGACCGATGCCCTTGAAAACATCAGGAAGTCTCTGAGAACCAATTCTGTACGCAGTATATTTCCTATGCCTGACGGTCGTCTCTGGCTTGGAATCATAGGTTTCGGAATGGTGCTTTACGACCCCTTTGACGGCAGTTTCCTCTCTTACGAGAAATATCCGGCTTTCAGGGATTTCCCCTACACTTCATCCGTTGATGTAATATCGCGCAGACGCAGTACTTCGGAAATCTGTTTCGGGACTTACAGTCAGGGGCTATGGCTTCTGGACCCGTCCTCCCGAAGCGGTGCCCGGAGGGTTATTTCTGAGGAATATCCCGATTTTTCTCATCTGGGAGTGACTGCAATCGCTGAAGACAATGCATCGAACCTCTGGATCGGAACAAGGAAAGGCGTTTTCGTGATGACACCCGGGAACAAGGTTTTTTCAATTGCGGATTATCTGCCGGATGCTGCCCTGGACCCTCTTTCGGATGTGATTGTGACCGACCTCAAGTCGGCTCGTGACGGCTCAGTCTGGATTGCTACCAACTACAACGGAGTGTATCGTCTTTCCCCTTCCGACGGCAGTCTGGTCAGATGGTCCCTTGGAGAGTCTGACAATGTTTCCTGTCTTTTAGTGGATCCGGCCTCGAATGTCTGGGCAGGGTCCTCTTTTGACGGGCTGTATCTCTACGACAGGAAGAAAGGGGAGTTCAGTCAGATCAACAATATCTCCGCTCTATATAATAAAGGTATTACAGGAATGTCCTCAGACATCACTTCCCGACTGTGGGTGACCACTTCCGATGCCGCTGTCTCCTTCACATACTCCGAAGGTGACAGAATCGGAGACGTGGACTATATTTCACTCTCGGATCACGATGCTTCGATGTCATTCAATGCCAGCACTCTTGTGAATCTGCCTGACGGGACGGTTGCCGCCGGTTCTTCCAAGGGAATCGTCTATTTCCCGCTGCGCAGCCAGACCCCGTCTTTCCCCGTGAGGGAGAATCTCTGCCTGACTGACTTCCGTCTCGGAGAGACTTCTTTGAGGTCGATGTCCCCAAAACAGCGCAGGAAAGTCTGCGAAAAGGATATCAACTATGCCGACCTGGTCAGGATAGACCACACGGTGCATTCGTTTTCAATAAGTTTCGCCCTTCTGAACAAGGGCGCCGGAAAGCAGGACATATATTCCTACATCCTCGAAGGGTATGACCGGAAAGAGGTGATTGATGCCGAGGGAAGACACACTGCAAGTTATGAAAACGTACCGCCGGGGAACTATGTCTTCCGCCTGAAGACACTCGGAAGGGACAAGACCCACGAGCGCATCCTGAGAATCAAGGTGTTGCGCCATCCTCTCCTGTCATCTTGGGCTATTATGGCATATCTGCTAGTCTTTGCTGCTCTGGCCTACGGAATCTGGAGATACACCTATGACCGCATCAAGGCGCGTGAACTTGTGAGGCTCAGCAGGATGGAGAAACAGAAGGCTGAGGAACTCAATCACCTGAAACTCCAGTTCTACACCAATGTCACCCACGAACTGATGACCCCTCTGAGCATCATCAATGCATCGGTGGAGAGCCTGACAGGCGGAAAATGGAATCCGGACCTGCCCAAAGTCCTGTCTGTCAACACAACCAGGCTGACCAGACTCCTTCAGCAGATGCTCGAGTTCAGAAAAGTCGAGAGCGGGAATCTGAAACTGTCCGTCTCCAGGGGAAATCTCACGAAGTTCATATCTTCTTGTGTGGAGGCTTTCGGCCCTCTGATTGCCGGCAAGGCCCAGAACCTTTCCTTCACGAGTTCCCCGGACCAGATCGAGGGCTGGTATGACACGGACAAGGTTGACAAAATAGCGTACAACCTGCTTTCAAATGCCGCGAAATACACTCCGAAGGGCGGGGACATAAGCGTGAAGGTTTCATCCCAGGCCGACGGAATGGTGATGATTGACGTGGTGAACACGGGGGATATTATGTCCGAGAAGACCATCAAGGGGCTTTTCAAGAGATTCTACGAAGGTGACTACAGAAAGCACAACACCATAGGAACAGGCATAGGATTGTCTCTGGTCAAGGACCTTGTCACTCTTCACAAAGGTGAAATCACTGTGTCAAGCAGTCCGGAACAAGGCAATGTCTTCTCTGTCCGGCTGCCGATCTCGGAGGAGGCCTATGAGGAGGATGAAATCGGAAAGGACACCTCCCAGGACAGTTGTCCTGTCCTGAATACTGCGACAGTGGTTCTGGAGCGTCCCGAGGGACTGTCGAATGACTACACCATTCTTTTTGTGGATGACAATCAGGAACTCTGCTATCTGGTGAAGAGTATGCTTGCGGAGCATTTCAATGTGCTGACGGCAGGGGACGGGAAGGAAGCTCTGGAAATCCTGGAACATTCGGATGTCTCGCTCGTCGTATCCGACGTGATGATGCCTCAGATGGACGGACTGGAACTGTGCAGGACAATCAAGTCCAGGTTTGAATACTGTCACATCCCTGTCATCCTTCTGACCGCAAAAAGTGCCGAGGAAAGCCAGATTGAAGGCTGGCAGGCTGGAACCGACGGGTATGTCTGCAAGCCGTTCTCGATGAAACTTCTCTATGCCCAGATTGTCGAGTGTCTGAGGAAGATTGAACGGAAGGGGGCTGACTTCCGGAAGCAGATTGTCCTGGATGTGGACAATATGGAGTACACTTCAATGGATGAGACTTTCCTGAGAAGAGCCATTGACTGCGTAAATGCCCACTACAAGGACTGTGATTTCGACCTTCCGGAGTTCGTCTCTTCAATGGGAACATCCAAGACTGTCCTGACGGAGAAACTCAAGGCCCTTACAGGGATGTCGCCGGGAGCATTCATCAACAATGTCAGGATGACCGTCGCCTACAAGGCATTGACCGAAAACAAGGATGAAGTGAGGATTTCCGACATTGCTTTTTCAGTCGGATTCAACGACCCGAAATATTTCTCCGCCTGCTTCAAGAAGAAGTATGGGATGACGCCGAAAGCCTATCTGGACAGCATTCGAGGGCAGGTTCTCTGACAAGTGGAGTTTTTGTGAACAATTTTCGACCTTACATAGTCTGTTGCTGAGTTAAATTTGCGGAAACCTAAGTTAATAGCAAAATAGCAAAGCTAATGTCAAACGGATTTTGCAAAGGCTCACTGCTGATTATTTTATCAGCACTGGTCATCATCTCTGGCTCTTTCAATGCATCCGCCCAGACCGTGACGGCAACCGGAACGGTCGTGGATTCCTCGACAGGGGAACCTCTCATCGGAGCGGTCGTGCTCTTGAAAGCCAAGTCTTCAACAGACCACGTCATCACTGATTTAGACGGCCGGTTCAGCCTCAGGACACCTGCCGGTTCGGTCCTTGAGATTTCTCTGATGGGATATGTAACTCTTGAAGTCAAGGCAGCCGCATCGATGGGCAAAATTGCTCTCGTGCCGGATGTCCATACTCTTGATGAAGTTCAGGTCATCGCCTACGGAAAACAGAGTAAGCTCTCCATCACCGGAGCCATCACTTCAATCGGCACGAGCGAACTTCTGAAATCTCCAGCGGGAAGTGCAGCAAGCGCTCTTGCCGGAGCCGTCACCGGAATTTCCACCGTCCAGACTTCCGGACAGCCTGGTGCGGATGACCCTCAGATTTTCGTGCGTGGAACCGGTTCGCTGTCCAACACGGCTTCCAGCCCTCTCATTCTGGTTGACGGAGTCGAGAGGTCGTTTTTCCAGATGGACCCGAATGAAATCGAGAGTATCACAGTTCTGAAAGATGCCTCTTCGACGGCAGTGTTCGGAGTTCGTGGCGCCAATGGAGTCATCCTCGTGACCACAAGGCGAGGCACCGAAGAAAAGATGAGCATTTCGGTCTCAAGCCAGTTTGGCCTGACCCAGGCGTTGCGCAAGCTTACCTGTGTGGACAGCTACAACTACGCGACCCTCTTCACCGAAGCCCAGAAATCTGATGGTGTCTCCGACAAGAACCTCATCTTCTCCGACTATGTGACCGAGAGATTCCGCCAGGGCGACGAGCCGATAATGTTCCCGAATGTCAACTGGCAGAAGGAAATCTTCAAGGATTTCTCCTGGCAGACACAGCACAATGTCACCATGTCCGGTGGCGGGAAAAGATTCCGCTACTTTGTTTCATTGGGCTATCTGCACCAGGACGGTGTCCTGAAGCAGAATTATGAGACCTTCAATTCGAACTTCCGCTACGACAGGTTCAACTACAGGACCAATGTGGATGTGAACCTCACGAAGACGACCTTGCTCAAACTCAACATCGGAGGCCGTCTGGGCAGCCGCAAGGAACCGCAGAACGAGGACCTATGGAGGACCGTGATGTGGTGCGTGCCATTCTCGAGCCCGGGTTTCGTGGACGGGAAACTCATCCAGAACGGCTTCAATCCATACATCCCGATTGGAGAAACCAAGTCTCCTTACGACTATTACTACAACTGGGGTCTTTACACCACTAACCAGAATGTCCTGAATCTCGACCTGGCTATCGAGCAGAATCTCGATTTTGTCACAAAGGGCTTGAGCGTACAGGCCAAGGGAGCCTACAACACTACCCACAGCGTGACAATCCTCCGTTCTCCGACGGGTACCGACAGTACTTGGATTCCGATTTACAAGGGCTCAGTCACACAGCCCGGAATGGATGTTTCCGACCCTCGTTTTGACAACACTATCGTTTACCGGACCGAGGGCATCAGCAACCTCAAAGAGCCTCTTTCCTATTCCGAGACTTCTTCCGGCCGTGCCAGGGACTGGTATCTCGAGGGATCAATCAATTACAACCGCACTTTCGGAGACCACGCTGTCTCGGGTCTCTTCCTCTACAACCAGAGCAAGAAATATTATCCTTCCTCATATTCCGACATACCAACGGGATATGTGGGATATGTCTGGAGGGCAACATATTCCTACAAACAGAAATATATGCTTGACCTCAATGCCGGCTACAACGGTTCCGAGAACTTCCTTCCCGGCAAGCGTTACGGTTTCTTCCCTTCCGTTTCGGCCGGATGGGTGGTTTCGTCCGAGAAGTGGATGAGCAAGGCCGAGGTGATTGATTTCCTGAAAATCAGGGCTTCGTACGGAATTGTCGGCAATGACAAATATTCCGGAGAGCGTTTCCTCTACCTTGGAGGCTGGAACGGCAACCACAGTGCTGTTGGTGATGGAGCCTATGGCAGTTGGCAGTTCGGCATCAATCCGACCATCGGGATGCTGCGGGATGCGGTCGAGAGCCGCCAGGGCAATGAGGACGTGACCTGGGAGAAGGCCTACAAGCAGAATTACGGAATCGATTTGAAAATGTTTGACAACCGCCTGTCTTTCAACGGTGATCTCTTCTTTGAACACCGTAAGGACATTCTCTCCAAAAGGAAGACATCCCCGTCGGTGACAGACTACAAGCTCCCTCTTATGAACCTGGGAATCGTGGACAACTGGGGATATGAACTCTCTCTGGGATGGAAGGACACGCGCCCGAGTCGCAAGGTAGGCTACTGGATAACTGCGAATATGTCATATTCCAAAAACAAGATCATCTTTATGGATGAGGTGACTCCGAACGAGTGGTATATGGCCCAGACGGGACGCCCTACCGGACAGAGCTACGGTCTTGTGTTCGACAGGTTCTACCGTCCGTCCGATTTCGACTCCGACGGAAATCTGCTTAAAAACGACGAAGGCAGGTACCTTCTTCCGGAGCAGCCCGGAACAAACAAACCGGGTGACCCTCTGTTCAAGGATTTGAACAATGACGGGAAGATTGACGGGAACGACTGTACCTTTTACGGTTACTCCGCCCGTCCTGACTATGTCTTCGGTCTTGTGGCGGGACTCAGCTGGAAGGGATTGTCGGTTTCTATGCAGTGGACCGGTGCCCTGCACGCATCGAGGGTGCTTTCGGGCGAGTACCGCACTCCTTTCGGAACCCAGAACTCCCGAAGCCTTCTGACCTATCTGGCTGACGGCAGGTGGACCGAGGAGAATATGGGCAATGCCCGTTTCCCGAGACTTACATTCGTGAACAAGACCCAGTACACCAGAGATTCCGACCTCTGGCTGATGGACGGTTCCTATCTGAGGCTCAAGACGGCCGAGGTCGCCTACACATTCAAGGACAAGGCCCTCGGGAAAGCCGGAATCTCATCTTTCAAAGTATTCCTGAGCGGTTACAACCTTCTGACCCTGTTCTCTGAACTCGAGCAGTATGACATTGACCCCGAAGGCAGCACCGGAGACGGGACCTACACCTATCCAAACAACAGGATTTTCAACTTCGGCATTAATATAACGTTCTGATGATGAAAAAGATATTTACAAATATAATGGCTGCTGCCGCGCTCTTTGCCGCTTCTTCCTGCAGCGACCTCAAATTCGGCAACGCCTTTCTCGAGAAGGCGCCTGGAGCGGATATGACCCTTGAGCAGATCTTTTCGTCGAAGTTGTATGCCGAGAGAGAACTCATCGGTGCATACGCCTCGCTCCGTACCTGTCTGACAGTCCATTCCAACAACGGAAATTACGAGTTTCAGAACGGAGGTAACAAAATCGGCTGGGACAATCTTGATACAATGACCGACCTGATGCAGAGCCACTGTACCTGGGGAGGTGTTATCAAGACCTACTATGCAGGCACCTACAATGCCGAGGCGGAGAATGAAGGGTACGGAAAATTCGGATTCCATCCGGATCAGGAAGGCGCCTGGACAGGAATCAGGCGCGCGTGGATTTTCATCAACAATGTGGACAAGGTCCCCGATATGACTGATGAGGAGAAAAAAGTTCGCAAAGGTGAGGCAAGGATGATCATAGCCCTTCAGATGCACGAGATGCTCCGTCATTTCGGAGGAGTGCCGATTCTGGATGACTATGCCACCCCGGAAAATGAAATGACTGCGGACTATTCCCGCAGAACGGTAAGACAGTGTGTGGATTTTATTGTGAATTTGTGCGATCAGGCAGCGAAGGAGCTTCCGTGGACTGTCGCAGATGCGGACAACGGAAGAATGACCGCTGCCGGAGCACTCGCACTGAAGGCAAGGGTGCTTCAACTTGCGGCCCGTCCGCTGTTCAATGCATCGACTCCTTACCTTCAGGCACAGGAACCGACGGCAGCCAACAAAGCTTCTGTAAAGGAGGATCCCGGACTGATGACCTGGCTCGGTTCCTACACGCAGGAGAACTGGCAGGCCGTGGCTGATGCCTGTGAGGATTTCTTCAAGAAGAACACGGAAAACGGTGATGCCTACAGGATGGTGATGCCTCAGACAAATGACGCCGAGGGCTACCGTCAGGCTTTCAGCACCTGCTACGCTGATAGGGCATCCCCGGAAATCATCATCCACACCGGTAGGGCCATACCGACCTACTCCAACACCTATCACAGGTTTTATTTCGGTCTGACCGACCAGGGACAGGCAGGAAGGGGATATGGCGGAGGCTGCGTGACCCTGAATTTCGTGGATATGTTTACCGCTGCCGACGGCACACCTTCCGATTACAGAAAATGGCTTTCCGACCACGGTCACGACGGAACGGTTTACAACAATCCTTTCACGGGGAAGGACCCTCGTCTTTACGAGACGGTGCTGATAGCCGGTGACCGTTACAGGACACGTTGTGCCGAGACCTGGATTGACGGTCTGGAACACGGAAGTTCAGCCAATCCGAAATGTGCCACGGGCTTTATTATCAGGAAGTTCCTTTGGGATTACAATGACGAGTTCCTCAACAAGGCCACCAATTCTGCCTATATCCGTCTTCCTGAACTCTATCTGATGTACGCTGAGGCTCTGAACGAGCTTGGCCGTTCAGAGGAAGCCCTTTCCTGGCTCAACAAGACCCGCACAAGGGTGGGCCTTCCGGAAATGACCCTTCCGAATGCCGCCAAGCTTCATTCGGGGCAAGCCCTTCCGGACTATCCTGAATGCAGCCTCCAAGGTGACAAATACCTTCGCGAGGAGATTTTAGATGAAAGGGCGAGGGAGTTCTGTTTCGAAGAAGTCCGCTGGTTCGACATCGCTTTTTGGAAGAGGGAGGACCTGATGCGCAAGCTTCTCTACGGAATTCAGATAACCCGCAAGAGTGGTTCTTTCGAGGAGGGCAACCTTGTTCTCACCTATTCAGACCCGTCAAAGATGGACCAGGGCAGAATCTGGCAGGATAAATTCAGCCCGAAATGGTTCCTGAGCGCGTTCCCGTCCGATGAGATCAACAAGGGATATGGACTGGTCCAGAACCCGGGATGGTAGTAACTTGAAAATATTGAAATGATGAAAAAACAGATATACATTACCCTGGCTCTCCTGTTGCTGTCAGCCTCACTCTCCTTTGCACGAGAAATAAACCCGATCAGGGACACCGTCCTTTTCCTGGGTTACGACAAGTCTGTCAGCACGGACCTATCAACAGTCAGCGCTTCCAGCATAGGGGTACAGGCCCTTCAGATTGTCCGTGGAAGACAGGCTCTTGCAAGCATAGCCGGAATGCTTCCCGGAGTGAATGTGACAAGCGGAGGAAATCTTCCGGACAATGGACAGGCAATGTTTGTCAGGGGAAGGGGCTCCTTCTCGGGCAACAATGTGATGTACATAGTTGACGGTGTCGAGAGATCTCCGGCGTTCATCGGAGCAGAAGAGGTAGAGAACATCACGGTTCTCAAGGATGCCGCCGCAATCGCAATCTACGGAAACAGGGGAGCGGACGGCGTGATTGTCATCACGACCAAGAGGGGACATACTCCGGGAATGAGAATCAATGCCGAATACAGTTTCGGCGTCCAGACCCCGTTTGCAATGCCTCAGATGGCGGACGGCCTTACCTATGCCAATGCAGTTAATGAGGCACTTGCAAATGACGGCCTTCAGCCGAGATACACGGCTGCCGACCTTAAGGGAATCGCACAGGGCAGTTCCCTCTTCCCTTCGGTGGACTGGCAGAAGGAAGTTCTCAGGAAGACGGCATTCGTCCACGACCTGAACGTTTCCCTGGAGGGAAAGGAGAAACGCTTCCGCTATTATGTGCTCGCCAACTACAACGGCTACGATGGCCTGTTCAACAACACAAGGATGAATGACGGCTACAGCACCCAGTTCCAGAATTCCTGTCTCAAACTCAGGACCAACCTTGAATCGGAAATGACAAGGACCACCCGAATCAGGATCAATATGATGGGTCGTCTCTCTCAGACACAGCAGCCTTACGCGGGAACCTATGTCTCGGGAATCTACACCACTCCGGCAATCGCTTTCCCTCTCAAGTCCGAGGACGGTCTCTGGGCGCGGTCGGAACTCTTTGCGAATCCTCTTTCGACCTACACCCAGAGTGGATATTCGGTTTCTCTCCAGAGAACCCTTCTTGCTGATATCTCGATCATCCAGGACCTGTCGATGCTGACACCGGGACTCTCCCTGACACTCAAGGGCGCATTCGACAACAGTGCGATGATCAATGACAACAGGTCAAAGACCTACAAGTATGCAAAGATGACCTACGGCCGGGACGATAATGGAGACGTTCAGAAACTCAACTGGTCCGAATACGGCAATGACACCGACCTGTCCTTCTCATCTGCTCTTGCAGGCGGAAGCAATGTCAACAACAATTTCTCCGTAACGGCAATGGCTGACTACGACAGGACCTTCGGCAAGAATGGCGTGAAGGCTTCCTTCATCTGGTCGATGGACAGATGGAAGAACAGGGGAAAGTGCAATGTGTATTCCTACAATGATTTCATCCTCAGGGCAGGATATGACTACGACCACAGATATCTCGTGGATGTAGTGGCGACCTGCTCAGGCAGTGCTTTCCTCGAGAAAGGAAAGAAATATCGTTTCTATCCTGCCGTTTCCGCAGCCTGGATCATCTCGAACGAGTCTTTCCTCAAGGATGCTTCCGGACTCGACCTTCTGAAGCTTCGCGCAAGCTATGGAATCACCGGTTACGATGCAAGGCTGGGTTACGGTCTGGACACTCCGAACAACGGCAGTGGCAGTGGATTTGTTGCAATGGTCGGCTCGTCCGAATCCGGAATGATGCAGGGCTCCTACCCTTCTTACGGGGCTCTCCCGGAAACGGACTTCAAGGCCAATGTAGGAATCGATCTTCGGGCCTTCGGAGGTCTTGAGGTAAGCATTGATGCCTTCCGCAACCACAGGAAACATCTGAAGGTGTCATCCTCCGGAGTATATTCCTCATTGCTCGGCCTCGGCTCGCCGTACATTTTCAACGGAGAGACCCTGAACTGGGGAGGCGAACTTTCCGCAAGCTGGAGCCAGACGGTCGGAGATTTCTCCTGGCACATAGGAGGCTGCATTTCCTATACTAAGGATAAGATTCTTGAAATGGGTGAGGAATACCATCCTTACTCCTATATGTACCGGACCGGTCACTCCATCACGGCCTTGACCCTCTATACCAGCGACGGCCTCTACAGCACTTCCGATTTCGATTCCAAAGGCAATCTGCTTCCGAAATATCCTCACAGCACCCTCGACGGAAAAGGCGTGAAACCGGGAGACATCCGCTACAAGGACATCAGCGGTGATGGCGTGATTGACGTGAATGACAAGCAGTATATGGATCAATACCACACCCTTCCTTCAGCCGTTTACGGTATCCAGTTGGGATTCAAATGGAAGGGTCTGGGTTTCGAGGCCACTTTCGACGGACGCATCAACCAGTATGCCATGCTCACAACCGGGTCAATTTACTGGCCGCTCTACAATGATGACAAGAACATCTCGATGCACTATTACAACAACCGCTGGACACCGGAAAACCAGAATGCCCGCTATCCGCGTCTGACCACCCTGAGCAACGGGAACAACTTCCAGGGAGGAAGTGATTTCTGGGTTGAAAAGTCCGACTGGTTCAAGCTCCGCTCGGTCTATGTTTACTACGGATTCCAGTCAGAGGCATTGATGAGGGCGAAATTCCGTGAGATTTCCATTTTCTTCCGGGGCCTGAATCTCTTCTCTGTTGACAGAATCAAGATCTTCGACCCTGAGTCCATATCCCTTGGTTATCCTTCCGTGAGGTCATTCTCCTTCGGACTTAAATTCACATTCTAATTCTCGTCATATGAACAATATAATGAAATATATGGCTCTTTCGGCAGCCCTGATTGCCGGCCTGGGTTCCTGCGATTTTCTCGAACAGACGGAAAACACCTACCAGACCACCGACTATCAGTTCAGTTGTTTTGAAAACGTGAAGAAAGTCTGCTCCCACGTTTACAGCTATCTTGATGTTGACACCGAATGGCTGTGGACAACCCAGAGCAGCGCCACCGACGATGCTGTGTATGCGTGGGAAAGCAATGGAATCAAAACCTATTATGACGGGACCTGGAGTCCCCGCAACACAATCAACGACTGCTTCTCTCATTACTATGCAGGCATAGCACAGGCAAACTATTTCCTCGAGAACGCTCCGGACGATTTTCCTCAGACGCAGTACCTGGAAGATTACAAGGACAGGATGCAGCAGTTGAAAAACTATCCCTACGAAGTCCGTTTCCTGCGTGCCTGGTACCATTTTGAACTGATGCGACGCTACGGTGACATCGTCCTGATGGATCATAGCGCCGACCCGGCAAAGGTCAATGAAATGGTTCCTTCGGATTTTCACACTGTGACAGAGTGGATTGTAGGAGAACTGGATGAGATTACACCGAAACTCCCGGTGAGCTATGCGGAATTTGTCACCGGAAGGACAAACAGAATCACAAGGGGAGCGGCAATGGCCTTCAAGGCGAGGGTACTTCTCTACGATGCCAGTCCGCTTCACAATCCGACCGGAGACAAAACCCGCTATGAAAAAGCTGCGGCAGCAGCCAAAGAGGTCATTGACAGTGGTTGGTATTCCCTTGTCAAAGAACAGAAGATCAACAACTTCAATGCAAAGGGTTACATATTCGGAATCATCCGTTCTGCAAGCAACGGTCTTGAAAGTTCCAATTTCCCAATGGGAGTGGAGGGCGGAAATTCAGGATCTTGCCCGTCGCAGAACCTTGCCGAGGCATTCGACCTGCTGGATGGTACTCCTTTCGACTGGGACAATCCTGCCCACCGTGCCATCGCACTCGACCCGTCAAAGAGAGACCCGCGTTTTGCAGAGACTTTCTATGTCAACGGCTCGATGTTCAAGGGTAAACCTCTGGAAATGTGGGAGGGCGGACAGAACGCACTTCCGAAGAAAGGTGCGACCCCGACTTCCTACTACCTGCGCAAGAACCTCATAGAGGAGACCTCGTTCGTGACTGGAAATTCGATTTCATACCCTCACATCTATCCCATCATCCGATTTGCGGAAATGTACCTGATTTACGCCGAGGCCCTTTACCTTGCGACAGGTGATGCCTCTTTCAAGGGAAGTCTGGGACAGGTGAACTACACTATGTCTCCGCTGGAAGCCCTGAATGCCGTCCGTGCAAGGGCAGGTGTCGGTCAGGTGGGTGCGACGACTGATTTCCTGAAGACCGTTCAGAAAGAAAACCGCGTCGAGTTCGCCTTTGAGAATCATCGTTTCTGGGACACAAGAAGATGGAAACTCCAGTGCGGGGATACCCAAATCTACGGTCTTTCTCTCGTGAAGGATGAGGCGAGCGGGACAGTGACTTACACAAAGACCCTTGTACAGACAAGAAAATGGGATGACAAATACTATCTCTACCCTTATTCCGATTACGAAAGATACAAAAACTCCAATCTCCAGGTCAATCCCGGATGGTAGGACAATTTTACAGACACAATATTAACAACACTTTTAATCAAACTTTTATGAAGCTCAAAAATTTGTTCCTGAGCGCTCTTTGCGTGATTTCGCTTGGAATGCTCTACTCTTGTACGGAAAAAACTCCTGAGGGACCTGTCTATTCGGACAAACCTTTTGATGCAATTTCCCTTGAAATTGACGGAGAGACAGTTGAAGGCGTTGTCGTTGACAACACCGTTTCCTTCCGCTTCACTACTGCCGAGAACTTCTCTGCAGCAAAGCTCATCCTCAATGTGAATGACGGATGGAAACTCGTTTTCCCTGCGGATCCGGACAACTATGATGTAAGCACCGACCCGAACATCTACTTCACCGACCCTAATGGAAAGAAAGTTAAGTATGTCGTGACCATCACTTCAAATGCCCTTCCTGTGGCTGACGGTTCAAAAGTGTCAGTGGAAGGCGGATATGCTGTGGCTTACAATGTGGCTACAAAGGCATTCGTCATCACTTACGCAGCCGGAATGGACCGCAGCAAGGTTACCCTTGTCTTCGGTGAAGGGGCATTGATGGAGGGAGCCAAGGTGGAAAATCCAACCGTTGACCTTTCAGAAGGTCCTGCAGAAATTTCCATCACAGTTGGTACCACAACAAAGAAATTCCCTGTCAGCATCGACTATTCCGCTGTTCTTGGCGATCCGAAAGCCTGGGGCTTCGAGGAGACTACCACCGATGCACAGAGGGCAAAGATTCCTTCTTTGACAGTCCTCAATTCCAAAGCTCTGAAGAAACATGTACCTGCACCTAACACCGGGAAAGAGACACAGTCTTGGTGGGATAACTCCGGTTATGAGGACCAGATTGCAAAAATGGGTCTTCTGGGTGACTATGATGCCAACAAGGCAATGGTTGATATGACTACCTGCGATTTCACTATCGTTACTTTCAACGAGCGTGACTACAAGGGCAAGATCATCTCCGACGAGACTGCCGTCAAGAGTGGAAAATCAGCTGAAAGAGTAAATTCTCTTATTACAATGAGCGGCTGTCCTGCTGCCTGGACCTGCTGGGTGAAATCCGAAGGACAGATCGTTTCCAAGGCATCCGCTTCCGACTGGACAGGCATGAAGGCCAAGGGCACGTCCCACGGTCTTTGCTTCGGCTTTGACTCAAATGGCAAGATGGGCCTGAAGCGAATCACCCCTGACCCTAGTGCAGACATCTTCCACGTCCTTGGTGACTTCAGGAAGGCTTCCGACTTCGGTTTCGACTATGGAACCAAACTTGATGACACGTCATACGCTCCTTTCAGGGATGACTTCAAGGTGGAAGGTGAGGACTGGGCCGTTACAGGCGCCGCATATTTCAACCCTGCACTCGTTGTTGACGGCTATAAGGTCCGCTTTGCAGACGCTATGGCAAACGACGGTGACACCGAGGTCCTCGGACAGGGCTTCAATGGCACAAGGTCACGCTGCTTCATCGGCCGCACAATAGACAACAAACTCGGCCTTGCAACCATCAACGACAAGACTATGACCATTATGCAGGGTGCATACGTCCTTGCAGACCTCGGCTGGACAGATGTTTACTATGTCGGTGGTGACAACTATCAGGCAGATTCATTCCAGCCTACAATCGTCATCGACGGTGCTGTAGTTGCCGGCCAGGAAGGTCAGATGGCCAAATATGTCATTGCATTCGAGGCGAAATAATTCCTGAACCATTATGCTCCGAACAGGCAGATATTTTCTTATGCTTGCAGCGGCAGGACTGTCTCTTGCCGCCTGCAGGCGGTCTGAAGTTCCCTCTTCAGAGATTCCTGACGGTTCTTTCGAGGTTTCGGTAGAAGGAATGCCTCAGGAGATGGAGGACTGGGACTGCATAGTCTATTCTTTCAAGGGTGAAGACTGCGTGGATGTTGCCGAGGGATCTTCCAAACGACCAGCCACGGTGCTCACTCCCGGGGAGAGGATGAATGTCATCGCTTCAGACAGGATGGAAAAATTTGTCATAGGGGCAAGGACGGAGGGACTTCCTCTGTCATCCTACTTTTTCTATCCCAAGGACACGGCCTCGGATTTGCCGGGGCTGTGGCATTGGGACGGAAAGTCTTCTCAAGCCTATGCTTCGGCGGTGCCTCTGACTCTTTTTACCCCGTCGTTCACTATGACTGTCACGGGTGCTCCTCAGACTTTTGTCTCTGCCAGGACGACAATCTCAGGCCTTGCGGACAGGATTTCCCTGCCGGGATGGATTACTTCGGCAAAGGACGGTGGCTGGTCGAAGACCTTTGAGGTGACAGGAGAAACGCCTGAGACAGGGTCTTTCCTGATGCCGATGTGTAGGGATGGTGACTGGATTCTGCCGGTGGACCTGAAGATTGACGGCCTGGAAACCGACAGGATTGACATATCCCTCACCAAACCTCTTGTCATGGGATGCAGTCTCTCCCTTGAACTGGATTTCTCCAGATTCGAGACTGACGGACTTCTCGCCTGCTGGGTGAAAATGTCTTCCGCAGACTCTGCACAGCCTGAAGTCTGGGAAAAGACGGTCCAGCTGAAGGAAGTCCTCAAAAAGAATATTCATTACAGCGTGAGCGTTCTTCAGGGCGACGGACAGTGGAAGGAGGCCTTTGTGCACGATGCCCTTGTGTCGGATGCTCCGAACCATCACACCCAGATCTGGAATGACTGGGACAACTCCAAGAGATTGCGCGACACTGCCAGTTTCGTGAATTTTACCGCAGATTTTGATTCTCCCGTGACAATCAGGGTGAAGAAACTCAGCGGATCCTACTCAAGCGTGAAAGTGCGCCCGACCCTCTCGGGAATCGTTCCGGTGGCCGTGGATGCCAACACGATCGAACTCACCATACCTTCCTGGCAGGCCAGGAAGTTCTCCATTGAATATGACGGGGACCGTTTCCACAATCTGATGGTCCTGCCCGAGAAACCGGATCCGGACAGACCTGACCCCGAAAATCTCCCTTCAAATGTCATCTACTACGGTCCCGGAGTGTGGAATCCGCAGTGGATTACCCTGAGGGACGACCAGACACTTTACATAGACGAGGGTGCCGTCGTCTATGCCAAAATCAATTCGGTCGGCGACAACACGGCCATCAAGGGCAGGGGAGTGCTCTCAGGAGCACGTCTCCCCCACACTGGAGACAGATATGCCAGCGGCTACCAGTTGATTGAAACCAATGCTACAAAAACCGGCACCCGCAACGGTTTCACGGTAGAGGGCATAACCGTCGTTGATTCTCCGAGCTGGACTTTTTCGATTTACCGCACTGACAATGTCCGAATCGAGAACACGAACATAATCTGCTGGATTCTGAACGGGGACGGAATCGATTTGTGTTCCGTCAGCGATGCCGTAATCCGGGGCTGCTTCATCAGGACTTATGATGACTGCATTACCCTGAAGGTCAATCATCTTTCCCTTGATGATACCAAAAACATCACCATTCAGGACAACCTCATCTGGGCTGACTTTGCCGGTGGCATCGTCGTTGGTCCGGAAAGCGGCTCAACACAGACCGGATGCATCCACGATGTGCTTGTTTCTAACTGCACCGTGCTTGATTATCCGACAAAAAACAACAATTACTCCAATGACGACCGTGGAGGCCTGTGCATCAGCCAGTATCCTTCGGGCGGTACCACATCCGGCACTATTTCAGACATCAGCTTCCAGGACATCGTCATTGACAACATCCGTCCGAACGGCCGGCCTGTTTCAGTCTGGCAGAAACCATCGCAGGGAGGCTGCCTGATGGAAAGGGTGAAGTTTTCGAACATATCCATCCTTTCGGACACAGGGTGCGGAATCTCTACGGTGGTCTCGAACGGAAACACAATCAAAGGCTTGGAAATCAAGAATGTAACCTACAATGGGACGTTGATTCAGAACACTTCCCAATGGCTGGTCAGCGGTGATAATATAGAAATTGAATATTAAACAATATGAAAAAGTTGATGATGGCTGCGGCGGCCTACCTTTGCGCCGTCTGCTGCTCTTCTCCCAGTCAGGAGGACCTGTCAATTGTCCCGCAGCCGGGCGCAATCTCGCTATCCGGCGGATGGTTCCGCACGGACAGCGCTGAATTCCGTGCGAATCCGATGACCTGTGTCAACTTTGTCGATGACAAGTCAATCCCAGCCGAGGGCTACAGGCTGACTGTCGGAAGACGGAAAATCACTGTGAACTGTTCAGATGAGGACGGAGCTTTCTACGCTGTCCAGACCCTGTTGCAGATACTGACGGACAAGGGTCTGCCTTGTGTCAGGATTGAAGATGCTCCCCGCTATCCTTACCGGGGATTCCATCTGGATGTTTCGAGACATTTTTTTCCTAAGGAGGAAATTTTCCTTCTGCTGGATCAGATGGCCCGCTACAAGATGAATTATTTTCACCTTCATCTGACAGACAACGGTGGATGGAGAGTGAAACTCGACCGTTACCCTGAGCTTACAGCCAAAGGTTCCTTCCGCACGCAGAAAAGTTGGATCGAGTGGTGGGACAAGCAGGACAGACATTATCTTGACGAGGGTACTCCGAATGCCTATGGCGGTTATTACACCAAGGATGAACTCCGGGAAATAGTAGAATATGCCGCTGCGAACCACATCGAGGTAATCCCCGAAATCGAATTCCCGGCACATTCCGATGCGGTTTTCATCTCCCATCCGGAGTTGTGCTGCAAGGGTATGGCCTACACAAGCGGTGAATTCTGTGCCGGAAATCCGCAGACCTACGAATTCTTTGAAAATGTCCTTGACGAGATAATGGAGGTCT
>OHIL01000232.1_pt1 | contig 24890 bp, 20 predicted proteins | sample 1568231 | NCBI WGS metagenome assembly OHIL01 (sample SAMEA3879565, study PRJEB24766) | human gut metagenome | biome: human-associated habitat; feature: feces | place: USA | collected 1985/1987 | reverse complement strand
CATTGCCGGAGGGAGAAATGGAGCCGCCAGCCCCGGCAGTTGCCTTGATGGTGTAGTAGCTGTAGCCGCTGCCGCCACCGCCTTCATTGCCGCCTGTGCCGCTATTGCGCAGAATCGTCAGCGTGTAAGTTTTAGCACCGATTCCCACGACAATGTCGGTTGTGCCGCTGTTGGGGATGGCAACGGTTGCGCTGCCGCCGGTGGACAGAGCCTGTCCGTTGATGCTCACGGGCTCGCCGTTTCCAGACACCGCTGTGACTAGCGTAGATATTGCTCCGCTATCATTTTGCAGCGTATAGGTATAGTTCGTTCCGTTGGCGGTAAAATCGCCGAGCCCCACTGCCAGACCTTCAAAGGTCAGAAGGTCATTACCGGGCACTGCGGCTCGCACCACTACGCGGGTGCCAAGCCGGGAGAAGGTGATGGTTTCCGCCCGGAAGGTTTCCCCGGAGATGGCACCGCCAATACTGGTCTTTTTCGTTTCCAGAACGGCCCCGGCAGCATCCAGCAGCGTGGCCACCAGCTCTGCGCTGGTCTGAGGCTGCAGGCAGTTGTTGCGCAGGGTAATGGCGGCAGTGCTGTGACCGTTGCCGTCGTTCCCCTGTGTCACATCCATCGTCAGCTGCTCTCCGGTGCGGGCCAGTGCGCCGGTCATATGGACGCTGGCCTCGCTGTCACTGCCGTCATACTCCGGCAGGCGCTGATTGCCTCCCGTTCCACCGATCTGGCCTTCCGCCCACGCCTCGGCGTACAGATAGGTACCCACATTGGGGATCTCGGTTTTGCCAATGGATGCCATATACCTGCCCAGATCATAGGTCAGGTCCAGTGTAAAGGTTCCCTGATCGATGCGGGCGAGGGCGCTGTCTCCGGAAACGGTGATTTCATTACCGCTAACCGATACGCCGTTTGTGGTGCAGGCTACCTCTGCAGGCTTGGTATGCAGATCATCCGCATAGAACGCAAGCTTCACCTCGCGGTTCTTTCCGCCGGCCAGCGTGGCGGCAGAGGAATTATAGAGGGTCATGCGCACCGTGCGCTTGCCGGCGCTCTCCGCAATCACTTCCATTTGCGAGATGCCAATGTCGGGATAATCCAGATACACTGTGCCGTTTTCGTTGATGCCGCCGGCGGCGGTGATGGTATAGCCCGGGTCGGTCACGCGGCCCTTCACATGGTGCCAGACGGTAAGGATGGTGCTTTCATTGGGCAGCAGTTTTTCCGTAAGGGTGGCGGTTTCTCCGCTGCCAAGCTTGACCGTTAGGTTTGTCACATCGTTCAGCCCGGTGTTGCGGATGGTAAAGCGAATGGGTGTCAGGCTGTTCAGCGCCAGCGTTGCATAATCCACACCGATCTGTTCCACTGCCACCGCATCGGTGATAAAATTAGAGGTAGCGGTATAGAGGATCGTTTCCTCACCCGGAACGGTCACGCCGCCGATTACCTCCGGTTTTTCATCGTCATACCGGGTGGCCTGAATGGCAGCCTGCACCTGATTGATGCCGCTGACATAGGCATCAAAGTGGTCAGCCAGCGTGCGATTCGGCAGCTCTGCCAGTTCCAACGGTGCGGAGAGAGTGTAGGTATTTGCGGCATAGCGCAGCTTGGCCGCTTTCAAAATGCCGTGATCTACCGCGCCGTTGGCGTCATTGACAGTCTCATTCCAGACGATGGTAAGATCATTGAGGCTGCGATGACCTCCGCTGAGGGAAGCGAAGTGGAAGTCTCCGCCCACGACGGCGTTGCCGCTGCTGGTCAGGGCAGACAGAGAGCCGGGGAAGCTGTTGGACATGGTGCCGCTGCCGTCCACAGCCAACAGCTGGATATCGCCGCTGCCGTCTCGGACACTATGCCAACCGATGACAAATCGGTCATCCCCACTGCCGAAGTCGGCTGCAACGACCTGGGGATTTTCGTCAAGATTGCTGTCGCAGGTCGCCAGCATGGCTGTACCGGGAGTTCCGTCAGCAGCCACGGTACAGTAGGCGATCTCGTAGTCGGAGGTATCTCCGGTTTCGCTGCGGTCCAGCGAGTAAACCGCCATAGCGGTTCCGTCGGGCAGCATGGCCGCCTGCAACGCCTTCACGCGGCCAGTAGCACCGTTATAAAGCATTTTGGCCTCGCTCCAGGTGCCGGCAGTGCTGTCATAGCAACGGTACATGATACAATCTCTGGTCGTGAAGTTCAGCAGGCTGTTGCTGCCCTGCGTACCGGGATCGGGGGTGTAGACGCTGCGCCAGAACACGATGGCCTTGCCATCGCCGTCCACTGCCGTGGCTGGGGCCAGATCCGGCGTGCCGTTGTTGGTTAGGCGGGTGGAGGTCCAGGTTGAGCCGGCATAGACGGACGCTACGATCTCCGTGCTGTTCATCAGCAGGTTTTGCTCTTCCAAGGTCACGGAATCTCTGGCATCTTTACCCGGCAGGTCGGTGCCCATGCGAACCCAAGCCGCCGCCGCGAAGCTGTCAGTGCCGGACAGAGAAACGCTCGTGTCGCCGTAGCCGATGAACCCTGTGGGATCGTCAATTTTCTGGGAGGTAGAATAGACGCTGCCATTGAGAGTGGAGAAATGCGCCCGGCTGTCGTAAATACTGCTGCTGTCGCCGTCGTTGATGTAGGCCAATACCTTCCCGTCATCGCTGAGCTGTGGATAGGATGTGGGGTTGGCATTGGTCTGGATGTTTTGCAGCCCATTGGTGGAGTTCAGAGAGAACAGCATCATCCGCTGCTGGGGCTGGCCCCAGGTACGGGCATATTGCTCCAGATAGTCCCGGCTTTGGAGCGTTGCACTGATAGAAGCCACCTGCATTCCACTCTGGGCCGCCGCCATCCGCAGCGAGGCAAGGCTCAGCCCACTGGTGGCGTTATTCCAGTAGTCGTCGATTGTTTTCCAGTCATTAAAAGTCTTGGTGGCTCCAAGGGTTCCGGAGGCGATCACCGCTTCGTAGGAGATAAACAGGAAGCTGGCCACAAATTTGATTCCCACTTCGCTTTGGATCCCCAGGGCCTGACCGTTGATCTGGCGCTTTGCCGCGTCGGCAAGATAGGTGCGGGAAAGGAACTTATTCTGACTGTCCACATCCAAATTGCCGAATAGGCCGATCTTCAGCGCCACGATCGAATAGTCAAAGCCAATGCCGCCAAACGCGTGGACATAGGCGTTGATACGCAGCGTGGTCAAAAAGTCATTCACTGCCGTGGCCGTGGGATCGCTCCAGGCAAGCTCTGTGCCCTGTCCCTGCTGGCCGTAGCGCACTGCGGTACGGAAATCCAGCTGAATGGCACCACCCAGCTCAAAGGTTGCCGTCAACGGCACGGGGCCAGCCATGGCGTTCACGCTGAAGGAGAAGCCCACGCCAACGCCGGCGGTAAATCCGCCGCCTACGGTGAAAACCTCCCACTCCTTTTTTTCGGTGTTATAGCGGATTTCCGCTTCGTAAAAGCCCTCCAACTGCAAGTTGAGATCCGTGCTGGTGACATTGTCGGCTATGGAGTTGGTTTTGTAGTCCCCCTTGGGATCATAGGTGCCCTGGGCCATCTGGCTCAGATCCCCGGTACTGGGCACACCCACTTCCAGGTTCTGCGTCAGCACATTCGCACCCAACGCCACGCCGTCCTCGGAATAGTCCATGTCCTCCATCTCCAGCGTATTGTACCCGGCCCAAATCATGGCACGGAACACGGAGGGATCTTCGCTGGGGGTGATAATCATTTTGAACACGGAAGTGTCCACCGGACCGCTCAGATCATCCAGCCGTCCGGTCAGCACCCGGAGAATGTTACTATCGCCCACTCCGCCAAAGTCGACTTGATTCACTCCACTGGAGGCTCCCATCGTCGCCAGAATACCGGTGACGCGGTCATCCTCTGTCACCTTGGGCACTCGGGTCAGATCAACGACCCGGAAGGGCATTATTTTCTCCTGCAGCAGGATGCCGTTCAGGCTCAGCTGCGTTTTCATACCTACATCCTTGCCGTCGGCGATCCATCCAGAGGTGGTCATGGTGGCCTCGGTGAGGGTCAGATCGTTTTCCGCTACCGGGATGGATGAGAAAGGATACTGCTTAGTACTGCTGCTCTGGGCGGCAGGAAGAACGCCGTATTCGTCCGCCAACCTGAGACGGTAATTCTTCGCGTTGGCAATATCCTCGCCCCAAAGGAGCATGGTGGTGTGCAGGCTTGCTGTTTTGAAGCTGCTGTTAGGGCCGATCTTCCCAGTCGAGCTGCGGACATCCACCTTCTGACCGTTGGCAAGACCGTAATCAACGCTTTGCGCCACAATGAAGGGCTTGTTTGCCTCCCCCGTCGGCACGCGCTCCAGAGAGACAACGCCCTCTGCGGTGCGCATTACATCGTCCACGCCCAGCTTGCCGTTGACGGTCAGCAGCAGCGGATAGTACTTGTCGCCGTCAATTTCGCTGATCTCCAGAATGTACTCCAGCTGATCCAGAGCGGAAAGCGCCTTGGTGTTGCTCTCGCCCTTTTCGGCCGACCAGAACTGGGTGGAATCCAGATAGACGGTTATATTTCCCGCCGCATCCGTGGTATAGGTGTCGCCGGTGATGCCGCTGACAAGTGCTCCTGCCCTGGAGCCCAGCAGAGCTGTCTCGCAGTAGCCTCCGTTTTTATAAACGCCGCCGCGAACGGTCACCGTCTTGTTCGCCAGCGGATCGCCGCCCGGCGTGATGAGCGTCACAGATGCCCGTGCGACTCGCCGAAGGCTGAAGGTATTCAAGGGATAAAGCTGCAGTTTTGTGGCATCCCGCTCGCCGGAACGCAGATTTTCTTTATAGATGGTGCCCAGATAAATATCCGCGCCGGAGCCGGACCGCAGAGACACCTCACTGGCGATTCCGTTGGGTTCGTAAAGCGCCAGCACGCCTTCACTGTTGGTCGTGACCGTTTTGGGCACACCTTTGCCGTCGGTGTATTGCAGCGTAGTTTCCGCTGCAGGCGTCAGCTGGAAGAGATAGAACTTATTTTGCAGCGTCTTCGCTGTCACCTGTACGGCGGCACGCATACCCGTGGCGGCATGGGTAGCCGTGACGGTTGCGGTGCCGTTGGCCAAGCCGGCCAGCGCCATTTTGGTTTCGGGAAGGTAGGAATCAAAGGAGAAGTTTCTGATGTCCTCATACAGTCCGCCCTGCTTGTAGTTGACGGAAACGGCATTGTTGTTGCTGGAGAGCCACCGGATGCCGTCTTTAAAGGAGTTCCATCCGTACTTGTCATAGTTGATGCCTATGTACTCGATCAGCCCCAACTCCTGGCGCAGCTGCAAAATTTCAGCTGTAACGGTGGGCAGGCTGCCGCTGACCTTGGAGGTATTGTCCATGGTCAGCTTAGAAATCGTGTTTCCTTTGTCGTTCTGCACCTTCAGTGCGTCGGCATCGTAGACATACAGGGGGAAGGAGTCGGTACTGGGAGATTCCTCGCCAGGATTCTCCACGCTCAAAACCACTTGATAGGTGTCCTTTAGATTGCCGGATTTCACACGCTGTAATGGCAGGGAGAAACTTCCGGAGGTACCGGATAGGCGCTTACTGTCCACCACTTTGGTGGTGGTGTTGTCCTCTGTGACCCGGGTGATGGTCAGCGTGGGCTGCAAAGGGGCGCCATCAGTGGCGTTTTCCACCGACCAGTCGATATTGACGGTGCCGTCGGTATCCTTGAGGTAAATGCTCCGGGGCGGTGTCAGCTTGGCCGTGGCAGGCGGTGCCTGCACAATGATCCAGGCAAGTGCCGACAGGCGGACGTCCTCACCCACGGCGTTGGGGTGCGGCATGGAGACACATACCGTGTAGGCAGGGGTATTGCCGTTGGAGAGCTTGGAGAGCACATTCTTCTCGATCCGCACGCTGTTTTTATCCTTGCCGGCGGTATAAGTCGCAACGGGATTGAGGCCGCTCAGCGCCGCCTCATTCGCGTGGTTGCCCTCATACAGGTCGATCCTGTAATTGAAATCTTTGTTCGGCGCCATCAGCGCGGCGTTGGAGCTCCACAGCACGGTGGCGGGCTGATTTACCCGCGTCACGATGGACGCGCCGTCGGGAATCACCAATGCCAGAGAATCGCCTGCCGTCACGGTATAGGGCTGTGCCCGGCCCGTCACATCATCGGCAGGATCCTCAGTCCCGTTGTCCGCCGTAAAGGTAAAGGTGACGGTTCCTACCTTGGTTCCTGTGGTGGCAACAACGCCGGTATCCTCGTTGATGGTGGCAATGAGCGGGTCACTGCTGCTCCATTTACCGGTGGTGTAGGTGGCCTGCTCACCGTTTTCCCCCAAAACCTCGGCCTTAAGCGTGGGGCGGGCGGCGTCGGCGAGGGAAATCGTATAGTTGGCGGGATCCGCTTCCGGGACGACGTTCACCGTGCTTGCGGAAACTTTCTTTGCCACCGTGAACTGCCGGGTCAGGGGAAGAACATTCACCCAGTTAGAAGCGTCTTTCGTGCCCTCGTTGGCCTGCAGCGTCACCGTATAGGTGCGGGTGTAAGCCGCGGGTGCGATTGCATAGTCGCTAATGGTGAAGGCTTCCTTCGCTGTGTCCAGATAGACCTGCAGATGGATTGGTTCAGCCGCGGAGTCGTACCTCAGCTCGAGGCGGAAAGGGGCTTCCTTCGGGTCTGTGCCTGCCGGGGTGTGATAATTGCTGTATACGGTCTTGTAGGCCTGCTCCATGTTGGCGTTCATCGTGAACGCTGCCTTGCCGTTGGCGTAGGTGGCGGTCAGTGCGGTGGGAGCGTTGCGCATCAAGACGCTCTTCAGCTCAACTCCGGTAATCGGGTCACTTTGATAGAGTGCGGTATCCAGCTCATGGCTGAAAACATCTTCCACACCGGTCATACTATTGACGGTGACCGTGGTGGCATCTGTATCCTGCACCGGGTACCAGAGCATTGCCGTGACGCCGTAGTTGTTCATGGAAAGCTCAGCGGCGGTATACTCTTTGCCGTTGATGGTCACGCTGGCGTTGCTAAGATCCACGAACTCGTTAAAGGTAACTGTGATGGGCACGTGCTGTCCGCTGGCATAGGTTCCCGCCGGGGCCGTGACGCTTTGAATGGTGGGGGCGTCCGTGTCCACCAGCCTGGCGGTGACGTTGCTGTTCTTGGTGGTGGCGTAGGAATTTTGGATTTCGCCCTGTACACTTTTCATATACAGTCGGAAGGGCAGCCAGTACTGCTGATCCCCTCTGTTTTGCGTGGTAGACTGCAGGGAGATGTTGACCGTTTCGCCCTTGTTAATCGTACAGCCCAGCGCTCTCGTTCTGTCTCCGCTGAGCTCCAGAAGGCTTCCATTGAACTTGTACTCCGTCAGATAGAACGGGGCATAGGGCTGGTCTTTATACCAGCCATACGGCGCATTGCCAGTATAGGCAGCTAAGCTGGTACTCCAGTCAAACTCGATGCTGGCGTCGATTTGGTATGGCTGATAAAATGGGTCGGAGCCGACGGGAAGCACCGAGTTGCGAGCGCCATCCAGAATTCTGATGGTATCGCTTAGCGCAGCGAAGTCCTGATTGTCGGCACCGCCGCCGACAGTGTATTTATCTGCCAGCAAAGGAATATACATATCCCCCTGTATTGTGTCTGTACTTTCGTATCTTTCCTCATAGTTCGGCGCGGTCATTTCTGTTTTTATTGCGGGGTCGTCAACCGTCTTTATTAGCTTGAGCTGATGGTGGTCGGCATAGCTGGCGCCGTTATAGAACACCAGATTTTCCGCATCGTAAAATTCAATCATCCCCAGCAGGTCGCCATAGGAATAAGTATTATCGCGCCAGTAGTGGGTATTTCCTTTGGTTGCAACCTTGACAGTGATTTTACAACCACTTGAACTGAAAATTTCGCCTACGTCATAGGTCAGCTTGTAGGACCCGTCGCCTTGGGCGACACCCCTCGTCTCGCCTATCGAAACCTCCACATCATCGATATAATCGCTGAGCTGGCCTTCTTGAATGCGGTAGGAAAAGCCGACCGGTTTTCCTCTGTATACAGTGAAAGTCCCGGAGCTCCAGCTGTTGTTTGCGAGCTTCTCCAGCGTTTGGCGCATCATGCCGCTCATATCCACCGTCTCAACGCCCTCAGGCGGTGTGGCAAAGGCGGAATACCGCAAACTGATGCCCTGCAGCTCCAGCTGCTCCATCAGGCTATTGAGATTCTCCAGAGCTTCCCCGGTAAACTCCCTGTCGGAGAAATAGGTGTCCTTGATCCGCTGCAGCTCCTGTTCGATTTGGATCATGGTCTTCAAATCGCCCAGCGCCACCGGAGTCCCATCCACGTCGGCTATGCGGGCGAGATCCGTGGCGGGATTTTCCAGCAGCTCCATGACAGCCGCCAGTGTCAACACCTGGCCGTCCAGCGTGATGGTTTGGTCCACCTTGAAATTGCCGGCTTCATCCAGCAGCCCCAAGGCGTTCAGCATGGAAAGCACCTGGTCGCTGCTACCGTCAGTCAGGGCGGAGAGCTGCTCCAAAACCGCCTGATTTTCCTCGGGTGTATTGCCCAGCGAATCGCTCACCGCTGCAAACGCCGCTGTCGGCAGCAGCGTGAGCGTCATGCACAGGCACAGCAGCGCCGCTAAAAATCTTTTCTTCATGTTTCCTCATCCTCCTTGGTCTGTTCCTCCTGGTGATTGTTTTTTCTCAATCGTGTGCAAAACACGGTAACGAGCACCGCCGCTGCAAAGCAGACAACGCCTACCAACACATAGCCGCCTGCGTCCTCCCGCAGCAGCATGGCGCCGAACACGCCCTGCGCGGCGGTCTGTCCCCGTTCAATGGCCATGCCCTCCACCTGTACCAGCGCCGCGAACAGGAGCATACACGCGGCGGACAGCCCGTAGACGCTGCGCCGCTGCCTCCGGCGGGTGTTGTCACGCACCCGTTTTTTGACAAGGGCGACCCGTCTTGCGGTATCGTACATATCGTCTGCAACCTCCTCCCTGTTTTTCTCGACAAGGCAGCTCAAAAAGCCTCTTACTTATATAGGTACAAAAAATCGAAAAAACTCTCACCCAAAACGCAAAATTTTTCAAATTATCAATAGTATTTTTTCGTTTCGGGGTGTTCGGGGCTGTTCCGGCTCGTACTGTTGCGAGAAAATACAGCAAATACAAGGCTTTTCTATATGTCGGGCTGTAAATCGCCTGTTATGGCTTGCTGTTCCGGCTCGTTCGGGTGTGAATGGGTTTATATTGGGGCGTGTTGATTTCCTGTTGATTTTCCCACCACACCAACACCAGCGGCAACAGGTACACCCCCGGAGGGGGATATATACCCCGCTCAAAGTGCCGAGGGAGTAGTCCGAATACCCTCAAGCAATAAAAGGTTTTTAGAGAGAGGGTATAGTTTAATTTACAGTACCATTAGTACCAAAAACAAATAATATTATATCTATCTTTCTATCTGTTACCGAGCAACACAATCAAGATAAGATACAATCTTTTGAATGGCACACGGCAGTAGTACCAGTGAAGTACCAACAGTACCATTCCAATGATGTAGAAAGTCCCTCCTCAAAAATTTCCGAAAAATCCAAAAAGAATTTTCGTGTTATTTTCAATACTATCGGTGTTGATTTGCTATCTGAATCAGATAAAATTACGCTATTCAGATAACTTCTTGTCCGTATCAGATAGTTGTAATTTATGCCCCATTTGCTATAATGGTGGTAACAACAAAATAACCACAGTGATTCGGTCACGCTCTCAGTATTGGTTATGGAGAGAACAAGTTGAAATGATAGGTGCGTTATCGCACAGAGATTAAATTCTCTGACGATAGCGCACCTTTTTTGTTGCCGGAAAGGAGGTTCAAGAATGACGGAACAGGAAGTGTTAGAAGTGGTTCGCAAACAGATTAGAGCAGAGAACGCCGCTTATATGCGGGAATGGAGAAAGCGAAATCCCGAAAAAGACAGGGCTATTCGCAATAGATACCGTGAAAAGCTGAAAGCCAAGAGGAAGGAGGGCAAGTCAAATGAATAACAACATTATTCCAGTCTATCAGCCGATGAAGGACGCTGTGAAGACCACTGGCTTGTCCGAGTATTACTTACGCAAGCTGTTGAAAGCCGGGAAACTCCCTCATATTAAGAATGGAGCAAAAATCTTCGTGAATGTACCTCGCCTTTTGGAACGTCTTGAAAGCGAGGGAGTGAGCTGATGGGGAAAGAACAAGAGCTTCTGAAAATCGGCGAGAATTATGAATCAAGACCCGATGGGACATTGGTTTATAAGTCACCGATTTTGAGTAAAGACGGTTTCGAGGTTGTAAGAATAGAAGAAACCGCTATCGCAAACCACACCCCTATTCTCAAGGAACAACGAATTGTTGACAACGGTGTAGAACAAACCGAGGAATTGCTTTTCGATGTTCGCAGAGCTGGTCGAATGTGGGGTGTTGTCCCGGTCACACTGAAAGATGTGTTGAGCCAAACTCCCAACATTAAGTTTGGAGCGGCTTGCCGTATCTTCCTCGAGCGAGGTGCAAAGAACCGTTACAGCGAAGCAATGCAGATTCAGTGTGAAAACGCTCTGCACACAACGGTTTACCAGCATACAGGGTACGCAATGATTAACGGTCAACGAGTATTTCTTAACGGGAATAACAGTGTGACCGCCGAGGGGCTTACCGATGGGTACAGCGTTCAGATAGAGGGGAAATTAGACCGTTACGGTTTCACGGCAGAGCGGCATGACAGCCGTTATAAAACACTGTTGATGGATTTACCCAAGGTTGCACCGAAGCCGCTTATCTATACTGCTCTCGCATATAGCTTTCTGACACCACTCAATGCGATGTTACAGGAAATCGGCTTTGAACCACGATTCATTCTGTACTTTGTCGGTAAAACAGGCTCTCAAAAGTCCACTGTGGCAAACCTGTTTCTTTCGTTTTTCGGTATATTCCGGGAAACGGAATCCGCTCCTATCAGTTTCAAGGACACACCCAACGCCGCTGAAAAGGCGATGGGTCTGCTCAATTCCACATTGACACTGCTCGATGATAGAATCCCTTCCACCACGAAGGGGGTCAAAGACCAAATGGAGCGCATGGAACAGAGTGTGGCACGAGCTATCGGTGACAGAGCCGGACGAGCAAGAATGAACGCCAACGGTTCTCTCAAATCGGTTTACCGCCCTGTTTGCAATCTGATTATCACAGCAGAGGAAGCATACAGCAATGTAGGCGAAAGTGCCATTGCTCGCTCTATCTCCTGTGAGTTGAGACCGGGTGATGTGAAATTGCCCGAACTGACGGCGGTACAGCAGAGAGCAAGTGAGCTGAACGAGTGTATGTCCGAGTACATTCAGTATGTGATTGCAAACTGGGACACCATTGCCGAAAAGCTCAAGCCGCTGTTTCTCGAGTTGCGTGATAAAGCCCAAATAGGCGGTCACGGACGTTTGGCGGTTGCCGTGGCACATTTGCAAATCGGTATGACTGTTATGTGCGATTGGTTGGAATCCGTCAATGTGCTTACTTCCGAACAGAGTGACACACTCAAGGCGCAGTCGTGGGATATTTTCCTTGCGCTGTCCGCAGAGCAGAATCGCCGTATTTACGAGGAAAAGCCTGTGAAGCTGTTTCTCAATGCGGTTAAGGAGCTTTTAGACCGGGGAGAAATCCGTTTCTCGGATTTAACAGCAGAATGTCCTTCGTACAAACCTGTGGGTTATGTTGATGAGTATTTCTACTACTGCTACCCCGACACGATTTACAGCGAAGTGCGAAAATTCTATGCCGCACAGGATTTGAATTTTCCGCTCGGAAAGACAGCCCTATTTCAGCAGTTGGCAATCGACAAGCTGATTGAAACCGACAAGAATCAGACTACTAAAGCCAAATGGATTACTAATTCAAGCGGCAAAAAGCGTTCTCGCCTTTTATGGTTGAGAAAAGACGCATTAGAAGACAAGGAGGAAAACGAATAATGTCTACGACAGGAAAGAACCCCGCTCAAAGTTATCTTGAAATGACTGAGAGCATGACCGCAAGCAAGGAAAAAGGGCTTGCACTGGAAAAAGGACACAGCATTTATAAGGAAAAATCCGGCGAATATCAAGAGGATAAGCTCCGGGAACTGGTGGCGGCAAAAACCTCTGAATTGGTAGAGACCGCCACAAAAGAAAAGGTCTCTCTCGAAGATATTGAGAGCGTCAAGGCTCGAACGATTGTTTATCTTCGAGCTTGCGAAGAAACAGGCACATTCCCGAGTTCTCTCGGGCTTGCTCGTTCGCTGGGGTATTCTGACAGAGCATTGCGGAATTGGCGCAATTATAAATCTGATACCGAAACCGCACAGTGGCTCGAAATGTTCAATGACCTGTGTGCCGATGTTCTCAATCAGTCCGCATTGAAGAACAATGCCAACAGTATTGTTTCCATTTTCCTCAATAAAGCTATGTACGGTTTCAGAGAAACAAACGAACTGATTCTCACCCCGAATAAACCGGGATATGAGGAAGAAGCCGCTTACAGTGCCGAGGACATTAGAAAACGCTATATGGCTGATGTTCCGGCAGAGGACTAAGGAAGGAGGTGTGAGGTATGGGAAGAATCCTTTTTAGGCAGTTCTACACAACCTTTGTTGAACAGTGTTTCCATGTTGTCATTCGCAAATGGGCGCACACAGGGTTGCCGAGAAAATGGTACGAATTTAGCACAAATTGGATTGCTGGTTTATCCGAAGAAGATGGAGCTTTTATCCGTTTTGTGTTTGGTTCGGATTTTTACAGCACTGCCGAAGGGCTGTCCTGTTACAACCCCAGTGAAGATTACGGAATCAAGCGAAAACGATTGTACGAGCTTGAACGCCGCTTTGCTGTCGCTGGTGGCTTGATTGACGAAAATCCGAAGTCCGGCAAGTAGGAGGAATGTGCGTATGAGGTTCAGAGAACATTACACCGAGTTGGTGGAACATTTCTTCCGCATGGCAGTACGACACATTGAAGTGACCGAAAAGACACCGCTTGATTGGTTCAAGTTCACACGGAATTGGATTGATAAGCAGTCCGAAGAAGATAAGAAATTTATCCAATTTGTGTTTGCGTATCAATTCCGGGACACGAATACAGGGCTGTACGGTTTCAAATGTGCTGACGCTATGCCGGAAAAGAGAATCCGTTTGGCGGCTCTTGAAAAACAGTTTGCTACGGATAGCGGCTTGATTTAACCGCTGTCTGTGGAGATAAACCGGGCATACCGCCCGGAAAAATTAAAGGAGGAAATCAAAATGGCAAACAAAATCACTTTCACCTATGGGGGCAAGGTATATGTCCTCGAATACACCCGCAAATCTGTTGAGGAAATGGAACGCCGGGGCTTTGTTGCAGAAGATGTACTTACAAAGCCGCTGACTGTTCTGCCCGAGCTTTTTGCTGGTGCATTTATCGCCAACCATCGTTTTACCAAGAGAAAGCTCATTAACGAGATTTTCTCGAAAATTGATGATAAGGCTGGGCTGGTGAACTCTCTCGCTGAAATGTACAGCCTTGTTATTGACGAGTTCGTGGACGAGCTTGAAAAGAATAACAGTGATGTGACGTGGAAGCGTATCTAATCATTCGATTCTATCCCATAGAAAGGAGGGATTTTTATGAGTGATGTCACTGTGGAAAGTCTACAACTCGAAGTACAGTCCTCTGCTGATGGAGCGGCAAGAAGTATTGACACTCTTACCTCCACGCTGGGGAAACTGAAAAGTGCTACGAAGGGTATCGGGCTGACAGGTGTTGTGAACCAAATCCGAAACCTCGATTCAGCACTGAAATCTGTCGATGGTTCTTCCGCTGATAAAATTGACAAGTTGGCCACCAGTTTGTCGAAGCTCAATGGACTGGGGAGCATTAAGCTCTCCTCCTCTGTTGCAAATCAGCTCAAGAATATTGGCAGTGCCGCTACTTCTCTGAATGGCGTGGACTTTTCCAGTATCGGTAAGCTCTCGACAGCACTCACGCCGCTGGGAAATATTGGCAAGGCGACCGGGTTGAACTCGACCTTTAATGCCTTAAAGAAGTTACCCGAAGTGGCAAAATCGCTGGCTGGTCTTGATTTGAACAGTTTTACCAGTCAGATTCAGCAGTTGTCCAATGCACTCACTCCGCTGGCAAACCAGTTCAATACTGTGGCTACGGCGTTTACCCGATTGCCCACGAATATCCGGCGAGTGGTTACGGCTACGAACTCTTTAACACAGACAAACAGCCATGCAAGCACCAGCTATATCAATCTGTGGGCGAAACTGCGAATGGCTCGTGTAGCGGTTCAGAGCATTGGAAATACGATTGCTTCATGGCTTCACACCTCTAACCAGTACATTGAGGATATGAACCTGTTCAATGTGGCGTTGGGCGAGTACGCTTCCGAAGCGCAGAAATATGCAGAGCAAGTCGGTGAGGTACTGGGTATCGACCCGGGCGAGTTCATGCGTAACCAAGGTACTTTCAATACCATTATCAGCGGTTTCGGCGTGGCAAGCGACAAAGCCTACCTAATGAGCAAGAACCTCACACAGCTCGGCTATGACTTGTCTTCGTTCTTCAACATTACAGTTGACGATGCAATGCAGAAAGTCCAGTCCGGCATTGCTGGTGAGCTTGAGCCGCTTCGTAGACTGGGTTACGACCTGTCTGTTGCAAGACTGCAAGAGGAAGCTCTTGCTCTCGGTATCGAGAAAAAGGTCTCTGCTATGACACAGGCTGAAAAGTCGCAGTTGCGTTACTACGCAATTATGACACAGGTAACTACCGCTCAAGGCGATATGGCTCGTACTCTGAACGCTCCGGCTAACCAGCTTCGTGTTTTACAGGCACAGGTTACGCAGTGTGCAAGAGCAATCGGCAACCTGTTCATTCCTATGCTCAATGCCATTTTACCGCCTGTAATTGCAGTGGTAAAGGTTTTGCGCTCTCTTATTATTACGATTGCCGGATTGTTCGGTATCAATGCTGACCGATTCGGGGATATGTTCTCCGATGTATCTTCTTCGGTTGGTAGCACCGCAAGCGGTTTGGAAGATGTATCTGACGGACTGGGTGACGCTACCAAAGCGGCAAAGAAACTGAAAAACGCAATGCTCGGCATTGACGAATTGAACATTATCTCCCCGAACGATGATTCCAGCGGAAGCGGTAGCGGCTCGGGTGCTGGTATTGGCGGTAACGATTTGGGTATCGACCTTCCCACATACGATTTTCTCGGTGACGCAATCACTTCCAAGGTTGACGAAATCGTTCAGATGATTAAGGACGCTATGTGGGAAATCACGGCTGTTATCAGCGGATTCTTACTGGCAATCGGTACTATCCTTGTTGTCACAGGTGCAAACATTCCTCTCGGTCTCGGTCTCATGGCTGTTGGTGCTGTCGGTTTGGCGGCTTCGGTAATGGCGAACTGGAACGGAATGTCGGAACGGTTGGCGAAGGTACTTACCCTCGTTACTGGGGTGCTGGGTGGCTTCCTGTTGGCTATCGGTGCTTTCCTTGTATTTTCGGGTGTCAATGTACCGCTCGGTGCTGGTCTCATGGTGGCTGGTGCGGCGGCTCTCGGTACTGCGGCTGTAATTAACTGGAAGTTCCTTAACGGAGACCTGTCGAACGCTCTGTCTATTCTCACGGCAATCGTGAGCGGTGCGTTGCTGGCTATGGGTGCATTGTTCGCTTTTACTGGCGTTGATGTTCCTCTCGGTATCGCATTGATGGCGGCTGGTGCTGTCGGCATGGTTACGGCAATCGGTCTTAACTGGGATTCGATGTCCGACCCTCTCCGTAGGACAATCGGTATGCTCGAAACCATTGTTGGAGGTGCATTACTGACATTCGGTGCAATTCTCGCTCTGACTGGCGTAAACGTTCCTCTCGGTGTTGCGATGATTGCCGCTGGTGCGGTTTCTGTCGCTTCGGCAGTAGCTTTGAACTGGAACTCCTTAACAGGTGATGTTCAAGAATCCGTACTAAGCATTGTGGCTATCGTGAGCGGTGCTTTAATCGGTGTCGGTGCAATCCTCGCTCTGACAGGGGTTGCAACCGGGCTGGGTATTGCGATGATTGCCGCTGGTGCTGTCGGTCTTGCCGCAACGGTCGGTTTGAATTGGAATAGTATGCCGGACAATATCAGAAAGGTTACTACGAAGATTCTTCTCATTGCTGGGGCGGCTTCCATTGCCATAGGTATGATTCTCGCTTTCACAGGAGTTGCAACTCCTCTCGGCGTAGGTCTTATTCTTGCTGGTGCGGCGGCTCTCGGTACGGCTGTGGCTCTTAACTGGGACACTTTGACAAACAAGCTAAAGGGCGTAACTACTAAAATACTTGCTATCGCTGGTGCGGCGGCTCTTGCAATCGGTATTATCCTGTGCTTCACCGGGGTTGGTATTCCTCTCGGTGTCGGATTGATATTATCGGGTGCGGCGGCTCTCGGTACAGCAGTAGCTATTAACTGGGAAACCATCAAAGAAAAAATCAAGGGAGTTTTCACCAAGATTAAATCAATGGCTGGTTCTCTCGGCAAACTCGCTATCGGTCTCATGTTGTGTCTGACAGGTGTTGGTATTCCTCTCGGTCTTGCTCTCATTGCCGATGGGGTCAAAGACTTCGCTACTGGAAAACCTGTTAGCTGGGGTTCGATGGTGAGCGGAATTAAGGAAGCTCTCGGAAATATATCTGACGAGTGGAACAAATTCAAAAAGAAGGTTAAGAACAGCAAGCCTGTTCAATTCCTTGCCGAAGTAAAAAACAATGCTTCGGAATGGTGGGACAACGTAAAGGGTTGGTGGTCTGACAAGACGAAAGACGGTCTATCTCTTGAAACTGGCGTAAAGCTCGTGAAAGATGGCTGGTCTTCTGTGAAGAACTGGATTGGTAACATTCCGGCTGTGAAACAGGGTGTCGGGCTTCTGAAATCCGGCTGGTCTACCGTGAAAAACTGGATAGGCAACATTCCTACCGTAGACCAAGCTGTCGCACTCGCAAAGAGTGGCTGGCAGACGGTCAAGGGCTGGATTGGCAATATCCCGGGAGTATCGCAAGCAGTAAGTCTTGCGAAATCCGGCTGGAACTCTGTAAGAGAGTGGGTCGGTAATATCCCGGTTGTCAGTCAAGGAATCTCGTTGCTGAAATCCGGCTGGACAACGGTTAAAAACTGGGTCGGCAATATTCCTACCCTGTCCCAAGCAATCAATCTCATTAAGAGCGGTTGGCAGACAGTAAAGGGTTGGATTGGTAACATTCCTACTCTGTCCCAAGCAATCAGCCTTATCAAGAGTGGTTGGTCTGCTGTAAGCACATGGGTTAAAAACTTTATGGGCGGTGTCGTAGAAAAGGGTATCAGCCTTGCCAAAAGCGGTTGGAGTACAGTATCACAATGGGTCAGAGACCGAATCGGTGGTGCAGTTGATGTAACTGTCAATCTTATAAGCAAGTGGAAAGGTAAAATCAAAGAGTTCTTCGGCTTATCCGGCGGCGGTGTTGTCAGTGCTGGCGGCGGTATCAAGATGTTCGCTTCCGGCGGCATTATCACCCCGAATATGTGGAAAGCAATGCCGAAATATGCTGGCGGCACGAACCGGGCGCATGGCTCTATGTTCGTTGCTGGTGAGAGCGGTGCAGAGTTGGTAGGTCATATCAACGGTACAACCGAAGTGCTGAACCGATTCCAGCTTGCCGAGGTTATGCACAGCTCCATCGTGAGCGGCATGGCGCAGTTTGCGAGATATTGGCAGTCTATGTCTCACGACCTTGTTACCTGTGCGAATGGCGTTATCAACGCTGTTATGGTGGGAACGGCTGGTATAAACGATGGTCTTGCCCTCGCTTCCGCAAGTGGCTACGACCCCTCTTACAAACTGGCACAGTCCGTCTATGAGGAGAATCAGAAATCCTATCGCACGGCAGAAAGCTCCATGTACGAGGATATGAGGGACTTCTATCGTGAGTTCATGGAAAGCTCTATCAACCGTATGGTTGTTGCAACCGAGAGACAGGCAGACAAGAAGGAACAGACCATCGTAAAGGTCGGCAACCGTACAATCAATGACGCTGTTACCACGCAGAAGGAAGCGAACGGTTTCAGCTTCACCGAGTAACTACCCGGGAAAGGAGATTCAGCATGATAACACTCATGCTCGGTGCTGGGAGGAAGCTGGGCTTCGGTAGGGGGAACACTCCCCCTACTGACTGGCTGACACCCAGTAATTATCACACAATAACAATTTGAAAATAGGAGGAACACCAAATGAAGGTTGATATTAAAGATTATAAATCGTTCGAGCAGTTGTCCGAGGGCATTAAAGAGTTGAACGAAAAATGGAAAGAAACCAGCGCACACGCTGATAAGAAGCTGACATTCACAGGTATTCAGAAACAAATGCAGTCACTCTATGTGTTTATCACCAATGAGCGCACCGATTTGTATGCGAATATCGACAAACTGAAAGATGTGTGGAGCGGTAAGGTGATTGCCGAACGCCGAGAGAAGCTCGTACAGCAGTTCAATGACATGGTGAAAACCATCATTGAAGCTACAAAACAGGATATTGCTATTCTGACAAGCTCCAAGTTTGAGAAAATCGGCGATATGCTGTGTACCGCACCTACTGATGAACAGCTTCGTCTTCTCAAGGCATTGCAAATGCGTGGCGATGTGGATTCCGTTGAGGTACACCACATTCTCCCGATTTTCTTCGAGAACTATCAGTCCATGAGGGTTTTACAGGCTGTCAGCGAGCAGAACGGTATCAAGCTCCGTCTGCCTGTACAGCTCGATTGCCGGAAAATGTTCAATACGTTGAATGAAGCAAGCAACTACCTGTTGGCGGCTTGCAATGAGTTTTCTAAGAAGTGGGATAACATGGACATTCGATTCCATGCTTTCTACACCGTAAACGAGGACGAAAAGGATAAGCAGTACGACCCTGTGTACCAGCGTTATATTGACCTGTTCGATAATACTCCCCAGTTACAGGAAGTGAAAGCTGAAAAACAGCGTCTCTCCAAAGGCGAACTCGCAAGAATTAACTGGTACATGAGAGACGTTAAAGGACTGGACATTTCCAACCCGGCAGACTGTATCACTATCATTAAGAAAATCAATGATGTAGTGAAGGAACACCCGGACATGGTGACTTTGTTCAAACTGTCCGAGTATAAAGACTTGCTGGGTGATGAAAAGCCCCCTGTCGAAGACAAGCTGACAGAATAAGCGTTTAGATATGGCAAAAGCCCTACCCGGTATAGGGTGGGGCTTTCTGTCTATCAGTTGGTTTTCTCACTCGAGGATTGCTCTGTATCAAGATACACAGCTTTTGCAATATGTTCTTCGCTGGCTGTCGGGGTACATACAAAGACTTCCACCGGGGATTCATCGGTAAGTTCAAAAACATAGCTGATAGATAGCGACTTTCCGTTTTTGACCTCTTGAATGAGAGCCGCTTCACTACCGTTTATGTCCGACAGGTCGTTGATTTCGGTATCATTCTGAAACGCCTTTACAGCAAACGCAGATAACGCATATTGCGGTTCGGAATTACTGTTGGTGTAAGAGGCTGATACTCTCAAGACCTCTTTCCCGGTTTCGGTGGTCTCAACTTCACTGCCTGTCAGTTCAATGGAACTGCCCTCGTACTCTGCGCTGTTGGTTAGCTCCTTTTCGCCGCCACAGCCTGTCAACGATACAGCAAGTGATACGAAGCAAGCGACTATCAGAGCGACTTTCGACTTTGCGACTATATGTTTTTTCATGGGTTACTCCTCCGACTATGCCTGTTTTTCCCAAACGACTTTGAAACCGATAATTTCAGCGATTTCCTTCACTTCGCTGTATTTTATTGTTCCCCGGGTCAATTTGTTGGAAATGTTCTGTGGTGTGGTCTGCTCGGATTCTGAGCGACTTTCGTTCATCCTTGCGACTATATCGACCAAAGACCAGCCGGAAGCCGCAATATAAGATTTGATTTCATTTCGGATATTTTCCATAAAAGTTACCTCCAATTCGTGTTTTCAGAATTACTGATTCTATTATACTGAATCGAGAAACAGAAAGCAAGCATTTTCTACATTATAATGCAACGAAAGAAACTAAAGCGAATAAAAATATTTGAAATGGCGTTGACATTCGTTGCGTTATAGTGTAGAATGAAACCATAGCAAAACGAAAACACAAACAACACAGAACGGATTATATAGGAGGTAGCACCATGAAAAAATATTTTGCAGTTTCTTTCAAGTATTCCGAAACGGTTTACTGTTCCAACATCGCCCACGCCGAAACCGTCGAAGCGGTAGAAGCTCACTACTCAAAATATGAGTTGGTCAGTGTTAGAGAGTGCGAGGGGTACGAAGTAGAGGAAGCACGCCGCAGAGGTAAACCCATTATAGAAGTAGAAACACCTATAAAAGAACAGGAAGAACAGAACGAGGAGGAAAACACCATGACCGAGTACAAAAACATTAAGAACGAAGTAATAATCGACAGCGAGAGCCGCAAGAACAACATTGCTTTTTATATCCTTAATGGATATATGCCGACATGGGCGGCAGAACATCACGGAGACCTCGACAGAGGTTTACAGGAGTACAGCACCGCCACACGTTGGGAGCAGTACAAAAACGGCAGAATCACCCGAGAAAAGGCGGTTGAGTTTGCCACGGCTCGAGCTTTCCGAGAGATTGACAAGAAAACCGCCGCACAGCTTGCACAGCTCGACAGAGTAGCCGCCGCCCCGGCTCTTTCCCACCTGTCTATTTCGGTTGATTGGGTGCGCTCTCGTACATGGGGCTACAATCCCCACGCCGAAGCAATGAGCAACGCCGGAACATTTACAGGAACGGCGAGCGGTTGCGGCTATGATAAAGAATCGGCGGCAGTTGCCGAAGCTCTGAACCAGTGCGACAGCGTTTTACAGCTTCTTTACACCTACAAAGAAAACGCCCTCGCCGCTGGTGAGAGTGACGAGAGTAAAACGGCAAGTTGCGGACGCTCCAACGGTTCTATCATTGGGTATGGTGCTGGTTATGGTGCAATCCCTTATTTTGAGGGCGGCGCGGGTGTTTCGTGCTTTTGGTCGATTCTTAAAAAGTGCGGTTTCGAGGTGAGAGGGCACCACGGAACGCACAGCGATTTTTACACCATTGAAAAGGGGGTTGCATAACATGAAAACACCGCTTTATAAGAGATACGCAGACCGCCGCCCGGTTGGGTCGGTCTGCCTGTGTAACACCTTCGGCGTGTTGGTATTCGAGCCGATGGAGGAAGACAAGCCCGACACCGATTTTATAACGGCGTGGAGCGGTTCAGAGGGTCAAACATGGGGTTATCATCGTAACACCGTACATTATACCGCCGCCGGGCGTGGCTACCTTCGTAAAGGTTCTTTACGGCTGTACCTTGATGAAATTATGAGAGTGTGAGGAGGGCAAACAATGAGCGCATTTGAAAAGCTGTGCAACGAGTACAGAGAAAACAAGAGATTGATAGAGGAGTTGGAAGCGATGAACGACAGCATAAAAACCGACATTCTCGCAATCATGGGAGACCGGGAGACGGTCACAGAGGGAGCGAGCAAAGCGACATACAAGGCGGTTACTTCGTCCCGGTTTGATTCTTCCGGCTTCCGTAAAGTGTACCCGGATTTATTCACCGAGTACAGCACCCCGACAACGTACCGCCGTTTTACGGTTCAATAAAAAATAGCCCTTTATCTAACCGCCGCCACAGCATGAAAGAAAAGAGCTATACACCCCGAGCGGGTGCAATCAATATTGTATTTCACCCACTCCCAAATTTCAAGGAGGGAGAAAGAAAAATGTTCGTTTTTTGCATTTTGATTTTACCGTTGGTTATTCTTGCGGAGCTTCTAAAAATGAATAAATAAAGGAGGTCGAAGAAATGGCAAGCTATACAGCCCGAAAAAATAAAGTGGGGCAAATTGTAAGCTTTCAAATAAAAGTTTCTCGAGGGCGTGACAAGCTCACCGGGAAACAGCTCACACCCTACACAATGACATACACACCCCCGGAGGGGTGGAGCAAAAGAGCGATTACAAGAGAGCTTCAAAAAGTCATGGGCGAATTTGAAGCGGCTTGCAATCGTGGTGAAATCCTCACCAAAGAGGAGCAAAAAGCCCATGCACAGGAGAAAGCCGAAAAAGCCGAACACCAAAAGACGGAGGAACAGAAAAAGCCGACATTTAATAAATATGCGGAGCTGTTCATAAAAGAAAAAGCCGCCACGCTTTCGGCTACTACAATACAGAGTTATGAACAGGCGTTGAAACGTCCGGCGGCTGTGTTTGGTGAAATGAAATTAGAAGACATAGATTTTCTAATGGTGAAGCAATTTATAACCGATTTACAGACCACCAAAGCGGAAAACGGAAAAAAGCCGCTTGCACATGGTACGATAGTTACATATTACACCACATTGCACACACTTTTTGAAAGTGCCGTTGAAAACGGCGTGATAGTTCAAAACCCTATGCAACGAATGAAAAAGCCCAAACCACGCAAGGACGATATACCCCGGGAAGCTCTTGTATATTCCGAAAGCGAACTTGCGTATATTATGGAGTGCTTGAACAGTGAGCCGTTAAAATGGCGGGCGATGGTTCGATTTATGATTGACAGCGGTTGCCGCCGTGGAGAGGTTGCCGGGTTGAAATGGGAAGAAATCAATTTTCAAACCGGAAAAGTCACCATTTCCCGAAATGCTCAATACACCAAAGAAAAAGGCGTGTATATAAGCACCCCAAAGAACCACAAAAGCCGGGAAATCATTATAAACACCCCTGTTTTACAGGTTCTCAAGGAATGGAGAAAACAACAGGCGCTGTTATATTTCAGTAAAGGACAAACAACCGGGGGCTATTGCTTCACACAGAACGAGGGCGAAATATTAAACCCAAACACCATAACCGCATATATAAGGCAGTTCGGAAAAAAGTATAATTTGCCCGGTATGCACCCCCACGCATTACGACACACAATGGCAACAATCAGCATTGCGAACGGTGCGGACGTTGTGAGCGTTTCTAAAAAATTGGGGCATTGTAACCCCTCTGTTACGCTCAACATATACAGCCACGCAAACGAGGAAGCACAACGGCGAGCTACCGAAATTTTCGCCGATGTAGTTTATAAAAATCAGAAACACGCATAATAGGAGGAAACACCATGAAAGAAGTACATATTTTAAACCGTGAAGAATTTGAGGAAACCGCCGTACAGCTTTACAGCCTTTTGAAAGTTCTTTCAGCAGTTGACCCGGACAACGAAACCGCACTTTTTGAAATGCCAACCGCATTAAAAGCGGCTGTAAAACTCGCTGATGATATTCTATGCACTGTGAACGAATCGAAATAACACAGGCACACCGCCCCGGAGGGATAACACCCCGCCGGGGTCTTCTTTTGCCCTGTCGTGTTGGTGCTGTGGGGTTGGTGTACGCTGTGGGGCGTTCTGTGGGGCGTTGTACGGCGTTTTTGTGCTGTAGGCGTGTAGTGTGTACCCTTGCACCGTTCCGGGCGTTCTGTGGGCTGTTTGTGGGGCTGTGGGCGTGGCGTTGCGCCGCCGCCCTACCTTCCTACCTAAAAAGGATTTTTACCGATTTTTTCAAGGAATCCGAGACAGAACACCGCCCGAGCGAGGTCTTGCGGTTCGTTTGCAAGCTCTCCACCAGCATACAACAGAATCAGCACCACCAGCGGCGCACAGGCGGCACAGCGTACACCAGCAAAACCAGCCACAGCAAGCCCCGACAGGATAGCACCAGCGAGGACAACACCGCCCGGAACGGTGCAGAGCCACCAACACAGAGAAAACACAAGCGATTTTATTACACATTTTCAAGCGAATTTTTCAGATTTTCCCGGGTTGGTACTATTTCCCCCGGCTTGACACTGTGCGGCACTGTTGCGCTGTGCCATTGAAAAGATAAATACTAATCCGTACAGCATTAACAGGCAACAGAAAAGAGATAGTAATATAACACTATTCGTTTTTGACACTAACGGTACTGCTCCCGGGCGAATAGGTACATATATATTTTTACATTTGACCGCCGCCGGGGGTGAATTGGTGAAGCCGTTGATTTTCTCGGCTCTGTTGATTTTCTGTTGATTTTTCGGCGAAAATTGGAGTTGTAAAAAGCCTGTGAAGCGACGAAAACCGCACAAACACAGGCTTTTCTAAAATTTACAGTTTATTTTTTCAAAAAATTTTCTGCAACAAAAAAAGCCGCCTGTTTCGGTTGGAAACAGACGGCATAAATGCGTGAACTATTCAATTTTCAATTTCTTTTTCTTTGCAGACAACACTTTAAGAAGAACATCATCTACTGCGTCGGTGTATCTTCCTTGTGCTATCAAATTGTTTTTCAAATCTATAAGCGACTGTATCACTTTACTTTGCTCATCGGCTGTCAGGTAGAGATGATATTTCTTTTCTCTCATCGGTTATCCCTCCAATTCTCAAATATTCTTTTAATTATCCTGCAATCTTCTTCCGTATCGGAAGAAATAAATATATGTACGCTTTGAAATGCTGCTTTGATACGCTGTGCATATTCGGTTTCCGTTTCATTCTCTTTTATCGGTAGCCTTATGAGCTTTACATCTCTTTGCTTGCATAGATGTTCTTTCAGCATTTCTATTTTCTCCGAGCCTAAATTCACTTCGATTGTTACCTGTTCGGACGGGATATATACATCAATAGGAATGCCGAGTAGCCTGTCTGAACCGAGTTCGATTTTTAAGCCTTTCATTTTTGCGTAGTAACTAATCGCAAATGCGGGGAACAAAGACCTATATTCCTGTTCGCACTCTCTGCAACCTTTGCCGAGAACTGCACGCTCTACTATCTTCATACTCCAAGAGTGTCCGTATCTGCATTTCCACCA
>OHIL01000221.1_pt1 | contig 25450 bp, 30 predicted proteins | sample 1568231 | NCBI WGS metagenome assembly OHIL01 (sample SAMEA3879565, study PRJEB24766) | human gut metagenome | biome: human-associated habitat; feature: feces | place: USA | collected 1985/1987 | reverse complement strand
ATATGTTGAAAAGGAGCCGAAATGGTAGTGTTTATCACGATTTCGGCTCTTTTTATTCAACATAAAAAATCCACCGTTCTTTTGATATAATGGAGATATCTTAAAGAAAGGTGGTCATATTTATGACAGATAACAAGCCAATGGAAGTATTGAAAAAACAATTAATGAATTATCTTATTGAAAGAAAATGTGCAAAAAACAATCAAGATAATTACAGGTATGCCCTAAACGGCATGATTGATTATTGCAATCGTAACAACGATGGGTATTATTCCGACGAAGCTATTGCGAAATATGTTGCGGAAAAATATGATATTCATGATTATTATTCATTTCACAGTTGTGATAATCATTATCTTTCCCAGATTTGCCGAATTTGTAAAATCCTAAAAGATTTGAATGAAAATCGTATTCCGGAAAATAGATATTTAGCGAAAACCGAATGTCTTTCAATATCGGAATTCGCCAATGCAATTGATGATTTTCACAAGTATTATATTGGCTTTGGATATTCAAAAGGGTGCGCTGATATTTACCGAAAATACGCAACGCTTTTTCTTGAGCATTGTGAAAATACAGGACTTACAAATATTAATGATATTGATGAAATGGTTATTAATCAGTTTATTCTCACCCTGACGCAATACAGTAAATCCACAATCAAAAACTGTTTGGGTGGATTAAGAGCGTTTTTCAGATATTTATACATGGAAAATTGTATCGGCAAAAATCTCGGAGACTCAATCATTCCGCTTAAAGTAAAGAGTCAAACACGAATTCCATCTGTTTGGCAGCATGATGAAGTTTTGAAACTGCTTTCTGTTATTGATCGCGGCAATCCGACCGGCAAAAGAGATTATGCTATGCTCCTTATAGTTGCCAGACTTGGTATTAGAATCGGAGATTTGTGCAATCTTAAATTCAGCAATATTGACTGGAGTAACCAACGGATTGATTTTGTTCAGGGAAAAACACAGCATCGGATTTCTTTACCTTTACTGAAAGATGTTGGCTGGGCTTTGATTGACTATATCCAAAACGGCAGACCTAAAATTGACACTCCATCAAATATTTTGAAGATGAATTGCATATGCCTTCATCAAGATTGACACTCGAACGGTTTAATCGTGATTTTGTATTAGGATTTCTAAAATATCTTGAAATTGAAAGGAACGCCGGAAATTGTACGATTAATCAACGTTTAAGTGCAATTCACGCTTTTTGCAAATATCTTCAAACGGAAGAACCTACCTATATTTTTGAGTATCAAAGAATACTTGCCATTCCTTACAAAAAGTATGCAAAGCCTATGATTGAGTATCTTAGTAAAGATGCATTGAAAGCAATACTCGGTGCTATCAATACAAACAAACGTCAGGGTCGGCGTGACTTGACGCTGCTTAGTGTTCTCTATGACACAGGGGCTCGCGTTCAGGAGTTGTGTGACCTGAAAATCAGAGATTTATTTCTTGAAGAAAAGCCGTATATTACTCTGACCGGAAAGGGCAGGAAAACGAGGGGAGTGGTTTTAATGGATAATACTTCGGAAATGTTAAAGTGGTATATTAATGAATTTCATTGCAGTGTTATCGCCAATGATGATTCGCCGCTGTTTTACAACAAGCGACACGAACCACTGACCAGAACTGCGATTAATCATCTTATCAACAAATATGTGACAATCGCGCGTCAACATTGCGAATTCATCCCACAAAAAGTTACTCCTCATATTTTTAGGCATACAAAAGCTATGCATCTGGTTCAGGCGGGTGTGGATATGATATATATCCGAGACTTTTTAGGTCATACCATGATGGAAACCACAAATATATATGCAAGGATTAATATTGAACAGATGCGTGATGCTTTAGAAAGAGCATATCCCGAACTGAATGCCACCGATCTTCCTGACTGGACATCAGATGTTGCCCTTATGGGATTTCTCAACAGTCTGTGACTCTGCCCTTTTTATGTTGAATAAAAGGAGCCGAAATCGTGATAAACACTACGCATTTCGGCTCCTTTTCAACATATTAAAATACGGCACATAACCGTCTGAGCACTGTCCCATAAGCCAGTCCCGGAGAGCTTCCGTTTCCTCTGCCGTGAGCGCTTCCTTGAGGCTGCAATCAATTCGTCCGAACAGCCTGTCGCCGTGTAATTCCACCGACCATACAGCCGAGGTCAGCTTTTCGCTCACGCCGTCATCCTTGTTATAATAGGTAGCCATATCGTTTTCGTCATTGGCGGTGTAACGCTTCAATGCATCGGCGATCTCATCGGCGCTGTCGGCAAGGTAGGAATCACCGACCGTGAACATATCTCCGTCACCCTCGTCAATGTTCCCGATGAGAGGGCAAAAGAATACAGCCTTTACGGGACCGGCATCCTGCGTCATCTGACGGACGGCGTTGATTACTTCATCCATTGAGTCGTACTGGTCATAGAGGATATTCTGTTCCAGTTCCTCTTTGATGTCCTCGCTTGCCGCCCCAATAACAAGCGTCAGCATATTGGCATCTGCGATGGAGTTTTTCTCATTCAGCGTAAGGAGCAGATGCCGACCGAAGTCGCTCTCACTGAACAGCTTTACGGCGATGTCCTCGTCCTTGTTGTCGGTCAGCGGGATCTGTTTCGGCGGCTGCATAATGCCGATAGACTGTAGCTTTTCATAAATGTCGTAAATGCTGTGAGGCAGTTCGAGAACAAGGGTGTTCTCTTTATTGCGAATAATTGCGGTGATCATATTACATTCCTCCCATCGTCATAGGCTCGTCCTGATATAAGATGTCCAGCAGGCTTGTGTCGGTGTCGTTGTAGATAAAGCCGTTGCAAACAAATTTGCCGTAAAATTTATCCGAGATATATTCTCCGAATCCCTCATAGTCGAAATAATCTTCCATTTCAAGATCAAGAATATATCTGTCCTCGGTTTCGGTAAAAAATCTTCCCACCTCGGCATAGCTTGTTGCTCCCTCAATGAAAGTAAAGCACCCGATATTCTTTGCCAGCCTTGTAAGCTGCTCGGTGTCCTCGGCTTCGGCATATTTCGCCACCGACCACAGCTTTTTCAGATCCATATCCGCCGTATTAACGGCGGCGGTCAGCCGGTTCAGCTCGTATACGCCTTCCTCGGAGGCAATCTCACGGAATCGCCCGAACCATTCGGGGCTGTCGGTATTGAAGTCCTCCAGCGTAATTTTCACCTCATCCGCTGTTGTGCCGAGCCTTGCAAACGCCTTGTCGATGGCTTCCTCCTCACAGGGAAAATACAGATATTCGGTTTTGCCGCCATACTCGGCCTTGGCAACGCAAAGCACCCCCGGATCATGCAAATACGCTGGGAAGGTCTGTCCGTCATATGACCGTTGGAACGGTGTGTTTTCGTCCACGAACAGCATTCCGTGTTCGGTAAATATGCCATTGCCGGACTGTATCAGCTCCCGTCCGAGCTGCGCATATTTCGGGTCATCCTCATCGTGTGCCGGTATGCAGCCGTTGACCGTGAGCAGATACTCTCTGCCGATTTTGCCCATGTCACCGATATCCCGAATCAGCGGATAGCGATTGAGATTAAAACTCAAATTGATGAGGTCGGGCAGAGTGTCGAAGCCCTCTAATTTCATTGCTTCGTAAAACTGATATTCTTCATCCCCGAAAAAGCTGTCCATGCGCTTAGCGAGGTAATTCACCTCATCCAGATTTGCGAATCTGTCTTCCAGGAAGGCGAGTTCTTCGGGAAATACCACCTCGGTCACATACAATTCCAGCGGTCGTACCTGCTCTGCGTCGATCTCGGCAAGTGCCTCTTGCAATGCCTTTTCCGTGCAGGGGAAGCGGATGTCGGTCTGATCGTTGCCGTATTTGATTTTCAGTTTAATCATGGCAGTTCTCCCTTATGGCGGCGAGTCCGAATCTACGGATTGCCATAGCATTGCAGATGGTGCGGAACAGCATAGGCGGAACAAGGTCGGCGTCCGACAGATCCGACACAGTAAGATGCTTTGTGCCGAGCGTCAAATCCTTTGCCGCACAGTAGAGGGTGTAGGCTCGTTCGGTGCAGTTATTGAGCTTGATGTTCTCAAAGAACACACAGCCGTTAATTATATGGTGCTTGCAGCAGCTCCACAGCCTTTGGTCGGCAGTGAGCAGATACAAGGCTGACAGCAATGCGTAATTCTCTCGGTGTACATTCTTGGCGGCAAGCGTAAATCTTGCCCGGTGCGTTTCATTTATATATGTCATTGTTTTTTCCTCGCTTTCTATATATTCGTTGAATCTCTTTCGGAAGGGCGGACATCGTATCTGCCGCATGGTTTCTGCAAGTATTTCCGTGGGTGTTGCAGCGGTTGTTGCGATGAATAGCTGTGCTTCGGTAAAACGGAAGCCCACGCCTCTCGGTGCAAAATTCGGAACGGTCATCATCAGCCGTTCCATGCGTCTATCATATGGATTATCTGAAAATATGGTCATTGTCTTTTCTCCTTGTGAAATAGAAAAAGCCCTCCGGTTTTTGTGTAACCGAAGGGCGATTGATAGTATTACATATTCTGTTGCGGGGGTGACACCTGTTCAAAGGTCGGCGGCTCGGCTTCGAGGGAGGGATATGCATCTGTGAGCTTTTCTTGAAGCTTATCGAGCTGCCGTTCCTGCTCATAGGTCAGCGTTTCGCAGTTGCCTTTGGTGAAGTCCACACAGCGACAAAGGTATGCCGATTCATTCTCACTGAACAGACGATCTTTGCTGACGAGACCGGAGCGCACGGCAAAGGCTTCCTTGACATATTCATAGTTCGGAGAATAATCTCCCCAGAACACCGAGTCGCCGTCTGCATTCTGTTTCCATGTGCAGAACATAAAGCCGTTCTTTTCACTGTAGGTTGCCGCCAACACCGTATCTCCGAAGGCGGCAAGTTGTCTGTAATCGGAGACATCGGCAGCTTTCATCTGCGGTGCGTGTTCGTAGAGTCCGACATATTCTCGCACCGTAGAGATCTCATCCTGAATATCTGCAATTTTACTGCGGTATTCATCGGATAGGTTTTTGTCGGCGTTGCTCAGGAATTGACCGTTGTATTTTATCCGGCAGAGGGGGATGCCGTCCGAGGACACCTCCAACCATCCGTTGCCGTCCATCTCGGTGTCGTACCGAGCCTTGAGCCGTTTGGTTAATTCTTTCTGTAGCATATTTGATTTCTCCTTTTTAGGGTAATAGAAAAGGCAGATAGATTTTTGCTTTCTATCTGCCTGTGTATGTGTATCTGATATTTACTTTTCGGGAGTTCAAGTCTATCCACAAAGGGAAAACGGCGATTTTACATCTGCGTTTTGGTACAGAGAAAAATCGCCGTTTGGGTAGCAAAAAAGCCCGATATAATCGGGCTTTTCGCAGAAGACATCTTTTTTGTCTCCTCATTATGGCGCAGACGGTGAGATTCGAACTCACGTGCGGTTGCCCGCAAACTGATTTCGAGTCTTTTAGTCAGCGTGTCAACTTCCGGTCGTTTCGTGTCAGTTTCAGGTCGTCTCGTCCGAGCCGAAAGCCGCATAAAACAAGGCTTTTTCGCCCTTGAAGCCTTGCTACGACTGCATTTTTTTCAAAGTGGGTTCAAATCGGCATTTTTGCCGATTTTGGAGAGAAATCAGGGGAGACAGGAGAGAAATAGGGAGAGAAGGCAATACATAATTCAATACACCGCAGAATAGGACTTCAAACCGACGAATTCTATTTTTGAGGTGTATCAGATGAAGAATCTACCGATTGACTGGGACAGCGTTCCCGATGTGATGAATAAGGATCAGTTTTATCGCCTATGCCATATCAGCAAATCTACGGCATTGCATCTGCTCAAAAGCGGCAAGGTACCCTGCGAGTGGACAGGCAAGAAAACCCGGTGCTATAAAATCAAAAAAGAAGATGTCCGGGCGTATCTTGAGGAGCGAGCCGTTTATCCCGAACTCTATTCCGCACCGAGGGGATGGTACGGCGGTCATTATGTGGCGAAGCTCTCAAAGGAATTGCCCGAGGATGTACTTGGGCAAATGCACGACTATTACGCCAAGCTGCTCAGCAAATATAAGGATGTCGTGACCGTGCAGGACGTTGTCGCCCTGACAGGCTACGCCAAAACCACAATCAATAATTGGTGCAACCGTGGGGAGCTTAAATCATTCCGCAAAGGACAGCTTTTTTACATACCGAAAATCTTCCTCATCGACTTTTTCTGTTCGCTGACCTTCCGCTCCATCACCCGCAAAAGCCTTTGGCATATCCAAACGCTGAACGATTTTCAAAGAAAGGTGAAACAGAAGAAGTAAAAGTAACCGCCTCTGCATTTTGCAGAGGCGGCTGCTCGTCAATTAGTCATCATCTTCGTCATCCGACCAACCGGACATGATATGTAATTCACCCGAATCCATATTATCTCCCATACGCATCAGCAAATCACCGTCAGAGTCAATTGCCATATTGTCTGAGATTGTATGAGCAAAATCTCCGTCATCGTAGTCAAAAAAGTGTTTTCTCATAAATAAAACTCCTTACTCAATTCTAATGATTTCGTGATCTCTTGTTCCGTATATCCGTTTAACTTGATACAGGGATTCGCCAATCCAAAATGTGATTCTGTCTCCAGCTTCTTCATTCGTTGCAATATTAGTACAGAGTAAATTGCTTTTTGCGTTTGTTCCTCCGCAAGCTGACGGCAATATATGATGAATGTTCCACCCACAATATATTTTTTTGCCCATAATAGTTTACAGAGAAGTTATTGTTACCATAGCCGTCTTTACACATTAAATTCCCGTGAAAATCCTCTGCATACTGTTTGCTGCCGTAGCACTCTTCCCAAAATCGCAGAGCGTTGTATTTATTGATTTTCATTACTTTCACCTCCAATCCGGACAAAAAGTAAAACCATACACATTATGCGTGTATGGTCTCAATCTATCCGAATTGGCACTTTACACGCATAACAACCAAGACGGTCACCTAAATGACTGTCTAAGAGGTATGGTGTAAAGCTTTGATACAGCAACTGGGCCCACCTCAAAGGAGAGGAGAATCTCCCGGAGCCTATCTTGTGGGTTCTCAACGGCGTAACGAGAATTTTAATCGACGTTGATAGTATCTAGGAATTACATATTTTAAGCTTGTAGAAGTTTTGAGTCCTTTGTCCTTTTCGGATTTCTCGTCGCTCCGTCATACAAATTACTTCAAATTTAACATAACCTACATCATAAATTATATCTTGGAAAGTAAATAATGTCAATTAGAAAATCTGCAATTTAAAAATTCGCATACTCGCACCTGTTTTTCGATTTTGTTACACTGTAATCGAAAGGCAGGTGCATTATTTATGCCACAGTTTATAGAAGAATTTTACTACGGGAATATTGATCCGCAGGCACGCAGTACCAAAGAAAATAAAGCGGTGCAGAAGCAAATGGAAATCCTGATGAATAACGAAGATTTGCTGACCAACGTCCTGACCGACAAGCCGAAGAAATGGTTTCTCGACTATGTGAACGCTTGGGGTGTTGTCAACGGCGAATCCAATCTCGACAGTTTCATTATGGGATTCCGCCTCGGAGCGAACTTCGCCTATGAAGCTTTTGTCTCAACCGAAACACCATTTCAAGATTTGCTTAAAGAGTAATTCCATTCCGAATAAACGACTCATTTTCAATGTTCGTCGTAAAAAGTGGCATGAACAGCGGAATGTTCGTCGTATTTTTTGTAATCAAGCTGTTTTTACAATTAATTTAAGCACAATAGGAGGTTTTACTATATGAAATCAATATTTGAACAAATCGGCGGCACATACACTCTGCAAGGCGATTACCGTTTGCCTAATCTTACTTTACCCGCCGAAGAAGAACGCCCTATCGGCGTATGGGGACAGCGCAGACTAAACTACCTGAAGCATCACCGCAAAGTCTTGTATTACAACCTGCTCACTTCCGGCAAGCTACATTCCCACGTCGCCGATACTGAGGAACAGGCACAAGCTCTCTTTTCTCGGCTGGTAAAAGAATACGCCGAAAAAGAAGGCGTCACGGAACAGCTCAAATCCGCCGACCAAATGGCATGGCTGCGGAAGATGAATAACATCCGTGAGCGTGTGATTGAAGTTGTCTATTCAGATGTGGTGTTCGTATGAGAAAACGAAAATACTATCTACATCTAACCAATACCGAACACCGCTTCATCCTTCAATGCTTGCTTGAGTATCGCAATAAACTGACATCTCAAGGTAAATACACCGACGGCGTCGATGAACTCATAATCAAATATACAAAATAATAACAGGCACGGGAGCCAATCTCTCGTGCCTGTTATGACATATATTATAGATTTATCGACAAAGAACTGAGAAGTTCACAGAATTCATTGACATACACCTCGGAAAGCATTTTACTTGGTGCGTGATCTTTGTAATCAATATGATGAATGTCTGTACGAGTGTCATATTTTCCTAATTCCTCTAACTTGAGAGTAGTAGTAAAAATGACTTGGTTTGGAAGTTCTTTATACAGATCCAAGACAATGTTCTCTTTTGATGTTGAGAGATCCTCTGCTCTAAAGGAATCTACAACAATTGGATAATTATGATTAAGAACTTTACTCAAAGCATAAAGACGAGACAAATGGAAAATCGTTGCTTCACTTCCAGAGTATACTTCATCTTTTTTAGTGAATAGATCATCAAAATGTAGATTCCCATTTGGATCGATTGCTTCATAAACAACATTCATTTCATTTAATATAGCTATCAATATAGCAAGTTGCTGTTCTTTTTTGGATTGTGTAGTTCCGGCGCTAATCTTCAACTGATTTTTTAGATTTTCTGTTTCTAAATCAATTTCCTTAATTTTGACTTCTGCATCAGATGCACTAAAAATATCTTGTTTGTACGCAACAATTGCTTCCAAAGAAATAGCCTCATCATTCATTAGCGTTTGCAATTCATCTTGAGCGGTATTAATTTGAGATGCTAATTTATTGATTTCCTCGGTATAGGCCTCTATTTTTTCATTTATTGATGCAATGATTTCATTTCGCATATCTACAGACGACACATCAAACGCATAAGCATTCTTTTTAGAGGAACTGAAAGATATGTTAGTAGAATTACAATCCATACACCTAAGTTCTCCGCTCTCCATTGTTCGATTCAAAGACCGGAGTTCTTTTAATGTAGTTTCCCAACTAGCCCTTCGAGTTGCAGCGGTATTTCTAGCTTTTCTCAACTCAGCAATCTTCGAGCTGATCTTTTCCATTTCGGACAATTTCTTGTTGAAAGTTGTCTTATCGCTAACAGCACTCAAAAAGCTAACTGGAGTTTCCTGAGATTTCAATATTTTATGTTGCTTGATTAATAACTCACGTTCGCTTTTTAATTTTGCAAGTTGTTCCTTGATCTTTTTGATTTCGTCTTCATCGAGTTCTAAACCGCTTAAATCGCATATATCATACAACATATTATAAAAATCAGATTTATTATAATAACCTGCGTGTGATATATTTGATGTATCTTTCTTGTCTTGACCTACAAAAAACAGTTGCAAAAACAAAACCGGATCAACAATTTTGGATATTTGGTTTTTCACAATACTGGGTAATGCAAAAATATATTTATTCCAATATCGCTTCAATTCAGAAACGTTATCAAATAACATCAATACTGAATCGTGTTTCAAAACAAATCCGTTATTGAATCTGCAGAGTTTATAGGTTGTTTCGTCTACTTCAAATTCAATGTAATGATAATAATCCTTGTATTCAAATGTTGTAGGGAATGCTGGATCATTTCCTAAGGCATACATCATAGATTGGATTTCTATAGTTTTGCCTTTGTTGTTATCATCAGAAGAAATGATGTTTATTCCTGTGTGAAAGTCACTCTCTATAAATGCTTCGTTTTTATTTCCTACTGCGGTTCTCTTAATGATCATTTTGAATACCATCCTTTACAACAGATATAAAATACTTTAAAGAAACTGCATCGAAATCGGGCGAAGCGTTTCTAATTTGTGTATCAAGCGATTGATATATTTCTTGAACAGTGTAGTTGGGATTAGCAACTATCAAGGAATATATATTTTCAAAAAGGTTCCAAAATTCAGATGCCGCATTTTTGTTAAACAATGCTCTACACAATGTTTGTACACACTCATCAAGCTTTTCTTTTTGCTTTTCTGGCACCCACGAAGTATATATTGATAAAAAGGACGGAGGAATGCTATTTTTTTCTACAGGATTACGATTTATGATGCGGTTTAGAGTCAATAGTCGTATTTCACTATTAGTTAAATGGCGACAATATCTTAAAACCTCATCTGTCGTTTGAATAACAACGCCTTCTACAACAGTATTTTTTAGTTCTGACTGTGTGTTACGTATTTCATTGAAAATAGCATTAAGTATTCTTTCTTCAGGGATTATATGAGGATGATCCTTTATAATTGCTTTGACATACTCACTTGGAGAATTGTTATCAACTACAAAAGTGACTTTCTTCAAAAAATCATCGATGTTGGAATCTGTAACATCGAAATCGTTTATGTATGTTTTTTCTGCAGATTCTTTTTTGAGTCCCTCTTTTAGCTCCGATAGTGCGGAGGATTTAATGTTTGATAAATCAAATATATCTATAGTCTCATCTTCCCTTACTGTAGAAGAAACTCCACCAAGAAAAAGTATGTATTCTTTGAAATCGATATCACTTAAATAATTTTTGAATAGTGTTACTAATTCTTTACCAATCGCAGCTGGAGAATTGTTTTTTGCCCCTTTTGATTGAACGTCCCATAATCTTTCGGCAAATCTGTCCATGCCAGTTAGATCGTTAAAAAAGTCAACGACAAAGTAATGAATCTCATTGCTGTCGCTTCTAAGATTCATTAAATAAAGTAGAGCTTTTGTTTCGTATTCCGCACCGGAACTTCTAGTACGTTCACTTGATCTAACTGTATAAGGCATAGTAGGATCTCCTTATTATTTATGTATATATGATAACATCTTATTCGTTTTCAGGAGGGCAATGTTCTTCCAAGAAACTATTAATTGCTTTCATGTCAGAGGTATGTCTACCTCGATTTGTACATTGAGAATTTCTCTTATATATCTTCATAACTTCTTTTATGGTATCAATTGACATTTCTTCAAGATGACGTATAAAGGAATTCATGAAAACATCGGCATCGTGAAATGCAGAGTACGAAGGAATATTAGCAACCATTTCTTTCATGAATTGATTAATATCAAAATCATGACACTCGTTAAGTGTGTTATAAAGCGTTCCAATGTGACAGGGTTGCTTCAACTGATCGTTTTCCAAGAAAAAAGTGTACATGGTTTTTTCTGATCTTGGATAAAATATTCTATACATTTCAAGTCCATGAGGTGTTAAAAGAACGCTGTTACTAATGTGTTCAAATATCGAGGAATAATTTGATCTTACAAAATCCATAACAATGGGGAAATGAACCATCAAAGATATTAATGCATTTCTTCTAGTATCATTCTCTTTTAAAACATCAATATTGATTTTATCGAAAATAGATTGTATATCAGCCTCGTTAAAGATTTGTGTATAACCGTTTTTTAGAAGATAGTCTGTTAAAGCGTAAGTAAAAGCATATAAACCGTAAATATTCTTCTCGCAATCTTCAGCATCGGAAACAAAAAGAAGTTTAATAAAAGTCTTATATGATTTTTTTATTGAGTCATAGGTCATTCGTTTTAAATATTTATCTTTTAGTGCAGTGTTAATAGCATCATCTAATCCCACGCTCGGAATGTATGAAAGTTGAGACGAGTAGTATTCAACATCAGATTGGGCGAAAGAAAACAAGTCCATAATAAACGGTGCCCTTACCGAAAGGATGTTGTCAAACATTGAACATATTAGCATGCGTGCATGATAATCACTCGGAACATAGAGTGAATTATCATTCACTTTTAGATGTGCACACTTATTTCTGCAATTCTTCAAATATTCAATATCTTCAACAAACCGATTAAAGTATAACGGACAGTTGACTTTGTAAAACTCAATAATTGCATTTTCAACCATTGAATATTTTTCGTCATCTGCAATCATAGCGTTGATTTCAATTAGTTTGTTGTTTGATTTTCTATCACCCTCGTTTGCCATTGTTTGAAGTTTTATAAACAAATCATAAATGACAAACGAGTACAATAAAACTATCGTTGCACGATAATTTTGGCTATAATATGACTGCAATATTTCTTTGAAATATGTTCGTGAATCATTGTTGTCAAGGACATTTAGTTCTTTTTCATCAAACAACATAAGTCGATCATTCCTCCAACATTACACATTTTTTCGAATAAATATTATTTCAACATTTAGCACAATGACAGGATTGTTTCCTATTTGCGGATGCAGAAAAATAGAAATCGTCTTTTGTAAGACTTCTCCCGATAATTCCTTTGTATAATTCGAGTGCTTCAATACTTAATCCAGTCAGTGTTTTGACTTTTGACTCTAATTCCACAAAATATTCATCGTTTGTCATTATTTCAACCTTTCATACAGCGACAGGATTTCTTATAACTTATTACCAGATAAATATATTTTTACTTGATAAACGACAGTAAATGGAGAAGTGCATTTTTGAGATATCTTTTTCTGTCTGATTGATGGGCTTTCTTGTACTTTTTAGAATGAGATGACTGCCAAATTATAAATACTTTTCCTTTAATAGTTTTGCAACTCGAACATGAGCGATATTAGAACTTCTATAGAGTTCATCAACTACTTCAGGCACTGTTTTACCAGCATATATGCCTTTGTTCTCTTTCTCTGTGTCTATACCGTAATAGTTTAAAAAGGTTTTGCTCAGCCAGCCGTGATAATCTTCTGTTCTAAAAAGTTTTACTTCTATTGCTGTTAAACTGAGACCTTGAAATAAATAGTAATAAACTATTTCAGGAACAAGATCATTAATATTTCTATGGTCAAACAAATCGTATGTCTTAAACATATTAACCATCCAAAACATTTTTTATTTCTATATGATTAGCATCAGACAAGTCTAATTTATATGATAATGAAGTGATAACATTAGGCACATAAGGAAACGGATTGATATCTTTTGCACAATAGAAAGAAATATCTTTAACTACAAACAGCCTACTTTCTGAATCAGTTGGTGATATTCTTTTTCTTTCTTTTTCAACATTAATAGCAAAATTATAGTTATTGCAATAATCAGGAGCGGTCAATAATTCGCGTATTAACTGATTTGTTGATCTTCCAGCATTGTTATTCTCTAAAGAAACAACAGCTAGATAATTGTTGTCACTGTTAAATAGTTGATGATGTTTTATTTCTGCTTCTTTTTCTGCTGAAATAGAACTTTTCACCTCGATGTTAAACTTGTTGAAAACAAAATCATATTTCCCGGCGCTTCCACTTTTGTGCCAATCGGCAGAGATGTCGCGCCCGGTATGTTCGTATATGAATTTGATTACCGCTAATTCACCAAATAAACCAATTAGGTTTTTATATGCTTGTTCAGCTGGGTATTGAAAAATATTGATTAGTGAATAAAAGAATTTTATAAATTCGTCAGAGTTCATATATAATGCATGAGCTGAGCATAAATTGACAAATGATTCCAAATCAGTATCAATGTATCCTTCTTCTGTTGGAATATATTCCAAGATATTATACTTTCCTGTTTCAAATTGCTGACCATCCGCAAAAGCTTTTATTTCGACATTTGTATTTAATCGCAAATATTCTGTACTTATGCTTTGTGCACTTTCGTGATCGCAATTCCTTACGATATAAAGAAGATGCCCACTTGATACAAAGAACCCAGCTTTTTTTGATAATTTTTTTGCTAGGTATACTAGTCCATCTGACGGAAGATTTTTTATAGCATCTTTAATAGTTGTCAAGTTGTCGATATATCGTTTTATCAGAGCCGATAAACTTATATCTTGTGTGAAAACTCTGCAGATTAGCCGCTTCCCGCGGAGTTATTTTTCTATAGTGTTGTTTCTTGCTGTCCCAAATAATTGGAGTATTTACCATTGCAACTAAAGAAGGATAAAAAGTGGGGCGTTTTGCACGTATTCCGGATTGTCTTATTTGAATGAGCGAATCCTTTATATCTGTGACATCCTCTCCGCAATTCCACTCGAATTTTTTGTACAATTTTATACGGTTGGTCATATCGTATTTTTTTACCCATTTATCAATGAACTGCTGATTGTTTAGATATAATTCTCGATTACGACGAAGAAAGCTTTGTTTCCACTTAGGCATTTCGTCGTATCCTTGGTTTGAAAATACTAAGTTACTATCTTTTTCTCCCAATCCAAAACTGTCTAACCAGATAGGAAAGCCAATAGTTTTAATGCCAGTCGATATTCTAAACTCATCCCATGCTTTTATCATGAGTTCTTGCTCGTCAGAAACAATATATGTATCGTCAACACTATCTTCAAGAATACTCCATGCATCACCCATTTTACACTTTTTATAGTGTTTCTTTAGGTTTAAATCATCGATATGAATATATCCATTGGTCAATATTTGTTCGTTCCGAATGTCCTTCCTAATTCCCAAAATATACACTCTTTCTCTAATTTGAGGGATTCCGAAGTCAGAGGGCGATAGTATGATGGGTTCTTCTGTTATATAAAAATTACGTTTCATTAGTTCAGAAGTAATAATGTCCCAATTCTCTGTCTTGTCCGCCAAATTACGAACATTTTCAAGAATCACAAATTTAACTTCAGGATGTCCATCAAGAATATCCATAATTTTATAAAACAAATTTCCACGTTTTTCGTCTTGAAACCCTTTTTGTGCTCCGGCTTTGCTAAATGGCTGGCAAGGGAATCCGGCACACAGAACATCAAAAGGCGCAATCGATTCAGGATCGATGGCATTTACATCTCCACGTACTTCTTTTTCATCTATGTGAAAATTTGCTTTATATGTGTTTACACATTCTTGATTTATTTCTGCAGCCATGACACACTCTCCACCAAGGTATCTCATTGCTTGATGAAATCCGCCAATGCCAGCAAATAAATCAATAAATTTAAAATTATATGGTTTCATTTTTGTTCCTTCGTTTCTGACACAATGTTTGTATCCTTTTTGTTATCTACCACATATCTACAAATTTCGCACCGACGGTGCCAATGAACCAAGGTGAGTGAAAAGAAATCTGTAGCATAATAATTTTACAATTCTTCCGTCTTGAAGGTTGTATAATTCTCGTAATAGTAGCTGTGGTAGGCGCTTTATATATACCGCACAGCAATATTACACTAACACTTCCCATTTGCCGTAGCGTTTGCCGTCAACTCTACGGATATATTGTTTCTCTTTCAGAGAGTCAATAATGCGCTTTATACTTCTGACTGACTTTCCTGTTTGTTCTGCAAGTTCGGTTTGTTTAACAGACGGGTTCTTTTTTATTAAGTCTAACACCGCAAGTTCTTCTAAAGTGCATTTCAAAGTGTCAATTTGGCACTTTGGCGTTTCGCTTTTGGCACTTTGGAAAGTGTTTTCATCCACAAAATCAACGTGCATATAACGATTTTTTAATTCGTAGTTTGTACCGAGCAGAAGATTTGAGAAAAACAATTCCAAAAACTTTGTGGTGGAATGAATACCTTTTTGCAAATCGTTATAGTTTGCTCGAACCAGGGCGTTGCGGAAGTACCACGAATTCTTTTCAAAGGCGTCGTTGTTTACACGGAAGCCGAAAGTTTTCATATATTTGATCATAAACACGGCGGTGGCACGGGTGTTTCCCTCACCGAAAGGATGAATTTGCCAAATATCCGATGCAAATTTTGCAAGGTGCTTCACTGATGCTTCCACAGACAGTCCCTCATAGGAGAACTGTTTTTCGGTGGCAAAATCATAATCCAAAGTATCTTTTATACTGTTAAAATCAGCGTAGATAACCGTTTCGCCATTCAATATCCATTCCTTTTTGGAAATGTTATACTGACGGATTTGTCCGGCGTGGTCAAATACGCCTTCAAACAATCTGCGGTGAATGGTAATCCACTCAGCAGGAGAAAATTGAAACGCCTTTTCGCCCAAAAGCTTCGTTATTCTTGCAGATACAATATCCGCCTCTTTTGTTTCGTTTTCCGTTTCGGTGCGGGTAGATCTCTGCTCGTAATAGCTGTGAATACGCTTCTGAGCTTCATCAATGGTGATTTTGCCCTCAATGTGATCCTTGGCAGTATCCAGCAAATATTCAGAGGTTTTCAGTCCATCAACCGCCTGCAGACCGATAGCGGTTTGCCATGCTTCACTTTTTTCGGCTCTTTCGGGCTCGCCCTGCCTTATATATTCTTCAAGTTCAAATTGCCAATTCTTGTCGGGCATATTTGCACCTCATTTCTGCCAATATATTTTGCTAATTCAAATAATAAATTCTTGTCATCAACTGTTAAATAAATTAAACTTACGTTGCAAAAAACATTCGATGAACAAAGCTTCTTTATTATCATTCTCTTCTTGCGGTGATGCTTTATGATTTACAATCACTATGGTATTACACCATTTTACATTTTCTTGTTCTAGAAAAATTCTAGCAAATCTATTATCTTCTTTCCCTTCGTTTGAGCTCAGATAATCAAAACTTAAGTCCGGATTATTATAATTCGTCTTGCCGCCAACAAGCCCATAATCTTTTCCATCATAAGTAAAAAATTTAATATAAGCAAAAAAACGGGTGTTTTCACCAAGACTCTCTTTGTTCTCCTTATAAAATTTTTTAATACTCGCTTTAGTTGCATTTTCTATTTTCAAAAATGAACCAAACAGTTCTTTGTGTTTCTCTAATTCTGATAAAATATATTCTAAAGAGAAAAATTCAAATGGTAGTATTGAACCACAATATTTTATTGAAAACTCGTTTGTGCTAAAATAGTCATTGTTTTTCATATAGACATCTTTCTTTGTTTCAAATCATCATAATTCTTCCGTCTTAAAGGTTGTATAACCCTCATAGTAGTAGCTATGGTCGATACCTTTCATATAGACCTCACGGCTACTAATTTCGTCTGTAAGCGCACCTTTTAATAACACTTTGATTTCCACATCTTTAATCGGGCTGCGCTCCATAGCAAGCAGATAATCTTCCTTATCCACCTTGCTCCAATCGACAACCTTGCCGATTTCGTTTTTTAAGATGTGGTCGAGCCAAATGCGGGTGCTGCGACCGTTGCCCTCACGGAAAGGGTGGGCAATGTTCATCTCAACATACTTTTCAATTATCTCGTCAAAGTTTGACTGCGGCATTTTGTCAATGTTCTCAAGAGCCGCTTGCAAGTACATTAAGGGTGCAAAGCGGAAATTTCCCTTTGCAATATTGACGGTTCTGAGTTCGCCTGCGAAGTCGTAAATGTCCTCAAAGAGATATTTATGGATTGCCTGCAGTGTAGAAAATTTGCCGACAGGAAGATTATCTAAAATGTCTTTTTCAAAAAGTTCCGCAGCCTTTTTCTTGCTGATTCGTTCTTCTTCACGGGCAAGGTCGGCAGAACTGGTCAAACCTAATTTATTTTCAAGTGCCATATTGCACCTCCAAAATCGAACTATAATATTCCTGAAATTATAACGATTGCAACTACAATAATTACAATACCTACTAAAAATGTCATACAACCGGCAGCCTGTGGGGATGATTTTCTATGATTAGAAGTCGGCTGAGAATAAGTGTATGTATGGGATTCCGGCTTATGAGCTTGTACCAGTTTTTGAGCCTGACGAGGCTTGGTGGCTTTAGAATATAAAGCGAGAGGGTCGGTTTGATTCATTATGCGTGAATAAAAATCGTCAAGCCACACAGTATCACACGGTTCACACATATTTTGCTCGGTGCAATCAGGTTCATGTGCTATTTGATTTCTAACCCAACGGTAGTGTTTCAGTTGTTTTAGGTCATCATCCCAACTTCTTACAAGATAAGAACCACGGGGAGTATTTATCATTTCATCAATATAAGCGGATATACGCCTATCGTCATTTAATACTTCGCCGCATAGTTTTTCAAGATGTTTATATGATTCAATAAAACCCATATTGCACATCTCCGAAACTTACTTATCCGCCGCAACGCCGGATTTCATCCAAGCGTCTACTTCACTGACCTTGAATTTCCAAAGGCGACCGATTTTTGCGGCGGGCATATTTCTTTTTTCTATCCAAGCGAGTACGGTGTCACGGCTGACGCCGAGGTATTCGCAAATTTCTTTCATTGAGTACCAGCGTTCGATGTTGGAATCCATTAAATTATCCTCACTTTCGGGTAGATATATTTATACAATTTTAGTATAGCATATTTTAGCCTTAAAATCAAGGATTATTGCGGATTTATAAAGGAAAGGTGGGAAAATTTCATAAATCCAAGCGGACAAAAACGGAGTGATCGTTTTGACAACTCCGTTTGATATAGTAATGTATTCAATTTTTTCATACAAACGACGGCACGAAACGTGGATGCGCTATTTTGTTATATTCCTTCTTGTATGTTGCAAATAACATTTTCTGAGAGACGATATGCACGTTATCATAACGCTTACTTAAAGTCCAAAAGCTGTCCGGCACACGGTTTACGGTGCAGATAACATATTCATTCTCGTAAAACGGTCGCTTCTTTGTGGTGCTGTTTTCAATCTCATTCCAGAGCTTTTGTGTAAGCTTTCCACCGGGAGTTATATCGTAATACGCATATACAGCCTGCTTTTTCTCGCAGGCAAAGTCAAAGGTTATATTGCCTACCTTGACGTTATGATAGCTTGAATTTTTGGTGTCGATGTACTCGGTTGAAATAGAGTTAATGTTTTTCTTCAGCCAGTAGTCGCACATTTCTTTATAGAAATCCGTCATCAGCTCGTCATTGAAAACCTGCATAAACCGATTGAAAACATTCTCTCCGAAACTTCCGCCGGGGTTCGGCACGGCAGTCAGCAAGCACTTATACCACAGAGTTAAATAACTGTTAGCGAGAAGATATTTTGTGTGTCCGTTTTCGCCGGGAGCTTTTATAACTAATCCGTGTTCTATCAGTGCCTTTATGTATTTGTCGCATTTGTTTTTCGGAAAGCCTGAAAATTTCGCTATCTCGGCGATACGGTTATAACCGTTTGCCATTGCATAAAGCAGGGTGTTGTAGCTTTCGGGCGTGCGAAAACTTTTGTTCATCCAGCTTGCCGCCAAACGATAAAAGGGCGAATCGGTGCAAAGAAAAGCTCGCACATTATCCTCAAAAGACTGTTTGTTATCGTATAAAGAAAGCAATGCCGGGATTGCACCGGTTAAGCAGTAGGGTTTCGCTGCCGTTTCATCCGCCAGTGAGCAGACATCTGCAAGCTGTGGCATTGAAAAGCAGCGGATTTCTACCTCCCGACAAGGAATAGGCGGCGTTTCCCACGGTCTGCCGAGTAATACAACCGTTGATTTGCTATCCGATTCCAAAAAATTATTCAGAGCCGCATAAAAATCATCTTTATCATTCCGTTCACCTGCATTGTCAAAAAAGACAAGCGGGTGTTTTTTATTGCCGTAATTCTTTAGACAACCGAAAAAGTCGTTCCAGCTTTCACAACCGCCGAATATCTCGGTATGAGCATTGCAGAACACCCGAAGCGCAAAAGCAGTATCAAGATTTTTGAAAGAAAAATACAGACTTTCTTTGTGCTCAGCGCAAAATTGCAGCGCCGAAAAGGTCTTACCCGAGCCTGGCTGACCTGATACAAATACCGCCTTTTCGTCCGCAGAAATATTCTGTAAAGTGTGCACCAAATCGGAAAAATACATTTCATCACCTATCATATCGTAAGTTGACCTTTTCTGTAATTATAACCGATTTTCTGCCTTTTTGCAATAAAAGAAGAAAAAATTCAAAAAAGTTTTAACCGCTGAAAACGCCCTGTTTATCAGGCTTTTCGGCGGTTTTCGTGTTTTGAGCAAAAAATTTTTTTGAAAAAAACCTGCCAAAACGACCGACCCATTTCGGAACTAGTGAAGGGGTTTGAAAACAAAAAAGTTTTTTATTTTCACTTGAAAATTTCCCAATTGAATAGTGAGAGGACTTTTGATTCAGCTTCAAAACGGTTTTGAGGCTGAATGAGTAATCCCTCTATGCACCTTGACAATTAAATGACCGTCCGAATGGGATATGACTTGGCGATGACAGTCGGAGACGTCGAAAGCGAAGCAACGCCGCCGAGATGGGGCAGGGATAGAAAAACGACATTCGGGTAAAACGGCGGCGGATATCGGCGGCAAGGGATTCCTCAGCCGATATTCGATTTTACATAGCTGTAAAGGAGGAATGAATGCTATGAAAAAAACAGAGCTCAAAGAGCTATATCAAATGATGTTCCCGAATTATCCGGACATTGTAACCGTCAAACAGCTCCAAGTAATGCTCGGCGTAAGCCGACACCTTGCCTATAAGCTGATTAACGACGGCGAAATACAGGCAGTCAAAATCGGATCATCACTCAAAATTCCAAAGGTCAGCGTAATTAACTTCGTGACCGAGGAACGAAGGGAGGTGAAGTCCGGTGCCTAACAGAATAGAGCTTACCCCGTCACAGAGGACACGCTGTAACCGCCTGATTCGCAAGCTTTGTGCCAATTTCGATAACGGCAACTGTCTGCTGTTGGACGAGGGAGACGGGTGTGTTTGCGTGCAGATGATTTCGCTTTCCCTGATATGCAAGTATTTTTGTAATGCGGTTTTACCTGCCGACAAGGAACTGTATGCGGAAATTTTCAGACAGCGTACTTATCATTGCGCCGAGTGTAAAGCGGCTTTTGTGCCCAACTCCAACCGACAAAAATACTGCCCGGCCTGCAGCCGAAAGGTTCACCGAAAGCAGAAAAACGAGAGCGCAAGAAAGCACAGAGCGGACAGTTAGGGGTGCGGAAATGCCCTGTTTACAAGGGCTTTTTTGAGCCGAATCGGGGCTGTTAGGGTAAATATACTAAAACCCCCGATTTCGGCTTTCTAACTGTCCACAAAAAACGAAAGGAAGTTTTACTTATGAAAAACAAACTGAAAACCGTGGATGCGGAAACGCTGTTATCCACACCGATGAGCAAAACAATGTTTATCGTCGAAAATCTTATTCCGCAGGGCGTCAATGTCATCAGCGGAGCCTCCAAAATCGGAAAAAGCTGGCTGATGCTGTGGCTGGGACTACAAGTGGCGCAGGGACTGCCCGTTTGGGGACTGACGACACAGCAATGCGATGTGCTGTATCTGAGCCTTGAGGACACGCAGAGGCGCATTAAGGACAGGCTTTATAATCTGACCGACACAGCCCCGAGCAATCTGTATTTCGCCGTGATGTGCGGACTCATCGGCGGCGGACTGGAGGAACAGATTATCGATTTTTTAAGCGACCACCCGAAAACAAAGCTTGTGATTATCGACACGCTTCAAAAGGTTCGTGACACCAAAGGTGGTGCCGGCAAGACAGGAATGTACGGAAACGATTACGATGATATTTCCTCTATCAAGAAAATTGCCGACGAATACAACATCGTCATTCTTCTCGTTCACCATCTGCGAAAGCTGAAGGACAGCGACGATCCGTTCAACGAGGTCAGCGGTTCGACGGGCATTATCGGTGCGGCGGACACCAATTATGTGTTCAAACGCAAGCGAAGCACAAACGCTGCCACGCTTTTAGTCAGCGGTCGTGATATGGAATATCAGGAGCTGACCTTGCAGTTTAATAACCTTGTTTGGGAGATGGTGGAGCGAAAAAACAGCGAGGATATTCACAAAGCGGAGCTGCCGAAATTCCTTTTTCGGGTGGTTGATTTTATGGAAAACCGAGCCGAATGGGTAGGCACGGCAACCGAATTACTTGCCGAAATGAAGGAGACCGAAACCACGCCCAATGTGGTTACAAAGTACTTAGGACAGTTTTCCTGCGAGGTGTTGGAGCCTGTGGGCATTGAGTACCGAACGAAACGCACAGGCAAAAGCAGGCTAATAAAGCTTATAAGAAATGACGGCGGTGACGAAAATGACAGCGATTTCACTATATAGCAAAAATGCCGTCACAATCGTCATTGCCGTCACAAAGCAGCGAGGGGAGGTGAAATTATGCGAAGCAAAACGCTCGGAATCAATGTGCGTGTGACAGCTGCCGAAAAAGAAAAGCTCAGCGAAAACGCATTTTATTGCGGACTTTCTCTGTCGGAATATCTCAGAAGATTGGGGCTTGGAAGGAATGTAAAAGCCGCAACCGATGAGAAAATCTACAAGACTTTTCGGCTGATTAGGCAACTGAAAAAGGATTTCGATTCACTCGAAAGAAACGAAATTCTCTACCAAATTAACACAATAGAAAACTTGCTTAAGTAATAAAACGAAGCGGAGGTTTTAGGCAGATTTCGGGGTCCCCGAAAAGTCGGCAGACTTTTTGGGGAGAGGAGGGGCAGCGAAACGAGTGAGTTCTGCCGCTTGCGACTGAACGAATGATATGAAACTTGCAACGACGAAGCAAGCAGACCGTTTGTACTCCCAAACGGTAAAAACTTGTTAGGGTCCACCCTAAAACCTCTTGCAGAAAGGAAAGATTATGAACAAAAGAATTAAGAAACAGTTTTGGCTGTCACCCAAGGACGCCGAAGAACTGAAACGCAAGGCAGAGCTTGCCGGGCTTACCGAAACAGCGGTCGTCCGATTGCTTATCCGTGGCTACGAGCCGAGAGAAAAACCGGACGGGCGTTTCTATGATGCAATGCGGAATTTGTCCGCTATCGGCAATAACATCAATCAGCTAGCCGCCAAAGCGCATACGCTGGGATTTATTGATGTGCCGATGTTAAAAAACGAAGCCAACCGCTGGCACCGTTTTCAGGCGGACATTGAAGCGACCTTTTTACGCCCCGCCGAAAGCAAACTCAAATGGAAATAACGAAAGAGAGGAAAACGACAATGAGAAAATCAGATTTTACTTTACCGAAGCTGGACGATTTATTCACCACGCAGGAAATGCGGGACGATGCAAAGTTGGAGCGTGTGCAGAACATTCCGCTTTCCGAACTGCACCCGTTTAAAGAACATCCCTTTAAGGTGCAGAACAATGAGGAGATGGAGCGAATGATTGAAAGTATACGCAAGGTGGGCGCAATCACTCCTGCACTTGCCCGACCATTGCCTGACGGCGGCTACGAGTTAATCTCCGGGCACAGGCGGCTTGCGGCGTGTCAGGTGCTCGGTATCGAGACAATGCCGGTTATCGTCCGTGAGATGTCCGACGATGAAGCGGTGATTGCAATGGTGGATGCAAATTTGCAGAGGGAAACAATTTTACCCAGCGAAAAAGCCTTCGCCTATAAGATGAAACTGGAAGCGATAAAACATCAGGGTGTAGCTTCTGCCCAAGTTGGGCAGAAGTTGTTGAGCGTAGAAATTGTGGCTGATGATGCAGGAGAAAGCCGCAATCAAATTAAAAGATATATCCGTTTAACATACTTAATTCCCGAACTGCTTTCAATGGTAGACGAAAATAAAATGGCGTTCAACCCTGCGGTGGAAATATCTTACTTAGAGCAATCGGAACAACGAGTATTGCTGGACGCTATGGAGCTAAACGACTGCACGCCGTCCCACGCACAAAGTATTCGCCTTAAAAAGCTGTCGCAGGAGGGCGTGCTGGACGATCAGATGATTTATGCGGTGATGTCGGAGGAAAAGCCGAATCAGCAGGAGCAGATAAAGTTCAAGCGTGAGGATTTGAAAAAATATTTTCCGGCTGGTTATACCGACGAGCAAATGCGCCGTGACATTATCAAAGGATTGGAGCTGTTAAAGCGGCAGAGAGAACGCAACCGTGATGCACGCTGATTCGTATTGATACGAATACGGCAAAACAAATCGCACAGTGGAGAGAACCCCAAACCGATGGTATACTTGTGCTGTCGGTTTGGAGTTCTGTTCTGCAAATTCAATTTCAGGAGGTTAAATAAAATGGTAGCAGGACACTTATCCGTAAAGAACGGCAACTATTATGCCGTACTTAATTACAAAAATGCCGAGGGCAAACGAAAAACAAAATGGATTTCCTTGGGACTGCCCGAAAAGGGCAACAAACGAAAGGCGGAAGCCGAGCTTGCAAAGCTGCGGGCGGAATTTGAAGTTCCCGAGGAGGTGGGCGATTTAAGCAGCGATATGCTGTTTGCCGATTATCTTCTCGAATGGTTGGAAATCGCTAAAGGGCGGTTGGCAATAGCGACATATTCTTCTTACTTGGGACTTATCAAAAGCGTCATTGAACCATATTTCCGCAAGAAGAAGCTAACGCTCCGTGAACTTGAAGCAAGGCATTTGCAGATGTTTTATTCCGAGCAACTTAAAAAGGTTAAGGCAAATACCGTCATTCATTATCACGCCGTTATTCATTCGGCACTCAAATATGCGGTCAAGACCGATATGTTATTGCAGAATGTGGCGGACAAGGTTGACCGACCGAAGAAAAACGATTTTCAGCCGGTGTTTCTTTCGGCAGAGGAAATGCAGAAAATGTTTGAAGCGCTCCGAGGGACAAGGCTGGAACTTCCTGTACTGGTCGCCGCATTTTACGGCTTTCGCCGTGGCGAGGTGCTGGGGCTGAAATGGGACGCCATCGACTTTGAGCGGAACACCATCACCATTAAGCACATTGTAACCAACGCAAAGATAGACGGCAAATGTGAAATCGTCTGCGCCGACCGTGCCAAGACGAAATCCAGCCTGCGCTCCCTGCCGCTGGTCAGCAACATCCGGGAAAAGCTGCTGGCGCTGAGGGAGCAGCAAAAGGAGAATCGGCGCGTATGCGGAAATTGCTACAGCAAAAAGTATGACGGCTATGTTTTTGTGGATGCCATGGGCAATATCTTCAACCCCAGAAGCGTTACCGCCAATTTCAGCAAGCTGCTGGAGCAGAACGGTCTGCGGCACATTCGCTTTCACGACCTCAGACATAGCTGCGCCTCACTGCTTTTGGCAAATGATGTGCCTCTGAAGCAAATCCAGGAGTGGCTGGGCCACAGCGACATCGGCACGACGGCGAATATTTACAGCCATTTGGATTACAAGTCCAAGATCACCTCGGCAAATGTAATGGACAATATCCTGACTCTGCCGGACACAGGGCAGACCGGCTGGCACACCTGAGTTCTTGCCGAAAATCATGTACGCCGATGTGACCTTGAGAGAAAAGAAAAGCCCAGTCATATGGGCAAAAGCCTTGATATGACTGGGTTTTTGGCGGAGAGTTAGGGATTCGAACCCATGTGCGATTGCTCGCAAACTGATTTCGAGTCAGCCCCGTTATGACCACTTCGATACCTCTCCGTATATGTTCACCCTCAAAAATGAGGGAAACAATCGTTATTCAATTTTTTAGAAAACCCGTTAGATAA
>OHIL01000203.1_pt1 | contig 27055 bp, 35 predicted proteins | sample 1568231 | NCBI WGS metagenome assembly OHIL01 (sample SAMEA3879565, study PRJEB24766) | human gut metagenome | biome: human-associated habitat; feature: feces | place: USA | collected 1985/1987 | reverse complement strand
CATTTTACACCCCCAGCCGATATTATATAAATGAAGTGGAGCTAAGTGGAGCAAAAATGATGAAAATGGAGCGGGGTGAGAGGGATGTACGGTAAATACAAGCATACGGTCGACCCCAAGGGCCGTCTGTTCGTTCCCTCGAAGCTGCGCGAGGAGCTTGGCGACGCTTTTTATGTGACGCTTGGCCTCGACCACTGCCTGTCCGTCTATACGGAGGCAGGCTGGCAGGTCATTCTCGACAAGTACAACGCTCTTCCCATTTCTCAGGCGCGCAAGATGCGCTTCCTGTTTGCAAACGCCGCCAAGTGCGAGCCGGACAAGCAGGGCCGCTTCCTCATCCCGACGGAGCTTCGCCAGTATGCGGGCATCCAGCAGGAGGTCACTTTCATCGGACAGGGCGGCCACGCGGAGATCTGGGACAGCGAGGCCTATGAGAAGCTGGAGAGCGAGACGCTCACACCCGAAAATCTTGCCGCAGTCATGGAGGAGCTTGGATTCTGATGGAATTTGCACATAAGACCGTCCTGCTCCATGAAACGGTCGATATGCTGAACGTGAAGCCGGACGGGATCTATCTCGACGGGACGCTCGGCGGGGCAGGCCATTCGCTGGAGATTTGCAAGCGGCTCACGACCGGCCGCCTGATCGGTGTCGACCGCGACACCGTGGCGCTGGAGGCCGCAAAGAAGCGGCTGGAGGCGCATCTTGAGAAGGTCACGCTGGTACACAGCAATTTTTCCGAGCTCCGTGCGATCCTGGACTCGCTGGATATTGCGTGTGTGGACGGGATGCTTTTTGACCTCGGCGTTTCATCGCCGCAGCTCGACGATGGCGAACGCGGCTTTTCCTACATGGCCGACGCGCCGCTCGACATGCGCATGAATCGCGACGACAGCCTGACGGCCTACGAGATCGTCAACACATGGCCGCGCGAGGAGCTCAGACGCATCCTTTTCGAATACGGCGAGGAGCGCTACGCGCCGCTCATTGCCGCGGCGATCGAGCGCAGACGCGCCGAACATCCCATTGAAACGACACTGGAGCTTGCCTCCGTCATCCGCGGCGCAATGCCGCCGCAGGCGCTGCGTGAAAAGCAGCATCCGGCCAAGCGGAGCTTTCAGGCCATCCGCATCGCCGTCAATGGCGAGCTGGACGCCCTGCCCCCCATGCTGGAGGCCGCCGTGTCCCACCTGAACGCAGGCGGACGGCTGGCTGTCATCTCCTTCCACTCGCTGGAGGATCGCATCATCAAAAAGACCATGCAGGAGCTGGCCACCGGCTGCACCTGCCCGCCCGAATTCCCCGTCTGTGTCTGCGGCAAAAAGCCGAAGATCCGTCTGGTCAGCCGCAAGCCCATCGTATCCGGTGAGGCGGAGCGCCCACATTCTTAGGAGAGGAGTGACCGTCCCATGGCAAGTCCCTACCGTAAAAACGCCGTCTATGGCAACCTGGCATACGATCTGGACGCACTGGTACGGGAACGTCAGTTAGAGGAAGCCGGCAAGCTGCCCCAGAAGAAGCAGCCCGCCGTGCAGGAGCAGCCTCTCCCCCGCCGTCAGACCCAGAGCCGCACGGCGGCACGCCCCTCCCCGCTGGTGATGGGCGGCATCGTGGTGCTGCTGGTCATGGTGGTGGCGCTGATGCTGGGCTATGTCACGCTCACCGATGTATCCGGCAGCGTGTCGTCCATCAAGCGGGAGATCGCCGATCTGGACGAGCAGCACATCGCCCTGCTGACGGAGTATGAAAAGACCTTCGATCTGGCCACCGTCAAGGCGGCGGCCGAGGCCGCCGGTATGTCCAAGCCCACCAGCGGTCAGATCCAGTATATCGACCTGTCCGGCAGCGACAGCGTCACGCTCTACAAGGCCGATAGCAGCGGCGCGCTGGACGGGCTGCTGGATTCACTGGAGCGGGGCTGGAGCTATGTGCTGGAATATTTCCGCTGACAGCGGCCATATCATGAGGCAGTGAGGAGTAAGAAGGCGACTTCTTGCTCCTTGCTTGGTATTCGAGAACCCGCGCGGCGTCCGGTAAAGCGTGCCGCGCCCTACCTTCGGAGGCAGAAAACGTGTCAAATCCCAACCGTAAAGATGAAAATATCCGCCGTGCCAACCGGGTCATCCAGACCCGGTCCTTCGTGCTGATGCTCCTCATGGGCGTCGGTATGTTCGTGCTGCTGTTTTTCCAGCTGTTCGACCTGCAGATCGTCCGCCACGAGGAGCTGCAAAGCAAGGCGGTGAGCCAGCAGACCCGCCGCACGGTGGTCACCGCCTCCCGCGGCACCATCTACGACCGCACCGGCAATATCATGGCCATCTCCGCCAGTGCCGAGACCATCATCCTCTCCCCGCTGGAGATCGACAGAGCCGTCAACGACAAGGACGCTCCCGTGTCGTGGACAAAGGACACGCTGGCCGCCGGCCTTGCCGAGCTGCTGGACGGTGACGCCGCCGCCATCCGCAAGCGTATGGACAACACCAAGTCTCAGTACGAGGTGATCAAGCTCCGCGCCGAGGAGGACACCGCCAACGCCGTCCGCGCCTACATCAACGAGAACAAGATCGTGGGCGTCCATCTGGTGGCGGACGCCAAGCGCTACTACCCCTACGGCTCGCTGGCCTCCCACGTCATCGGCTTCGTGGGCGACGACAACACCGGCCTGTACGGGCTGGAGGCCCGCTACGAACAGGAGCTGGAGGGGCAGAGCGGAATGGTGGTGTCCACCAAGGACAACGCCGGCAACGACATGATGTACGCCTACGAGCAGTATTTTGCCGCCCAGAACGGCAGCGACCTGACACTGACGCTGGACACCACCATCCAGTATTATCTGGAAAAGGGTCTGGACACCATGACCGATAAGTTTGCCGCCGCCAACGGCGCCACCGGCATCATCATGGATGCAAAGACCGGTGGCATTCTGGCCATGGCCTCCTCCCCCAGCTACGATCTGAACGACTTCGCCGCCGTACAGGACAAGACTCTGCGGGAGCGCATGGAGCGGGGTGAGAGCACGCTGGCGGAGATGCAGCTGCTCCAGTGGCGCAACAAGGCGCTGAACGACACCTACGAGCCCGGCTCCACCTTCAAGATCCTGACGCTGGCCGCCGCGCTGGAGGAGGGCGTCATCAACAAGAACACCACCGTCAACTGCAACGGCTACGTGAATATCTCCAACTACACCATTCACTGCTCCAACAAGGTGGGACACGGTCTGCAAACACTGGTTCAGTCTGTGGGAAATTCCTGCAACCCCGCCTTCATCTCCTATGGACTGAAGCTGGGCAACACCAAATTCTACGACTACATGAAATCCTTCGGCCTGATGGACGGCACCGGCATCGATCTGGGCGGCGAGGCCACCGGCATCTTCGCCGACCCCTCCAGCTTCACCCAGCTGGATCTGGCCTGCTACTCCTTCGGTCAGAACTTCAACGTCACGCCTCTCGCCCTCATCACAGCGCAAGCTGCCTGCATCAACGGCGGCTATCTCCACACGCCCTATCTGGTGGAGCGCATCACCGACTCCAACGGCAGCGTCACCTACCAGCACGACAGCACCCCCGTCCGGCAGGTCATCAGTGAGGAGACCTCCGCCACCGTCCGGGAGTGTCTGGAGTATGTGGTGGCCCACGGCACCGGCAAAAACGGGCAGGTGGCGGGCTACCGCATCGGCGGCAAGACCGGTACGGCCGATAAGGGGCAGAGCGGCGACGTGGTGGTGTCCTTCCTGTGCTTTGCACCGGCGGACGACCCGCAGGTCATCATGCTGCTGACCATGGATACCCCCAGCCGCTATACCGGCACCTACGTCTCCGGCGGCAACATGGTGGCGCCCATCGCCAGCTCCATCATGTCCGAGGTCCTGCCCTATCTGGGCGTGGAGCCCAGCTACTCCGCCGAGGAGCTGCTGGGTATGGACACCACCGTTCCCAATGTCATCGGTATGTCCGTGGAGGAGGCCAAGAGCAAGCTCTCCGAGCGGGGTCTTGCCTGCAAGCTCCATGGCGATGGGCAGACCATCACCGACCAGACCCCCGCCGGCGGCGCCATCATCCCCGGCAAGTCTGCCGTGATCCTGTACGCCGGTGCGGATAAATCCACCGCCAAGTGCAAGGTACCTTATCTCATCGGCAAGACGCCCTCCGAGGCCAATACCGCCGCCACCGGCGCGGGACTGTTCATCCGCTTCTCCGGCGCCACCGCCAGCGAGTCCTCCGCCGTCCGGGTGCTGTCCCAGACCATCGAGGCCGGCACGGAGGTGGAGGCCGGTACGGTCATCACCGTCCAGCTGGGCGATACCTCCGTCACGGACTAAAGCGCACGAAATTCACACAGCACCGCACAGAATTCCCTTTTCTACGCAATTTCTGCCTGCTATAATGGGGCAAAATGCTGCAAAGGAGACTATTTCTATGAAACTCAACGACATTCTCAACGGCCTGACGATTCTGGAGACCACCGCCGACCTGAACGCCGATATCACCGACGTCTGCTACGACTCCCGGCAAGCCGTGGAGGGCGGCCTGTTCGTCGCCATCGCCGGCGCGGCCACTGACGGCCACAGGTATATCCCCATGGTGCAGGAAAAGGGCGCCGCCTGCGTGGTCTGCCAGCAGGCGCCGGACTGCGATATCCCCTATGTGCTGGTGGAGGACTCCCGCCGGGCGCTGGCGGTCATCGCCTGCAACTGGTTTGACCACCCCTCCCGGGAGATGACCATGGTCGGCGTCACCGGCACCAGCGGCAAGACCACCTCCACCTACCTCATCAAGAGCATTCTGGAGCAGAAGGCCGGCGCCAAGGTGGGTCTCATCGGCACCATCCAGAACATGATTGGCAGCGAGGTGCTCCACACGGAGCGCACCACGCCGGAGTCCTTCGAGCTGCAAAAACTGCTGCGCCGGATGTCCGACGCCGGCTGCACCCACGCCGTCATGGAGGTATCCTCCCACGCGCTGGTGCTGGACCGGGTCTACGGCATCCGCTTTGCCGTGGGTATTTTTACCAATCTCAGTCAGGATCACCTGGATTTCCACCGCACCATGGAGGAATATTGCGACGCCAAGGCTATTTTGTTTGACCGCTGCGATGTCGGCGTGTATAATGCCGATGACCCGTGGCATACCCGGCTGCTGCAAAACGCCACCTGCCCCCGGAAATTCTCCTACGCCATCCACGCCGACGCGGATCTGAAGGCCAAGTCCGTACAGCTCCACCCCGGCAGCGTGGCGTTTGATGTCGAGGCGGACACGGAGTGGGCCCACGTGCAGGTGGGGATCCCCGCCCAGTTCACCGTCTACAACGCGCTGGACGCCATGGCGTGCTGCTGGAATCTGGGTGTGCCGCTGGTGGAGTGCGCCGACGCGCTGGCCCGGAACCACGGTGTCAAGGGCCGCATGGAGATCATCCCCACCCCCGGCAAGGACTACACCATCCTCAACGACTACTCCCACAAGCCCGACGCGCTGGAGAACGTGCTGGAGTCGGTGAACGGCTTTGCCAAGGGCCGCACCGTGGTGCTGTTCGGCTGCGGCGGTGACCGGGATAAGACGAAGCGCCCCGTCATGGGCGGCATCGCCGCACGGCTGGCGGACTTTGTCATCGTCACCAGCGACAACCCCCGCACCGAGGAGCCGCAGGCCATCATCGACGACATTCTGGCAGGTATGCGGGACACCGACACGCCCTATGTGGCCATCCCCGACCGGGTGGAGGCCATCCACTACGCCATGGACCACGCCCAGAGCGGCGACGTCATCATTCTGGCCGGCAAGGGCCACGAGGACTATCAGGAGATCAACCACGTCCACTATCCCATGGATGAGCGGGTCATCGTGGCGGAACACCTGAAGGAAATGCAGAAATAAAGAAAAGACCTCCGCGGAGCGCGGAGGGAAGGAGCGAGTAAGTATGGGTTTTATGGAGATCGTGCTGCCGCTGGTGGTCAGCTTTGTCATCACCGCCGCGGCGGGCCGGCTGCTGATCCCGGCGCTGCGGCGGCTGAAGGCCGGGCAGTCCATCAAGGAGATCGGCCCCACATGGCACATGACGAAGCAGGGTACCCCCACCATGGGCGGTGTGATGTTCATCATCGGCATCGGCATCACCATTCTGGCGCTGGGGTGGCGGCACATGATGGCAGGCGAGTTTGCCCATCTGTACGTCTATCTCTTCGCGCTGGTGTTCGGTGCTATCGGATTTATCGACGACTATCAGAAGGTGAAGCACCACCACAACACCGGTCTGACGGCGCTGCAAAAGTTCGCCTTGCAGCTGGCGGCCATGGTGATGACCTTCGCCTTCCCGCTGATGGCCCGGTACGAAAATACCTGGCGCAACCACCTGAAAAACGCCATGCTGGTGGCGGTGGGGCACCTGCCCCGGATGCTGCTGATCTGGGCCGTTTGGGCGGTGCCGGTGGGCGTAAGCGTGTTTATCCCGGAGGTGGGGTTCTACCTGAGCATCGTGTGGGTGCTGATCGGATACAGCAGCCTCAGCTATGTGACGGCCCTGCTGCTGCGGCCGGTATTCCGCAACCTGGACGAAAATGCGTAAAAAAGAGACAGACACGAAAGTGTCTGTCTCTTTTTTCAGCCATTGCAGGGATATCGGACGATCAGTCCACGATATCCACGGATGCCTTGACGCCTGTGCGCTGGGCATAGGAGCGCACGACCGTGCGGATCTCCTTGGCGATGCGGCCCTGGCGGCCGATGACCTTACCCATATCCTCGGGGGCCACGCGCAGCTCCAGCGTCAGCTCGTCGCCGTTTTCCACCTCCGTCACCGTGACCTGGTCCGGGTGGTCCACAAGGCTCCTGGCGATGTAGAGCAGCAGTTCCTTCATGGTGCCCCTGCCTTACAGAACGTCGACCTTCTTCAGCAGGGCGCGAACGGTGTCGGTGGGCTGAGCGCCGGTCTTGATCCACTCACGGGCGCGGTCAGCGTCGATCTTGATCTCGGCAGGGGAGACGCAGGGGTTATAAGTGCCGATCTCCTCGATGAAGCGGCCGTCGCGGGGATAGCGGGAATCAGCCACGACCACGCGATAGTAAGGAGCCTTCTTGGCGCCCATTCTTCTCAGACGAATCTTAACCATGATGTTTTTCCTCCAGAATGATAATAGAATTCAAATTATATAAATGCCTGGGCACTTATTTCAAACGTTTTTTGCGGCCGAAGCCCTGGAGCTTGCCTTTTTTGGCTTTGCCCAGAGTGGGCATGCCGCCGGGACCTCCGAAGCCGCCGAAGCGGCCCTTGGAAATGGATTTGGTGAGCTGCTGGAGCATCTCGAAGGACTTCAGCAGACGGTTTACATCCGACACCTGCATGCCGCAGCCGGCGGCAATGCGCTTTTTGCGGCTGGCGTTGAGGATGGAGGGGTTCTCCCGCTCCAGAGGGGTCATGGACTGGATGATGGCCCGGGTGCGGCCCAGCTGCTTTTCGTCCAGGTTGGCGGCATCCAGCTGCTTGCCCATGTCACCGGGCAGCATCCCGGCAATCTGGCCCAGGTTGCCCATCTTTTGCAGCTGGTCCATCTGCTCCATGTAGTCCGTCAGAGTCAGGCGGTTCTTCTTGAGCTTTTCCTCCAGCTTGCGGGCCTGCTCCTCGTCGTACTGCTGCTCGGCCTTTTCGATGAAGGTGAGCATATCGCCCATGCCCAGAATACGGGAGGCCATGCGGTCCGGGTGGAACAGCTCGATCATGTCCAGCTTTTCGCCGGTACCCACAAACTTGATGGGCTTGCCGGTGGCGGCCTTGATGGAGAGGGCTGCGCCGCCGCGGGCGTCGCCGTCCAGCTTGGTGAGCATGACGCCGTCGATGCCCAGAGCCTGGTCGAAGGCAGTGGCTGCGTTGACGGCATCCTGACCGGTCATGGCGTCCACCACCAGCAGGATCTCGTTGGGATGCACCTTCGCCTTGATGTTCTTCAGCTCGTTCATCAGGGCCTCGTCCACATGCAGGCGGCCGGCGGTGTCCAGAAACACCATATCGTGGCCGTGGTCCCGGGCGTATTTGATGGCCTCCTGGGCAATGTGCACGGGATTGGCCTGTCCCATCTCGAAAACGGGAATATCCAGCTGCTTGCCCACCACCTGCAACTGGGTGATGGCGGCGGGACGGTATACGTCGCAGGCCACCAGCAGGGGGCGCTTGCCGAACTGGCGGCGCATCAGGCCCGCCAGCTTGGCGCCGTTGGTGGTTTTACCGGCGCCCTGAAGTCCCACCATCATCACCACGGTGGGGCCCTTGGAGGCAAAGGTGAGCTTGGCGTTGGTGCCGCCCATCAGCTGCACCAGCTCCTCGTTGACGATCTTGACGATCTGCTGGGCAGGGGTGAGACTGTCCAGAACGTCCGCGCCGATGCAGCGCTCGGTGACCTGGGCCACGAAGTCCTTGACCACCTTATAGCTGACGTCGGCCTCCAGCAGAGCTAGGCGCACCTCCCGCATGCCCTCCCGGACGTCGGCCTCCGTCAGGCGGCCCTTGCCCCGCAGGCGTTTGAATGTGGCGCTTAATTTTTCAGAAAGTCCCTCAAATGCCATAGGTATTACTCCTTCAGCGCCTGGGCGCTGCGCGCGATCTCGTCTGCCAGCCGCGCCAGCTCCGGATTGTCATACTGCCGGTAGTTGACGGTCTGGATCTTCTCGGCGGCGTCCAGGATGGCCTGCACCTGCTGCTGCATTTGCAGAAAACGCTTCATAAGACCGGTCTTGTCCTCCAGGTCCGTCATGATGGCCTCGGCCCGGACGATCACGTCCCGGACACCCTGGCGGGAGATGCCGTAATTCTCCGCGATCTCGGCCAGGGACAGGTCCTCATTGTAGTACAGGTCGAAAAATTCCTTCTGCCGCGGGGTCAGGACCTCGCCGTAAAAATCGAACAGCATCGTCATGCGATAGGTCTGATTTTTCACGTCGGTCCCTCCTCTGTAAAGTTTCGGTGCTTTACAACTGAGACTATCATACAGGATTTTGCCCAAAATGTCAAGGCGAAATTTGGCGCGTGAGCCAAAAAAATTGGGCATACACCCATGATGAGCGGGTATACTGGTCGTGAAGGGAGGTGCAAAATATGCGCTCTGTGCTCATAAAGGACACCACCAGGGCCCAACGGGAGGAAATCGTGCGGCGGGCCCTGTGCGACGGCGGCTGCCAGGGCTGCGGCGGGTGCGGGAACCTGGGCGGAGGCCGGGCAGAGGAGATGTACCGCCCCTATATCGAGGGAAAGCGGGAACTGCGGGAAATCAACGAGTCCTATCGGGCGAATTTCGTTCGCGGATAGAAACAACATGTTGGTTAAGAAACCGTTAAGCTACACAATATATGTCACTTGCGCCAAATTAACATGCTTTTGTCGAAAATAAGTTATGAGCATTCGACAATTACCCCTTGAAAAACCTGTCCATTCCTGGTAAATTATATGCAGGCCAAGCGACAAATGTTGCTTTGTCGTGAAACAGGCAGCCTTGGCTGCGCAATCTGAGTGGAAAAGGAACGGGACAAGATGGAAAACAAGGTAACAGTTGTATTGGCGGATGCCAATGAGGAATTTCGGACCATGCTGCGCCAGCATATGGAAGCTGCCGGCGAGTTCCTGGTGGTGGGCAGCACGGACAGCGGTGAAGTCGCTTTGGACATGGTAAAGCGGCTGCGGCCGCAGCTGCTGGTGACAGACGTGGTGCTGCCGGGCCTGGACGGCTTCGGTCTGCTGCGGCAGATGAACCAGTTAAGCGGCGAACAGCCGCGATGCATCGTGGTGTCATCCTTCTGCAACCGGCGGACCGTGGCCCAGGCTATGGAGATGGGCGTGTATTTCTTCCTGCCGAAGCCGGTGAATGAGGAGTCACTGCTGGAGCTGATGCGGCAAGCCTCCACACCGGAGCAGGAGGAAGCGCCCTTCGCCCCGGCGCTGGAGGGGATGGTGACGGCCATCATTCACGAGATCGGCGTCCCGGCCCACATCAAGGGATACCAGTACCTACGGGAGGCCATCATGATCGCGGTGAATGACATGGATGTGATCAACGCTGTGACAAAGGTACTGTATCCGGAGGTAGCCAAACGGTTCTGTACTACCCCATCCCGGGTGGAACGGGCCATCCGTCACGCCATCGAGGTGGCATGGGACCGGGGCGACATCGAGACGCTGCAGAAGTATTTCGGCTATACGGTAAACTCCGCCAAGGGAAAGCCTACCAATTCGGAGTTCATCGCCATGATCGCCGACCGGCTCCAATTGCAGCGCAAGCAGAAACGGGCGTGAAGGAATGTCCGGCGGAGAAAAAAGACGCTCTGCACAGGAGATATCGCTCGGAAAGCCGGCGCCGCAGCTTCCCCCATGCGGCGGTGGTGCGGTGCGGTCTTCCAGGCCCCGGCGCATCCCAGACCAGCCGTGAGCTCTGCATGTCCGTCAGGGAGATCCTCGACCTGATCCCGGACAGCCTGATATAAAGGAATATCTTCCGGAAAACGGCAAAAAGACATTGACAAGACCCGTTTTCTCTGTTATACTCTATAAGCCGCTTTGAATGGGTCATAAGTTCCGGCCACGCCGGACGCCCCCGACAGCGAGTCCGTAATAAAGGAAAGGCAGGTGCAACAAGTAATGCAGGCTATTATCGTGACCGGTGGTAAGCAGTACAACGTCTCTGAGGGCGACACCCTGTTTATCGAGAAGCTGGACGTCAACGCGGGTGATTCCGTGGTGTTCGACCAGGTCCTGGCCATCGTCGACGGCGAAAACACCAAGTTCGGCGCTCCCGTGGTGGAGGGCGCGAAGGTGGACGCCACCGTCGTGAAGAACGGCAAGGGCAAGAAGATCCGTATCTTCAAGTACACCCCCAAGAAGGGTTACCGCAAACGGCAGGGTCATCGTCAGCCCTACACCAAGGTGGAAATCGGCAAGATCTCCTTCTGAGTGACCGCATGACGACCGTTACATTCCTGACAGAGGAAGCGCGCATCGTCGGTTTCGATGCGCAGGGACACAGCGGCTACGCCGCAGAGGGGGAGGACCTTGTCTGCGCCGCCGTCACCAGCGCCGTGCGCCTGGTGGAAGCCACCGTCAACGACGTGATGGGTCTGTGTGCCGCGGTGAAGGTCCGTGAGCAGGACACTGCCATCTCCTTCCGCCTGCCCGGGGGCCTGGCTCCCACGGCGGAGAGCACCTGTCAGAATCTCTTGACGGGGCTGATGGTTTATCTGGCCCAGCTTCACGACGAGTATCCGGAAAACATTGAAGTAATGGAGGCGTGAACGTCTCCTGTTCCCCCGCAATCATCTCATAGAAAGGATGGTACTGCATCATGCTGAACATTGGTCTGCAGTTCTTCGCCCATAAAAAAGGTATGGGCTCCACCAAGAACGGCCGTGATTCCGAGTCCAAGCGCCTTGGCCCCAAGCGCGCTGATGGTCAGTTCGTTCTGGCCGGCAACATCCTGGTCCGCCAGCGCGGCACCCACATCCACGCCGGCACCAACGTTGGCATCGGCAGCGATGATACGCTGTTTGCCAAGGCCGACGGCGTTGTCCGCTTCGAGCGTCTGGGCAAGGATCGTAAGCAGGTTTCTGTTTACCCCGCCGAGTAAAAAACAAAGAAAGCACCGCCTGCGGGCGGTGCTTTTCATCTGTGCCGGGGCCGGTGGAATTTTCCACCGGCCCCGGTTTATTCTATCCTGTTAAGCCTCCGCCTGCTGCTCCTCCTGGGTCAGTCTGCCGTCCTGCATGCGCAGCTGAACGTCGGCCGCGGCGGCCACGGCGGGATCGTGGGTCACCACGATGACGCAGCGCTTCTCCTGATGGGCCAGGCGCTGGAGGGTCTCCACGATCATGCGGCTGTTGCCGCTGTCCAGATTCCCGGTGGGCTCGTCGGCCAGGATCACATAGCTGCCCGCAGCCAGGGCCCGGGCAATGGCCACCCGCTGCTGCTCGCCGCCGGACAGCTGGTTGGGCAGCTTGCGGAAATACAACTCCCGGATGCCCATATCCGCCAGACGCTGCCGGGCCAGCGCCAGCGCCTGGTCCTTGTCCTCCTTCCGCAGGCGCAGAGGGTAACATACGTTTTCCTCCGCCGTCAGCAGCGGGAACAGGTTGAAATCCTGATAGATCACGGACACGGTATCCCGCCGCAGGGCGCTGCGATCCATGAAGCGGGTGGGCTGCTCGTCAAAGGCAATCTCCCCCTCTGTGGGCAGCTTCAGTCCCGCCAAAAGGCTCAGCAGCGTGGATTTGCCGCTGCCGGAGGCGCCCATAATGCTGTACATTGTGCCGCTTTGGAAGGTATAGCTGACGGTGTCCACCGCCGTGACCCGCTGATACTTTCCGGCGTAGGTATAGGATACGTCGCGCAGTTCGATGGTCATATTCATTCCCTCCCCAAATTCGTCTCCAAAAATGTCCTTCGCATGGTCAGCAGATACGCCAGAGCCGTTCCGGCCAGGTTCATTCCCCAGAACACCGCCACCGGCCCCCAGGCCGGGGCCGTCCGGAAGGCGACGCAGAAGCTGCCGGCGCCTATGGCTGCGCCCAGCAGGCTCAGCAGCCCGTGCTCCACCAGGGCCCACAGCAGGATGCCGCCCCGGGCCTGGCCCAGAATGTATTGCAGCTTCAGCTCCCGGCTGCGATGACGCAGCAGCAGGATGCTGAACACCGCTCCCACGCCGAAGGCGGACAGCCCCAGCAGCCAGGATACCAGCCCCAGCAGCTTCTGGTTCTGGTGCAGCTGGTCCACGGTCTTGACCAGCGTGTCGTCATAGATGGCCAGGGCGAAGGGATAGGTGCGGTACATCAGGGACCCCTCCCAGGGCACCGGCGTGCCGTCACGGGTGGGCTCCACAAAATACCGGCTGCCGTACTCGTCCCAGAATTGGTCGATGCGCCGGTTGTCCGCCATGGCGGCGGACAGGCTGTCCATCGTGATGGCGCTGTACACCTCCAGGCACAGCTGGCGCGCCACCCACCAGGGGCAGTACAGCCGCCCGGCCCCGCCGGCGTACGTTCCCACCACCAGAAAGCGGTGCTGCTCCGTTTCACCGGACGAAGGGGAAAACTCCAGGGTCACATAGCCGTCCTCATCCTCCCAGGCGGCCAGCTCCTCCGGCAGCAGCAGGGAATAGCCCCTGCCCTGGAACACCGAGGCATCGAAGCCCTCCCGCCAGAGGATGGTGCAGCCGGAGTCCGGCTGCAGGGCGCTGTCCGCCGCCAGGCCGGTAATGCCGCTGAGAGCATGGGGCACCGTGCCGCCGGGCTGGGTGCAATACACCGTGGAGCGCACCTGTACATCCCGGACATAGGGGGTGAACAGGCCGTCCTCCTGGAAGTTCCCGGTGGTCATGCCGGTGGTGAACAGCCGCAGCACCCACTCCGGCAGGTTCAGCCGGTCCGATTGGGTGCCGGTGAGGTTGGTGACGCTGCACCGGACCTCCAGATTGTCATAAACCTCCTCAATGCGCGCGGCCATCTGGCCCCGGGACCGCTGAAGCATGCACAGGGCCAGGGAAAACGCCAGCGCCGTCAGCACCACCACCAGGCACAGACCGGTCCGCTTGCGCATTTGCTTGAAAAAATAGGGGGTCATCGGATCGCTCCCTTCTGTGTTTTACGCTGCCTTGCGGATGCCCCGGCGGGCGGCGAGGGCGCTGCACAGGGCCACGGCTGCCAGCTCCAGGACCAGCACCACGGCGCACAGGGCCGCCGTCTGCCACGGGGACACGGACATGGTGAGCTCCGAGCCGGTCAGCTCCTTTAATTTACCGATGGCCCAGGACATGCCTGGGATGCTGACGGCCAGCGCGATCACCGTTCCGATAACCGCCACGGCGGCGGAGGACAGCCAGATGCTCCCGGTAATATCCCGCTTCACCGTACCCAGGGTCCACATCCGCAGAGCGGTTTTGCCCTCCTGCAGGGGGAACAGCACGCAGTAGGCCGCCAGGACCACCACCCACAGAGCCAGCCCCACCCAGAGCACCGTCCGGGATACCCGGCTGAAGCCGTCCAGGCTCTCCACGATTTCGCTGTAGCCCTGGTCATAGTAAGTAACAACGCCGCCCAGGCCATTTTCCTTCAGCCGGGCCTCCATCTGGCCGGCGGTGCCGTTTTTCAGGATCATCGTCTCCCAGACGCCGTAATCGCCGGAAACCGTCTGACAGGTGACGCTCTTCTCCGGCACGAACACGCTGTTGGGGGTAAAGCTGGTGGGCGTGGTGACCCACTCGCTGCTCTGGCGATACAGGCCGATGACGGTATACTCCGTCTCCTGCTGGAAGCCCCGATCCGGCAGATACAGGGAGGATCTGGGGTTGTATTCCGTCAGAAAGGAATACAGCAGGTCCCGATCGAACTCATACAGCGACAGCGGCAGCGTATCCCCCACGTTCAGGCCGCTTTCCCGGGACAGAGACTCGGGGATCAGGCACACCGCCGCGCCGTCGCGGTACTCCTCCTGGCTGATGCCGCGGCCCTGGGTGATCTGGGCCTTTCCGGAGGCGAAGTCTGCCACGGCCTCCAGATGATTCACCGCCAGCACCGGCACGCTGTGGTCGCTGACCCGGATGGCTTCCACCGCCTTCTGCCAGGTGGGGGAGGAGGCGATCAGCTCCTCCGCCGTGACGCCGTCCGGCAGCAGGGTAAAGGACGCCAGGTCATAGTCCGTGTCAAAGTGGATGACCCGCTGGACTTCATACTCCTGGGTCTTTTCGTTCCAATCATACTCCATCCAGGGCTGCGACATGTCGGTGACACTGCAGGAGATGGTATGGAACATATCCATGTATAACGGCTCCTCTTGCCCGGTAACGGGGTCCTTATACAGGAGCGCATCGTCCGGCCAGGGATTTCCCTCACCGTCCGTCATTTCTACGATCTCTTTGCGGTCGGCATAGCGGATGGTGTTGCCGTCGATGTCCAGGCTGCGGGGGTCTATTTCCTCGCCGCGCCTGCTGTCGCTCATCAGATCCTGGGCAATGAGCATGCGCTGCTCAAAGTCAAGATCTCGATAGCTGCGGGTAAACAGCAGATACCGCTGCCCGGGCTGTATGGCCTTGCCCGCTGCGTCGGACGCGCCCTTGACCTGCAGGAAAAACAGAATATTGCGGCCGGTGGGATCATCCCAATCGGGATGCATGGCCTGCACGCTCAGGACCTTGCCGTCGACGGCCCAGTCGTAATAGGCGTTTTCCTTGATGGACTCATAGGCATACGAGGTGGTCTCCGGTCCCACCCAGGTGATCTCCACCTCCAGCACAGCGAAGTCATAGGGCGCGTTGGGAAAAACATCTGTGCGGGTGTCGGATTTATCCGCGGTGGAGGCGTAAAATTTATTCAGCGGGCTCAGCTGCGGACTGTATCCGCTGACAAGGCCCATTGTGGCCTGGCCGCGGACGATGCTCCAGTTTTGCTGGGCGGGCTCCTGCAAGAACGCATTGGCTTCATATGTGTTGCCAATGTCCACCATCACAATGTTGCCGCTGGTCACAAGCTGCTGCATGCCGCCGGTGACCACCGCCACCGTGGTATAGTTTTGCTCCACTGCGGCCCGGGTCTGGGCAGCGGCCCAGTATTGGCCGCCGGATAGGCACAGAATGGCCCCGGCCAGGGCCAGCAGCAGAACGCCGAAGGCCGCCTTCACTGGCCGCCGGGTCAGTTGGTGCAGAGGGTTCATGGGCGGGACTCCTTTCTGCAAAACGAGCTACTTATGTTAAACTACACAGACAGTCTATCATAAGTAGCCTTGCATGTCAAGCTTTATTTTAATAAAGAGGGTGGGCGGGGCGGCCGGAGCCGCCCGCGCCCGGGAATTATGGCAAATTGATATCGTCAGCAATCATTGCACTGCTGCCTGATACAATAGTGGTTGGCAGGATTAGACAAGAAATGGTAAAATGACCCACGGTCCAATGTCGCGGACAGAAATGGTCCTGGATTCCGGTCCTTCATTCGTATAGCTGCATTTATGGCATCGAGTGGTTACCCGCCGGTGCTGAATATGATTTGCGCCGTTGTCCGTATACCAAACGGAGACCGTATCGTAGTAATCATGCTCGCAAGGAACCGCAAACGCGGGAACCGCCAGGGAAAGGGACATGGCCAGTGCCATCATCAGGCAGAGAAGGGTCTTTACCATTTTCTTCATGACAGGGGTCGCTCCTTTCGTTTTCTCTCTTGTTTTGGTGGGAATTGCCGCTGGGGATAGCTTGCTCACCGTTTGGGCCTCGCCCCCCTTCAATCGTTTACCCGTTATCCGGGGCAGGTTCCCTTGGTGAACACGGAACGCTGCCATTGCCCGGCCACAGACCAGGTCAGGCTCATGGTATATTCGCAGCCCTTTTTCACCGGGACGGATTCAGAAATGGTGACGCTCCCGGTGCCCTGGGCGCTCCAGGATGCAACAACGTTGGAGCCCTGATACAGCATGACATTTGCTACGACCTTGTCGGTGGTTAAATCTGATTTACAGTAGGCATAGCAATAGGCTGTAGTACCGGAAAATGACAGATTATAACGCCGTTGGTTTGCTCTTTCCTCGGCGGCACTTGCCATTGAGACCACGGACAGAAGCATCAGCAAAAACAATACACATTGCATTTTCTTTTTCATAGGTGCTCTCCCATTTTCTTTCAGAATCTTAAAAACTCAACGCCTTCTGCTATATTAACGAACGAGGGGCACGAATCCTTACAAGAAATTTCCACAATTTTTTCACTTTGTAGAATTGCACAAAGAAACGCTTTCTGCTATGGCTATTATGCTGACCTCGTCGATGGCGGCCGATACAGTGAACTGCATATTGCTGGCACCATCTATCCATGTGACATAGGAGTCATGATCCTCAAGTGAGGAGAGGATCAATTTTCCCGGCATGCCGGATACCCGGATATCCGACACGGTGTCTGTATTATCCAATATAAAGCCGTCATGTGCGCCGTCGTGCATATATGTATAGCTGAGGAGGATCATATCTCCATCGGAATTTTTATACGTCACATTTCCGGCATCCAATGCATCTGTCCGTTCCGTCTCCACATATCCCTCCGGCAGGGCGGTGATCTGATATTGCGGAATGGGCTGGGCGGGGGAATCGCCGCGGAACTGGAAGTCCAGGACGTTTCCGGTCTGCTCCGCCACCCAGCGGGTGATATCCGCCCGGGCCTGGGGGCTGACCGTCACCAGCACCGCCGCCGACAGCACCAGCACCAGCAGCACCGCCGCCGCATGCCGTGCCGCCGTGCGCAGGGCGGGTCTCCTTCGGCTCCTGGCCCAGGCCAGGGGGTCCCGCAGCATGGCCCGCATGCTCCGGCCATGGCGGGGCGACAGCTCCGGCGGCTCCTGGGGCAGGGCCTCCGCCTCCTGGGCGGCGGCGTCCAGCAGCGCCCGGCGCATCATCTGATCCAACTCCTGATCGGTCATGGTTCGATCCCCTCCTCCTCAAAAATTTTACGCAGCAGCGCCCGCTCCCGGGAGATCCGGGTGTTCACGGCGCTTTCCGTCAGGCCCAGCCGCCGGGCGATCTCCGCCCCGCTGTACCCCAGGAGCAGCTTCATCTCCAGGGCGGCCCGGTATGTCTCCGGCAGGCGGGCAAACAGCGCCACCAGCGATGCGTAGTCCGGCGCGTCCCGGGCCTGGCGTTCAAAGCCCGCCCAATCCTCATCCAGGGGCAGATGGTCCCGCCGCCTGCGCAGCATGGTGATGGCTTCGTTCCTCACTATAGTAACGAGCCAGGCCCCCAGATTCTTACAAGGAATTTCATAAATTTTTGAAAAATTTTCAATCACCCGGATAAAAGCCTCCTGCACGGCCTCCTCCGCATCGCGGGGGTCCTGCAGAATGGCCAGAGCCGTCCGCTCCATCACCCCGTGATAGCGGCGGTACAGCGCCCGGAAATCCTCCTTGTCCGCGGCACTTTCCAGGGCGGACAGATAGAATGAAAGCATGATGTCAGGCACCTCCTGTGCGCCCTGCCGGGTCCGGCAGGGTGTCTCTATCCTACCACACGACCCGGGCCAATTCAAGAACCCCTGCTTTCAACAGGCGAAAGCAGGGGTTTCTTGACACTTTATTTGCGGGATTACTTGACGATCTTGCGGGCCTCGATATAATACCGCTTGTCCTGGGCGTGGCCCATGGAGAAGGTCTTGCGGGGCAGCACGCCGTCGGCCATGACGGTCTTGAACAGCTGCTCCTTGCCCATGGCGGGCAGCAGGAAGCCCATGTTGCCGGGCTTGGAGCCCAGCTCCCGGGTCACGTCGTCGCCGTGGATATAGTCCACCTCGCCGCCGTTGTCCTGGAGATACTGGTCGATAACGCCCTGAAGGGTGCCCACGGCCAGCTGGACCTTGGGATCGGGAACGGTGATGAAGTGGCTCTCGCCGTTCCACACGAACTCGATGGTGTGGCCGCTGCCCCGGCCCTCATAGGCGTTGGGATAGGCAGCCCGGAAGGCGTTCATGAACTTCTCGTGGTCCACGCCGAACAGCACCCGGTGGATGGGCTCAAACTGCAGGGCATCGTCGTGGTTGTTCACCACCTCCACCAGGGCGAAGCGGGAGGGCAGGGCCAGGTATTCCTGGGGGGTCTTGCCCTTCTTCTGCTCCTCGTAGCAGGCCTTGGCGGTGGCCAGGGAGTGGTTGCCGTCGCCCACGGCGAACAGCAGGGGAGCCACGCCGGACACGCCGTACTTCTTCTGCATGGCCTCGTCGGAGGTCAGACCCTCCAGAGCGTCGGCCACGGCGTCTACCTGGCGATCCGTCAGCTTATAGCCGCGGATATGACCGCCGTTCTGCATCAGGTCGAAGTCATACAGCGTCTCCATTTCGCCGGAGGCGGCGGTCAGGGGCTCAATAACGGTCTTGTCGGGGTCGTCGATCAGCAGCATCACATGGGGCAGCTCGATGGGAGCGTTGCGGCGCACCCGGGCCCGGGGCGGGATGCGGTCCAGCACGGTGCCCTCGGTGGCACGGATCAGGGCGCCGGAGCCGGGAGTGAAGTCGTAGGCGTCCAGGTCCACCATGCCGATGAGGCCGTGGCGGATGCGGCCGTCAGACTGCTGGCGCTCGATGTATACCAGGGACTCGGGCAGCACCTGGAACACGCCCTCCGTCAGGTATTTGTCCATGGAGGCGTTGATGTCGGCGATGTACTCGTCCACATTGGGGGCCTTCAGGTTGGCCTCCGGCAGGATCAGCCGCAGGGTGGACGGCGCGTCGCCCACGGTCTGCTCCACGGCCTGCCAGTATTCCGGCTCGGACGTGAACTGGTCGCAGGCCACCACGGCCCACTTGGTCATGTCCTGATCCTTGGGCAGCAGGATGTCTGCCGGGTAAAAGCCCAGCTTCTCGAATTTCTTGTTCATGAAAAACTCCTCCTCTTTTGTTCCGAAAGGTTCGGTATGTTCGCTCATATGCCCTATTATACATATCCGACCCGGGGATTGCAATCCGAAACGGCAGAAATTAGAAAAATTTTCAGCCTGGCAAAAACTTTTTGCATATTCCGGTCCGTCCGGGGCAGGCTAAACCATATATCCTGTCAGGAAACGGAGGGAGACCCTTTGAAGATCATTGACCGCATCGCGCTGATTTTGGTCATCATCGGCGCACTGAACTGGGGCAGCGTGGGCTTTTTCGCCTTCGACTGCGTAGCATTTATCTGCGGCGGCCAGCTGGCGGCCCTGAGCCGCATCATCTATGCCCTGGTGGGCATAGCGGGCCTGTGGTGCATTACCCTGCTGTTCCGGGAGCGGGACAGCGAGGAATAAAAAACAGCAAGCTGCGCTGCGCCCCCGGCTTCCGGCCGGGGGCTTTTGCTGTCATACGCCGGGACGAGCCCGCATACATTGGACCATCACACGAGAAGGAGCGTGGAACATGGACGAGAGCTATGCCATCCGGCGTTATGAGCAGGCGGCGGCACTGCTGCCGCTGCGGTGGCAGCAGCAGGCCCGGCAGCTGGCCCCGGGGCAGATGGCCCTGGCAGAGGAGCTGCGCCTGCGGGCGGGAAGACCCATGACGGTGCTGCTGCCGGAGGGAGAGGTGGTCCCGGGCCGCAGCGATCTGCCGCCTACGGTGACCCAGTCGGACCTGGAGCAGCTGTGCGACGCGGTGACGGACTATTCCCGCTACGCCGCTGGGGAGACCCTGAGCCGGGGATATCTCACCGCCCGGGGCGGATTCCGGGTGGGCGTGTGCGGCACCGCCGTGCTGCGGGACGGGATAAACACCAACCTGCGGGACCTGTCGTCGGTGACCATACGCATTGGCCGGGAGCAGCCGGGGCTGGGGGATGCCGTCCTGCCGCAGCTGTTTCGGGACGGGCAGTTTTGCAGCACGGTGGTGCTGTCTCCGCCGGGGCTGGGGAAAACCACCTTGCTGCGGGATCTGATCCGGGGACTGTCCGACGGAACGGAGGAACTGCCGTGTCACCGGGTGTCCGTGGTGGACGAGCGGGGGGAGATCGCCGTGATGTACCAGGGAATCCCCCAGATGGCGGTGGGGCGGCACACCGACGTGCTGGACGCCTGCCCCAAGGCGGTGGGCATCCCCATTCTGCTGCGGGCGGCCAATCCCCAGATCATCGCCGTGGATGAGATCACCGTTCGGGAGGATCTGCTGGCCATGGCCGCCGCTGCCAACTGCGGGGTGCGCTTTCTGGCCACCATCCACGCCGCCGGCCGCCAGGAGCTGGGGCGCAGGCCTCTGTTCTCCCAGCTGCTGAAGGTGCGCGTGTTTGAAAAGGCCGTCACCATCCGCCGGGAGGGCGGCCAAAGACAGTACATCGTGGAGGAATTGTGGTAGGAAAGCTCCTGGGCGGGGGATTGGTGCTGCTGGGGACGGCACTTTTGTGCCGGGCTGAGACCCGGACCCGGCGGCAGCAGACGGAGCGGCTGGTGGAGCTGTCGGCGGCCCTGTCGGAGATGGCGGCGGGTATCCGCAGCCTGCGGCGGACCCTGCCCTGCCTGCTGCGGCAGCAGACCCGGCGGCCTTTGTGCGGCGCATATTTCGGCGCCGTGCTGGAGGGTCTGGAAAGCGGACAGCCCCTGCCGGACGCCTGGGCGGATGCCTTCCGGCAGCTGGAGCCGCCGGAGGCGGGCCGCCTGCTCCGGGATACGGAGCTGACCGGCGACGAGGAGCGGATCGTATCCGCCCTGACGTCCGCCGCCTGCCGGCTGGACCGGCTGGCGGATACCCGGCGGCGGGACCGGCGGCAGCAGGAGCGGCTTTTGTGGACCGCCGCCCTGTCCGGGGCGGGACTGTTTATCATCTTACTGATGTAGAGGACGACACATGGATGTGGATCTGATTTTCAAAATAGCCGCCGTGGGGATTCTGGTGGCGGTGCTGAACCAGCTGCTGGTGCGCAGCGGACGGGAGGAGCAGGCCATGATGACCACCTTGGCGGGACTGGTGGTGGTCATGATGATGCTGGTGCGGCAGATCAGCGATCTGTTCCAGCTGGTAAAGTCCCTGTTCGGGCTGTGACCATGGAGACGGTGCTGCAAATCGCCGCCGTGTGCCTGGTGGGCGCGGTGCTGGCGGCTGTGCTGCGGCAGCGGAGCCCGGAGGCGGCGCTGCTGCTGGGCCTGGCGGTATGCGCGGTGGTAGGCGCCCTGCTGCTGCGGGGACTGGCGGACGTGCTGGACATGCTGGAGGACCTGGCTGCCGCCGGCGGCCTGCCGCCGGAGCTGCTTGCGCCGCTGGTCAAGACCCTGGGCATCGCCCTGGTGTCCCGGTTGGGCACCGAGATCTGCCGGGACGCGGGACAGGGGGCCATGGCGGAGGTGCTGGAGACTGCCGGGGCCTTCGGTGCGGTGCTGGTGTCCCTGCCCCTGGTCCGGGCGGCGTGGGAGCTGCTGAGGTCGCTGGTATGAAGAAGGCTATTTTGCTGCTTTTGCTGCTGTGGGCGCTGACGGTGCCGGCCTGGGGAACGGAGCTTCCCCGGGAGGTGCGGGACGCCCTGCCCGCTGCGGCAGAGGATATTACGGAGCATATGGACGACTCCGCTTCCTTCTCGGAGGGACTGAGCCTCCTGTGGGAGCGGGCCTGCGGCTATCTGACCGCCGCCCTGCGGGAGAGCATCAGCGGCGGGGTGCTGCTGCTGGCGGCGGCAGTGCTGTGCGCCCTGACGGAGGAATGCATGGACGCCGCCGGAGGAAAGGTCCACTTTGTGCCCATGGCCGGGGCTTTGGCCGTCACTCTGGCGGCAGCGGGCAGTGTAAGGACCATGATGGGCCTGGGCCAGGAGACGGTGGAGGAGCTGAACACCTTTTCCAAGGCGCTGCTGCCCACCCTGTCCGCCGCCGTGGCCGCCAGCGGGGGCATCCTCTCTGCCAGTGTCCGGCAGGTGGCCACGGTATTCTTTGTGGACCTGCTGCTTTCGCTGATCCGCGGGCTGCTGCTGCCGCTGGTGTACTTTTATGTCGCCGCCGCGGCGGCGGACGCCATGCTGCCGGGGCGGCATCTGGCGGGGATCAGCACCGCCATCCGCAAGGGCACCGTCTGGCTGCTGACCGGAGCGCTGGCACTGTTTACCCTGTATCTGACGGTGTCCGGCGCGGCGGCGGGCTCCGCCGATACGGTAACGGCCCGGCTGGCCCGGGGCGCCGTGGGAGTATTGCCGGTGGTGGGCAGCATCCTGGCCGACGCGGCGGACACCGTACTGGCCGGGGCGGGAGCCGTGAGGAATACGGTGGGCGTGGCGGGACTGCTGGCGGTGCTGGCGGTGTGTCTGCTGCCCCTGGTGCGGCTGGGGACGCAGTATCTGGTATACAAGGCAGCGGCGTTTCTGGCGGGAGTCCTGGGGGCCGAGCGTCTGACGGGGCTTATTGACGCCCTGGGCGGGGCCTTCGGGCTGATCTTCGGCATGACCGGGGCCTGCGGACTGCTGCTGCTGATCTCCATTTCGTCGGCGTTGGGGGTGGTCACGGGATGATGGATGGAATCCGGCAGTGGCTTCTGGGCGTGCTGGCGGCGGCCATGGCCCTGAGCCTTCTGTATGCCCTGCTGCCCAAGGGAGCGGTGCGGGGCGCGGCCAGGGCCACCGGGGGCCTTGTCCTGCTGCTGGTGGTGCTGGGTCCTCTGGCGGGGCTGGATCTGTCGGATCTGGCCCTGCGGTACGAGGACCTGAGCCGGGACATGGAGCGGCAGGCGGAGGCATACCGCCAGGATGGCCAGGCGCAGCTGGAGCTTGGCATACAGCAGCGTACTGCCGCATATATATCGGAAAAAGCGGCGCAGCTGGGACTGAGCTGCCGCCCCCGGGTGGAGACTGCCTGGCGGGACGGTGTGCCCTATCCCAGCGGCGTGACGCTGGACATCGCGGAAAACCAGGCCCTGGCGGAGGTCCTGACGGATGAGCTGGGCATTCCGCCGTCGCAGCAGCACTGGCTGGGGTAAGGAGCGTATGAAAAAGTGGAGCATTGGGAATTTATGGAAAAAGTACAAATATGTGGGTCTGGTGGTGCTGGCGGGGATCGTCCTGATGGTGCTGCCCGCCGGGACGAGCGCACCGGACCCGCAGAAGGACAGCGGTGGGTTCTCTCTGGAGGACACCGAGCGGCGGATGGAGGAGTTGCTGGGCCGCATGGACGGCGTGGGGCGGGTGCAGGTGATGCTGACCCTGAAAAACGGCTCCTCTCTGGAGCTGGCCGAGGACGCGGACAGCACGGAGCGAGACGGCGAGACCCGGGCTCAGCGGGAACCGGTGACCCTGAACCGGGGCAGCGGCTATCAGGACGTGGTGGTGACCCGGGAGACGTATCCCGTATACTTAGGCGCGGTGGTGGTGTGTCAGGGCGCGGGCAGCAGCGGCGTTCGCCTGGCGGTAACGGAGGCGGTGGCGGCGCTGACGGGCCTTCCCGCCGACCGCATCACGGTGGTGCAATGGAATTCATAACAGGAGGGACGGATATGAAGAAACGATGGAAGAAGCCGGCGGTGGCGGCGGCGGTGCTGCTGCTGGTGTGCGCGGCGGTGTACATGAACTGGCGCTACACGGACGATATCCAGAAAAATGCCGGAAAGACCCTGGGTCAGACCACTCTGGTCAGCTCCCAGGACGGGGAGAAGGGGACGGAGCCAACCGCCGCGCCGGCGGAGGACGACTATTTCGCCACGGCCCGGCTCAGCCGCAAACAGGCCCGGGACAACGCCATCAGCATGCTCAAGGAGGCGGAGCGTGATGAAAACGCCCAGCAGAGCGTCCTCAACGAGGCGTCCCAGACCCTGCAGGTGCTGGCGGCCTACACCGTGGCGGAGTCCCAGATCGAGAGCCTGGTAACGGCCAAGGGCTACGCCGACTGCGTGGTATTCATGGGGGCCGAAAGCGTCAGCGTGGTGGTGGCTCCGCCGGAGGGCGGCCTGACGGCCACCGACGCCGCCCGCATCAAGGACATCGTCATCAGCGAAACGGACTATACCGCCCAGCAGATCAAGATCATGGAGGCAAATTAACAGTTGTAATTCCCGGGGAGAGATGGTATACTACTCTTATATTGGGACTCTATTGAAAATACGAATGAGGAGTTTTGCAAGCTATGGCTGATAATAAAGAATACATGACCCATCAGGAGAGCATGGGTACCATCCAGATCTCCGAGGATGTGGTGGCCTCCATCGCCACCTCCGCCTGCCTGGAGGTAGAGGGCGTGGGCGGTCTGATGAACGCCAACGTTTCCGACTATGTCACCGGGAAAAAGATGACCGCCAAGGGCATCCGGGTGGAGATGGACGGCGAGGGCATCGTGGTGAACCTGTTCATCCTGCTGCGGTACGGCTGCGCCGTGTCCGAAGTGGCCCAGAAGGTCCAGAGCAGTGTGTTTGCCGCCCTGGAGGGCATGACCGGCTTCCAGGTCAATGCGGTGAACGTTCACGTGGGCGGCATCAGCTTCGACTGAGCCCCGAATCCAGAAAGAGAAAAGGAATTTACGACTATGACGCGGAATACGGCACGGGAGATCGCCACCCATCTGGCATACGAGCTGAGCTTTACGGACCTGCCCATCCAGGAATTCCTGGATCAGCAGCTTTCCCGGGAGAATTTTGCCGCCCGGGCGGAGGAATGCAGCATTTATGCCGACACCCCCAATGAAAAACAGGAGAAATACATCCGCCGTCTGGTCACGGGCGTGGCCCAGCATGCGGCGGAGCTGGACACCTACATAGAGCAGTACGCCAGGGGCTGGCGCTTTGAGCGCATTTCCCTGGTGGCCTCTGCCATTATGCGGGTGGCCATGTTCGAGATCCTCTATATGCCGGATATTCCCCACGGCGTGGCCATCAGCGAGGCGGTGAACATCGCCAAGGATTATGAATCCCCGGAGGTGGTGAAGTTCATCAACGGCATCCTGGGCAGCTTCCTGCGGGCGGAAGTGAAGGAATGACCCACAGCAGGCAGAGCGGCAACGCTCTGCCTTTGTTTTGACGCCTGAAAGGAGGGACGCCCCCATTGGATCAGCAGCATATTTTTGCCGTGTCCGAGGTCAACGGTCTCATCAAGGACCTGATCGACGGCACGCCGCAGCTCTCCGGGCTTTACATCCGGGGCGAGCTGTCCAACTACAAGATCTATCCCTCCGGCCACCACTACTTCACCCTGAAGGACGGACAGAGCGCCCTGCGGTGCGTCATGTTCAAGTCCAGCGCCGTGAAGCTGCGGTTCCGGCCGGAAAACGGCATGCAGGCGGTGGTATTCGGCCGGATCAGCGTGTTTCCCCGGGACGGTGCATATCAGCTGTACTGCACCCAGCTGTCGCCGGACGGGGTAGGGGACCTGTATGTGGCCTTTGAGCAGCTGAAGCAGAAGCTCCAGCAGGAGGGGCTGTTTGACCCGGCTCACAAGAAGCCCCTGCCGAAATTCCCTCAGCGGATTGCCATTGTCACCTCCTCCGCCGGCGCAGCCGTCCACGACATGATCCGGATCCTGCGGCGGCGCTATCCCATCGCCAAGGTGCTGCTGCTGCCGGTGCGGGTCCAGGGGGCGGAGGCCCCACCGGAGATCGTGGGCGCCATCCGGTACGCCAACCGCTGGAAGCTGGGCGACGTGCTCATCACCGGCCGGGGCGGCGGGTCCATGGAGGACCTGTGGGCCTTCAACGACGAGCGGGTTGCCTATGCAATCTATGCATCCGAAATCCCGGTTATTTCCGCCGTAGGCCATGAGCCGGATGTTACGATTTCTGATTATGTGGCAGACCTGCGGGCTGCCACTCCGTCCAATGCAGCAGAGCTGGCAGTGCCGGACCAGGCGGCATTGCTGCAAAGCATGGATGCGGCTGCATCCACCATGGCCTCTGCCTTGTCAGGAAAACTGCGGCATGCCCGGCAGCGCTTGCATGTGCTGGCCCAGTCACCGGCGCTGGTCAGCCCCACCGGCTATCTGGAGCAGCGGCAGCAGAGCCTGGAGCATTTGAAATCCCGGCTGATCGGGGCACAAATGCAGCAAATACAGCGCAAAAAACAGCGTTATATTGGAAACACTGCAAAATTAGATGCTATGAGTCCGCTGAAAGTGCTTACGAGAGGATATTCCATTGTCAGTGCCGATGATGGTACAATTGTGCGCTCGGTCCACCAAACCGCACCGGGTAGGGAAGTGCAGGTTATGCTGTCCGATGGCAGCGTGCGGGCAACCGTTTCTGATATCAAGGAGGAAAGCAATGAATCCAAATAATCTGACCTTTGAAGCGTCCATGCAGCGCCTAGAGCAAATTGTCCGCGCCATGGAGAAGGGCGATGTGGAGCTGGAGGAATCCCTTCGGCTGTTTCAGGAGGGGACAGAGCTGATTCGCAGCTGCGGAAAGCTGCTGGATGATGCCGAGCTCCAGGTCAAGAAAATTATGACTGCACCGGATGGAAGCCCGGTAGAGGAGGACTTTCAGGATGTGCAGTGAAAAACGTTACCAGACATATCGGGACTACATTCAGCAATACCTGGAAGACTACCTGAAGGGCTTTGAAGCCGAACCCCAGAAGCAGATTTTTGAAGCCATGAAATATAGTCTGTTGGCAGGGGGGAAGCGACTTCGCCCAATTCTGACGTTTGAATTCTGCCACCTG
>OHIL01000202.1_pt1 | contig 27283 bp, 21 predicted proteins | sample 1568231 | NCBI WGS metagenome assembly OHIL01 (sample SAMEA3879565, study PRJEB24766) | human gut metagenome | biome: human-associated habitat; feature: feces | place: USA | collected 1985/1987 | reverse complement strand
CCCCGTATACATCGGGAAGATCCGTTGGACGCCCGGACACAAAACCCGGTATTCCCGCGTACATATAGCGGACGGCGTGGAGGTTGTGGACGGCAAGCACCCGCCGATCGTCTCCATGGACCTGTGGGAGGCCGTGCAGCGCCGCATGGATCAGCGCAAGGCGGCCTACGGGAGGTACCAGCGTCAGGCTCCCGCTGCCTGGATGATGCGGGGCCTGGTGCGCTGCAGCGCCTGCGGAGCCACGCTGATCATGGCCGGCCGAAGCTCCTCCTGCCCCTTTCTCCAGTGCCACAGCTACGCCAAGGGCGCGTGTCACACGTCCCATTCCTTATCCCTGCGGAGGGCCAACGCCGCCGTGCTGGCGGGCCTGCGGCGCTCTGTGGGTACGCTGATCTTCCATATGATCCCCCACCTGACGTCCGCCCCGTCCCGTACCGCAGACTATGGCCGTCTGCTGGAGCAGGAGCGCCGAAGGCTGGCCCGCTGCAAGGACGCCTACCAGGCCGGCGTAGATACTCTGGAGGAATACCGCGACAACAAGGCGCGGTTGGAGGAGCGTATCCGCCGCATAGAAGAACAGGCCGCTTCAGCTGCTACGGCCCCGGAATCCTTCGATAAGGCCGCTTATGGAAAAAAAGCGGCGGATATCCTCCGCTTCCTGGAGACATCCGCCGACGAAGGCGCCAAAAATGAGGTCCTCCGTTCCGTCGTTGACCATATCACCTATGAAAAGGCCAGCCGGCACCTGGCCATATACTTCTACACTTAATTATATCCTTTTGCCATCAGGTGGGCCGGATGGGGAACTCGGTGCATCGCTGCGGTATCTGAGTCAGCGGTACTCCATGCCATATCCGGAGCTGAAGGCTTTGCTGACGGACATCGGCGTGGAGGAGCTCGGGCACCTCGAGATTATTGGCACCATCGTTCATCAGCTGACCCGGAGCATGACGCCGGAGGAGATCAAGAAGGCCGGATACGAGGCGTACTTCGTGGACCACACCGCCGGTGTTTATCCGGCCGCCGCCTCCGGCTTCCCGTGGAACGCTGCGTCTATGGCTGTGAAGGGCGACCTGATCGCCGATCTGACGGAGGATCTGGCCGCCGAGCAAAAGGCCCGGGTCACCTATGACAACATCCTGCGTCTGTCCGACGACCCGGACGTCAACGACGTCATCAAGTTCCTGCGGGCGCGGGAGATCGTGCATTTCCAGCGCTTCGGTGAAACGAAGCGTACAAGATGGAACAAGATGAAAAGAACTGCTGACATAAAAGACATCCAAGACAGAATCTCTTGGATGTCTTTTGTTGTTAGGGTTTAATTATGATGACGCGCAGCCGCTAATATAATCAATTGAAAATGCACTTGGGCTTGTTATCAGAAAAACTCTTTTTCATGGCTTTTGAAGAAGCTATAATACGTTTTGACATTTTCCAGCTGAGTCCATGGCTTTACATCGATTGGATCTGAGTCGAGATCATATATTTTTGCACCTTGCATGGAAAGCAGAAACGGTGAATGTGTTGAGATGATGAATTGGCAGTGATAGAATCGCGCAGAATCCTCAAGAAAACTTTTCAGTTTCAATTGCAGTGAGGCAGATAAACTGTTTTCCGGTTCATCCAGCAGGTAGAGGGCGTTCTCTTTAATTGAGTTGGTAAAGTAATATAAACCACTTTCCCCGTTGGATTGCTCTTGGACATTTTCCATTAAACGTTCTTTGATAAATCTGGATCGCGATTTTGATTTGGCGTCACATTTACGCTTGAATTCCTTGTAGTCATCAAGCCCTTTTAACTGGAACGGCTCATATTTGTCGCTTACATATTGATCAAATAGTTTGACTCTCTCTGTGTCGATTCCTTGATTGACGTATCTGATGTCAAGCAAATAGTCAAATACATCATCGCTGGTTATGATGCGGCTACCCGGAGGAGCAATTTTCCCGAATGTCATCTTGTAGCTGCATTCTCGAACATAATCTTCAAAAAAGCTGCTCCGATTAAAAACGGTCTCTCTCGAAAGATGCAATCGTTCTGCAATGATGTTCAACAGCGTTGTTTTACCGCTCCCGTTACCGCCATAGAATATGGTTAGAGGCTCAAATTCGAGCTGCGGCACATCGCGATAACGGAAGATGTTGAACGGATATCGCGTGGTATAGCAGGTTTCTCTGATCGAATCAAGAATTCTTTCTTCCTGTTCGCGGCTTAGTATTGTGAAATTTTTCAAATAGACCATTTTAATGGATCTCCTTGGTAATATAGGAGTTTGTCATTAAGAAGTATAGCCCACACCCCTGTACGTTTTTCTGTACAGGGGCGCTTTTTCCACAATTTTAGAAGGAGGCATATAACCGTACTTCCGCCTCCCAAAAAAGTTTTCTCGCTCCATCGATGCCGTAATGGTTGGTCCCACGAACCTTGAACATGGGGCAGCATAACAAATAACCATCAAAATAACCGATGCTCTCACCGAACTGTAAACCCGAACGGAGATCGTAACTCTGTTATAAAATAGTCAGACATTCGTATGGAAATGACGGAAAAAGATCATTCGCCAAGATCGAAGGTTTCGCGCCCGTTGATCGCGTCAAGCGCAAGCTGCGCGCGGGAAAGCTCGTCGACAGTTTTGTCGTAATCGGCCTCCACTGCGGCAATATCGTAGTTTGCATAGCGGTAGTCGATGATGTTTGACTGCCGGCCGTACTGCTCCTCAACGCGCTCCTTGGGAAGGCGGCTCTTCATCTCAAGAAGCTTATTTTTGCGCCTTGTGAGTTGCGGGATATAGACCAGCATCTCGTCGATGGTCATTTCAAAGCCGTCGACAAAATGCGTCATATTGAAGCAGTTGATCGCGTGCTTGAGGGCGCGGATTTTCCCTTCGAGTTCTGCGAGGCGCGCCTGTGTTTCCGCGTAATCGTAGGCGGGGCGTACGGACTCCACGTCCTCGCCCATCGCAGCGCGGAAGTCGCGGCTGCGCTGCTCTTTATCCAGCAGGGCGGAATATTCGTCATTCAGCTTTTTCAGCAGCTTATTGGCCTGGGCAGAAGTATATTTCATTTTGTCCATCCTTTCTTGGCGCCGTACTACGGCACTATCCGTATGCTCTCTGTTCTGCTGATAAAATAGCACGGCATCCTGTGCAAATGTCTGTACAGGGACGCTGTGCATGGTTTTATTTCAGTTTCATATCGCTTGCCATGCGCTTATAGATGTGTTCACCGCTCGGCGTGGTCTCGCTCCATTCAAATATACCGATAAACCGGTAAGCGTCCTCACCGCGTTCGTCCTTGCTCTTTGCGAAGGTATAGCGTGGCTTATCCGGGTGCTTTACTGGGGTAGCGCCGCTGTCATTATGTTCGATGATCACATTCCAGTCAGCGGACAGCTCATTGATCCAGCCACGAGACTGCGCCACCTTTAAGCCGTCAGGCAGTTCAATCGCCAACTTAGGACACCAAAGCATCCGATCATCGGCCACATGGAAAAAGCTGCGCTGGATGCGATAGTTCGCATCCTTGCCGAAGCATTTTTGGCAAATATCAGCAATCGTTTTAAAGGAATAGGCATCCTCCGTCCGCAGAATACCGCGCTCTTTGATACTGCGCCATTCCTCTTCTTGCTCAAGCCATGGAGAGAGCTGTTCTCCTTTTTCTGCGACCTTTTGCCGGATCTCGCAGACGATCTCGCGGATGCGGGCGTGAAGCGCATCTGCGTCCAGCGTTGCATCCACACGGCGGATCGTCAATCCGTCTTCGCTGCAGGCGGACAGCGCTGTTTGCAGGTCGATTTCGCGTGCGGCGTCCTTGAGCGTATTGTCCTTGTGATACGCTTCATCGCACTCTACACCGTAGTTGATCTGCGGGAAATAGAGGTCGATCAACGCATACCCATTGGGGCGGCGGACATATTGCTGCGTTACAGGCTTGACGTTCAGATCGTCCAGCCTCGCCCAGATTGCATTGACAACATAGTTTTCCATTTCCTTATCCTTGGTATGGTGCGAGAACATTCGATAGAGGTACCGCTGCTTCCATGCGCGTTCGTTTTCTGCCATCATAAAAGCCTCCCAACTTTAAAGTTTAGACGATCGGTGTCGCAAGAATTTTTATGTCTCGAGACAAATCTGCATCAAGACCGTCTACCATTTTGTCAGTATCATAACCGTCCAGCACGCAGGCTTTTAGCAGCACGATATCGCTTAGGTTATGCCTATTTGGGATACTTGTTCTTTCCGAGGCTTTCGATGATTTTCTGCCGTAGCCACGCGGGTTCTACGACCTCTACATACGGTAGGTATTGCAGCGCCCAGAATTTGACGCCGCGCGGCGGTGCGGTAAAACTGGCGGTAAAGGTATTTTCGTCGTGTTCACGGATCTGTACCTCTGTGCCAAAGCGGTCGATCACATCGTCTAAGATGGCTCGGTCACAGTACATGATGATGCGCTCCGGCGCGCCGACATAGGCATAGACAGCATTTTGTGCCTCCTGACGGGCGACGGCCTCGCTGCGAGGATCATCCAAAATCTGAATGTCCTTCATGCGGTCAATGCGGTAAAGACGCGTATTTGGCGCGTGGTCGGGAACACAAATGAGGTAATACCGCTCATTCATGTAAACCATTTCGTAGGGGCTGAGCGTATAGGTCTTTGTCTCATGCTGTTTTTTATCCAGCCCGTAGTGGAGATAGCCGAGCCGGACTTTTTTCTTCTGCGCGATCGCCTCATCCAACTGCTCGATGTTCCAGAATACCTGCCGGTTGTCGGTCTTGCGGTCCTGCCGCGATATGGTCAGATAGCGATAACGCTTCCGCTGGTGGACGCTAAGCTGCTTTTGCAGCTTCTGGACAAGCTGCTCGGTCTGCTTTGCGGGAATGAACGGGAAGGAATATACCGCGTCGGTCAGCAGAAGGACTTCTGACTGCTCCAATTCTCGACTGCGGAGGTAGTAACCGACACCATTGTCCTCGTAAATGGAAATGTCGTAACCGATCTCGATCAAAAGCGCAACGGCTCCGTATACGGTGCGGCGGTCGATTTTGATGCCGTAGAGGGACTGCATTTTTCCAATGATCTCCCGCATGGGCAGAATGTGTTCCGCGTCGGAGTATTCTCTCAGGACTTCCAAGAGACAGATGGCGTTGGCTTTTTCCGTCAGCATGGTACATATCCCTTCTTTCGCTTACTTTACTTGAGTATAGCATCTGCGGATGGGCTTGTATAGGATAATAACATAGTTGGCTGTACAAATGTTTGTATCGGTTTTTTACTCAGCAAATTGATCCATAATTGAGGCGGCTTCGCTCAGCACGCCATAGACCTCCGCCAAGGCGCGGACATACTGCGGGAAGTCGCGCCGCAGCTCACTGTCCTCCTCCGACGGCAGGACCGGCCTCCGCAGCATACGATGAACAGTCCTCCATACCTGAAGCCTGCTGCCGGGATAGGATTCTCGCAGCTTTTCTATTGCGCGGTTCTTCGCCTTCTCCACGGCGGACTCCTTCATCATGTGATACATCCCGATCTCTTTCAAAGTTGCCTCCGGGTATCCGAACACGCCGCAGGTCTTGCCAAGAATGTCCCTGTCCTTCTTCGGCAGGGTGTCGAACAGCTCCCGGAGAAGCTCGATGCAGACCTTGCGGTACACGGCCTGCTCCGCCGAAGCGGAGAGTAGCCCCGGCATTAGCCGCTCATAGGGATCACCGTCATAGCCCACCGGGACAAGATCATGCACACCGAGGAAATGGGTGTTGTAGCGAACATACCGGCTGACACGAGCCTCGGGAATGCCCAACTCCTCCGCAATCTCACCGGTATCCTTCCATGCAACATGGTACAGCCTCTGCGCCTGTCGGACGGCAGACATCTCGTCCTTGCTCAGTGCCATGCAGCCAATATTCTGTTCCAGCCAGCGGGTCATGCGCCCCTTCAAATGCGGGTAAAGATAGGTGGTGAGCGCGGCGCAGTTCTGGTCATATTCTCTGCTCTGTATCCGCGTCAGAAGCTCCAACGCGCCTTCGCCGCAGAGATCGTCCAGAATCGTTTTCGTATACGCGGAAAATTGATTCGGATGATGCTGATTCGCCGTCAGGCAGTTGAATTCCGCCGCGGTTTCCTTGGCGATGCCGCGGATCAGACCGATGTTTTTGTGGTATAGCTTTTCCAGCGCGGTCTCGTCACCGTCATAATATTGGCGAACCAGTTGCTCGTTGGTCATGCTTGCTCACCCGCCTTTTTCTTCGGCGGACGGCCCCTCGGATTGGCCGTTCTGGTGATCCCGCAGCGCTGGTAGACATTCTCAGACGAAACGCTCTCTTCAAAGGCTTCTACGGAAATACTTGCGTCGCGCAAGGCGTCATAGAGCAGATCCCGCACATAGTCCTTGGCTTTTCTTGCGTCCTCCTGTGAGATCGCGTTCCGAGACAGATCCTTCGTGATGCGGGCAAAGGCGGTCACCTTGACTTTGACCTTGGGAATGTCCTTCGCCAGTTCCTTCTGCACCTCCACCGTGCCGAACTGCCGGCAGGTGTAGCCGGGCGCGTGGGGACACGCCCCTTCGCAGTATAACGCGTGGACGCCGCTCTTGAGCAGGAAATACCGTCCGCAGATGATGCAGCGGCGGACGTTGTGTCCGCTGTTCAGCGCCAGCATATAATCCGCCTTCATCAGCGCCTGCAAGCTGTCGGTCACATGCTCCTGACAGATAGCGACAGAGCCGTCCGGCAGTGGCCGCGGCACATAGGAAAGCTCATAGGCATCGTGAGTCGTATAGCAGTCGCCGTTGTTGCGAATGGGATTGACGATCAGCTTCTCCGCGATACGATCATCATTGTAGAAACCGTAGAGCGCCTTCGCATACTCCTCCGGACTGTTGTGTTCCAGCTTGGATAAGCCGAACCGGATAAAATTCTGAATGGTCTCGTTGAAGGCGCGGATGTCATGGAGGTACAGCGCATAGCGGTCAAGGCGCTTTTGGTAGTCACGCCATGCACCCCTGGTGGGACCGAAGGCGCGGAGCATCTCATAATAAAAAGCCATCCCATCTTCCAGATCTGCCTCACTCGGATGGAACAGGTCGAGGGGAGCATACTCGCCGTGCTGGGAGAATTGGTTTGCCACACGCTCAAGCTGTCTCTTTTGTGCTTCCGCTGTCGGCGCTTGATCCTCTGTGGGAAATACGCTGAACTGCTCCGTGATCTCCCGTATGGCAGAGAAGAAAGCGTCCTCGTCTTCGTCCAGCAGCAGGCGGAACACCTGATACCGGCGCAGCTTCTGGCAGAGTGCATCCATCTTCTCATTCAGCTTCCACCAAAGCGCTATGTCCCGTTTCCGCTCATATTCTTCCGCAAGATCGGTGATCTGTGTCATACGCTTTTTCAGGCGCATGTATTCGTCCGGAGACAGATTCAGCAGGTCGGCGGTCAGCATACCGGCGGTCAACTGCTGGCCGTTCAGCTCCAAGGTGCTGCCATAGGTGTAGAAAATGACGCTGCCTCCCATGTGTATCCTCCCTCGCAAAAATTGTCCTACCTGATTTTTAATTTGTCCGCTCTTTTTCTCAGCATAGCATGAATTCCTCCACAATACAAGCAGAGGGAAGAAACCACGTGCCGTTCCGTGGTAACTCCCCTCTGCTTTTCCGCTCTCATCGTTCCGATGGGAGCACTATTTTTTAAGGAGGATTCAAAATTGAAAAAAGAAAACCGATTGCTGACCATCGACGGAGAAACGTTAATGAGTCAGCCGCTCACGCCGCTGAACTTCGTGGTGGATACGTTGCTGTCCCAGGGCCTGCACATCCTCGCAGGCTCTCCCAAGGTGGGTAAGTCCTGGTTGGCGCTGTGGCTGGCCGTCACGGTGGCGAAGGGCGAAGCCGTCTGGGGCATGGGCGTGAAGCAGGGCACCACACTCTACCTCTGCCTGGAGGATTCCACCCTCCGCATCCAGAACCGCCTGTTCGAGATCACGGAGGACGCCCCCGCCAACGTCCACTTCACCACCAACAGTGACACTCTCGGCAAGGGTCTGGAGGAACAGCTCTGTTCGTTCCTCTCTGAGCACCCCGACACGGTGCTGGTCATCATCGACACACTGCAAATGATCCGCGGCGCCGGTTATGACAACACCTACGCAAATGACTACCGTGACCTCTCCGTGCTGAAGCACATTGCGGACACCCATGGCATCGCCATTCTGCTGATCCACCATCTGCGGAAGGAGCTTGCCGACGATGTGTTCAGCCGCATCTCCGGCACAACGGCCATCAGCGGCGCGGTGGATTCCAGCTTCACGCTCATCGAGGACAAGCGCGGCAGCGGCAAAGCGACGCTCTCCTGCATCGGGCGTGACATTGAATATCGTGAGCTGACGCTGGAGCGCAACGTGGAAAATGTGTGGGAGCTGGTGTCGGACAGCCGGACGCAGCCGGAGCTGCTGGGCGGCCGTATCGTCATTCTTCTCTCTGAGTTGATGCGTGACCGTGCGGAATTTATCGGCACTCCCACGGAGCTGTCCGCGCAGATCGACCCTGCGGGCAGCGAGGGCATCACACCGAAAAAGGTATCCCGTCTGATCCTGCAAAGCGTTGATACACTAAGGGAAATCGGCATCTCTGCCGTGGTGCGCCGCAGCAACGGAAAGCGGCTTATCGAACTGTGCCGTGCCGAAAGTGACGATGCACATGGTACCCAAGCTGTTGACCCTATCGACCCTGCCGATGTCTCGGGCGGTGAAAACGCCCCGTGTTTCGGCGTGTGAGCCGCTGTGTGCGCGGTTAGGGGGACGGGTGGCGTGTGTACCCGCCGAGGGGAGATTCAGCCCACACAGGGCGAATTCCGGGACGGCATAAAAACGGTAAATACGCCGCCGTGACCCGCGGGCGTCCAGCGTTTCAACGGCATGAATCGCGCGCCGAGGGTAGTGATACCGCCCCACGCATAGAGGTGCCAAAAAAGCACTGTGTGCAGGAGGGAACAGCTCGTCCGTCGGCGCAGAGCACCCACTCTGAGAAAACCGTTTTTCTGCCGAAATAAACCCCGCGCGGGGTTATTCCGACACAGACAAAGCGGCCAGAGGGTAATGATACCACCCCCACACGGAAATGCCGAAAATGCAAAACGGGAGCTTTTATCACCGCCCCCAACAGGGCTCCCGCCGAAACCCCGCGAAGCGGTTTCGGTGGGAAGAAGGCGGTGCAGCGGAGTGAGCGAGTTTTCGTCGGCGGCAGCGACGGAAACGAGTGATATGCAGCTTGTGCCGCCGACAGCCAGCATCGCATTTGTCTGGTCTGCGGCGAAGCCGCTGCCCTGCCAAATGCACTGGGCGGGGCATGGCCCCACACCCCCAAGCTGCGGGCAGAAGCCCACACCCACCAAGCTGCGAGCGTTTCTGCGGAAACGCTTTTACCCGCCTCCGGCGGCGCAGCTTCAAAGGGGGACCAGTCCCCCTTTGAGGAACCCCCAGCTCTCCGAGGGGACGAGAGAAATCATTTCAGAAAGGTCATTGATTATGAAAAAAGATATCAAATTCAGCACGCGCATGGCGTCCGCTGACCGCGAGAAGATCAGGGCACTGGCGGCGAAGGCCCACATGTCCATGAGCGACTATGTCACCGCCTGCTGTCTCGGCAAGCGGATCATCGTCATCGACGAGCAGAAGGAACTGCTCCGCCAGCTCAAGGGCATCGGCAGCAACATCAACCGCCTTACCGTCCTCGCCAACATGGGCAAGGTGCAGGTCATCGGTCTGGAAAAAGCTGCCGGTGAGCTGTCCGAGGTCAGCGTTGCGCTACGGTCAGTCATGGAAGGTCGGTGAGCCGTATGGCCATCGTACATTTTGTGAACTACAAGCGGGGCACGCAATCCCGCGCCGCCATGCGCGGCGTAATGTGCTATGTCATGCAGGAAAAGAAAACCGCATGGGAGGGCGGGCCGCTCGTCAGCGGCATCAACTGTCAGCCCCAAAGCGTCTATGACGACTTTCTGAATACCAAGCTGCTCTACCACAAGGACGGCGGCGTGATGTTCTACCACATGGTGCAGAGTTTCCCCAAAGGCGCGGCGGTCGATCCGCGGCAGGCCCACGAAGCCGCGCGGCGGCTGGCGGAATACTTTGACGGCTGCGAGGTGCTGGTCTGCACCCATGTAGACCGCGAGCACGTCCACTCACACTGCGTCATCAACTCCGTCAACTTCGAAACCGGCAAAAAGCTGCACATGGCGAAGGAACAGATCCAGGAACTGATGCGGCGCAATGACATGATCTGTCAGGAGATGGGTCTGCCGGTCTTTGACGCACCAACGCAGCAGGCCCGCGGCATGAGCGGCGCGGAATATCACACGGCGCTGAAGGGCCAAAGCTGGAAGCTGCGGCTCATGAACGCCATCGACGAGTGCATGAAATACGCCGCCGACAAGGACGCCTTTGTTTCCCTGATGGCGTCCGAAGGCTATCAGGTGAGGTGGGAGAACACCCGCAAGTACATCACCTACACCACGCCGGACGGACTAAAGTGCCGCGACAGCAAATTACACGAAGAAAAGTATTGCAAGGAGGCCATGGAGCATGAATTCAGAATACGTGCAAAGCTCGTCCAGAGAAAATTCCATCGAGCAGAGGAAACCGATGGAGGAATTGAAGCGGATGAATCAGCCGAGCAGCGCACCGCAGCAAACAGCGCAGCCGATCCAGCCCATTGTGATTCAGTGCGATCTGCCGCAGGCGATGGACAAGCTGACGGAGCAGGCAGACGGAATAAACTGGGAACTGGAGGAAATTCGGAAAGCACTACCAGAACTGAAGCCGTACATCGACCTGACGCCGGTGCAGCAGTCGCTCACGGAGATGCAGAAATTGCTGACGGAGATGAACAGGTTGCTGGAACGGGTTGGGAACCTGAGCGAGAAATATTCCTCCAAATGGATCGACTGGCTCCCGGATTTCAGCCTGCTGGTGGCCCTCAAGTGGATCATGCTGGTGCTGATCCTTGGCACGGCGGCACTGGCGGGTTGGTATGGCGCGGCGGCGATCCGCGGCCTGTTCCTCTGATCCCCGTCGTGGCAGGACTGTCTGCCGTAGGAACACTGCTGGATGAGGACGAGGATGCCGAGGAAAAGCGGCGGCGCATAGAGGCGAAAATCGCCGCTGAAAACTTCGGCGCGGCGATTGGCTTCGCCGCGGGCGCGGCTATGGCTGTGAAAGAAAAATTGGATGAACACGCCGCGCGAGAAGAACAGAAAAAGCAACAGCATGAGCAAACGATGGGAGGTATGTAGGTGATCCATACTTCCCTGCCATGAATTATACCGGTGAAAGAGACAGACCGATTGGGTCTGTCTTTTTTGCATAGGACAAGTTTTTTATAAATAGAGTGATAGCACCCATGGGAGGTGATCGTTATTATTGTCCGCCCCTTCACTTACGACAGTGATGCACATATCGTTTCCGGCAGAAAAGCCATGATTCGAATCGAAAACCTCTCCCCTCAACTTACCGCTGAAGAGTGCATGGAGCAGCGGCGATGTATTGAAGAGGGCCTTTTCGAGATTTTTATCAAATACGAGAAACAACAGGAAAATGATAGCTATTTAGGAGCTGCTGCGGTATGATGTACCTGTCAGCAGCTCTTTTCTATGAGAAAGGAGCTACAAAATGAATGCAATATACGCAAGACAATCCGTTGACAGAGCCGATAGCATTTCCATCGAAAGCCAGATTGAGTTCTGCCAATACGAAATGAGAGGTGAACAGTACAAGGTTTATACCGACAGGGGTTACAGCGGGAAGAATACAGACCGCCCAGCCTTTGCGGAAATGATGAATGACATCGAAAGTGGAGTAATCCGTAAGGTCGTTGTTTACAAGCTGGACCGCATCAGTCGTTCCATCCTCGACTTCTCCAATATGATGGAGCAGTTCGGAACACACAAGGTCGAGTTTGTGTCCACAACAGAGAAATTCGATACATCTTCCCCCATGGGACGTGCCATGCTCAACATCTGCATTGTATTCGCACAGTTGGAACGAGAAACTATTCAAAAGCGCGTGGCTGACGCCTACTACTCTCGCAGTCAAAAGAGCTTCTATATGGGCGGCAGAGTTCCGTATGGATTCCGGCTGATCCCGACAACCATTGATGGTGTCAAGACGTCCATGTATGAGATCAACACGGAAGAAGCAGAGCAGGTGCGTTTGATCTATGAGCTTTATTCCAAGCCAGAATGCTCCTACGGCGACATCATCCGCTACTTCCAGAGCCATGGCATTCTCAAAAACGGAAAGCCATGGGGACGCACACGCCTTGCAGACGTTCTGCGAAATCCCATCTACGTTCGTTCGGATCTATCCATCTATGAGTTCTATCGGGACCAAGGCGCTATCATAGCAAATGATCCAGGCGATTTTATTGGCACAAACGGGTGCTACTACTACAAAGGGAAGGATTCCACCGGCCGCAAGCAGATGAATCTGGAGGGCAATCATCTGGTGCTGGCACCGCACGAGGGGATCATTCCCGCCGACCTGTGGCTGAAATGCCGTGCCAAGTGTCTGGAAGCGCAGCAGATTAAGCCGTATCAGAAAGCCAAGAACACATGGCTGGCGGGAAAGATCAAATGCGGCGTCTGCGGATACGCGCTGGTGGATAAGCACTATTCGACCACCCGCTCCAGATACCTCCTCTGCTCCAACAAAATGAACGCCAAAGCCTGTGCGGGTCCCGGAACGATCTACACGGACGAGTTTGAGCAACTCATCTATGATGAGATGCGAAAAAAGTTGGCACAATTCAGAAAACTCAGACGGTGTAAAGGAAATCGCATTAACCCTGAATTGACTGCGTTGAGCGTCCAGCTCACGCAAGTCGAAAGTGAGATTGCCGCCTTAATGGAGCGCTTGTCGGTTGCAGACGATACCATGTTCCGTTATATCAGCGGACGCATCAAGGAACTGGACGGTAAAAAGCAAGAGCTGATGAAACGCATATCTGAGCTGAAGCTGCACAAGGAGGCCGACTACACGGAGATCAGCAATCATCTGACCATGTGGGATGAACTGAGCTTTGACGATAAGCGACAGACGGTAGATCAGCTCATCCGTGTCATCTATGCGACCAGCGATTCCATCAAAATCGAATGGCGCATTTGAAGGCTTGTTATTTCCATCTTGTACGCTTTGGCGAAGGGCTGCGGCTGGCTAAGGAGAAGATGGATCAGAAGAACCTGTATTTCGTAAACCCTTCGTTTGACCAGTAATCCCCTGCGAAAAGGCGCCAAAATCAGAACACCCCCCTGCCGGGCGGCTCAGTGTGCTGCCCGGCAGGGGGTGCTTTCTATTCAGATTCCTCCAGGTCAAAATCCGATGAATCCAGCCGGAAGGCGGACCACATGCCGGTATTGGCAAACCGCCTGTTATTTTCCTCCAGATACTCTCTGGGCGTCTGGCAAAGATGCCAGGCGTACCATACCGCCTGCCCCTTCATCTGATTTGCCAGCGGGATGATGTGGACAAATACACCCAGACGTTTCCGGTCGTTGCCCTCCGGCGTGAAATGCACCGAAAAGTGTCGCTCAAATTCCTTCTTCTGAATAAGCCGGGAACCCTGCAAATTCTGCGGCACGCCATCCGGAATAGCAAAGTCCGGAACCTCCGCGTAATAGCACCAGCTTCCGTTTGAGCACGGACGCTTTTCCAGCGCAAGGGAAACCGTCTCGTGCCCTCCTGTCTCCGGCGAAAGATTCCAGGTCAGCGACACATTCCGGAGGGTAATCTCATTCTTCTCCACCCAGGCGCCGCTGAAAAGCACTGCCACGCCCTGGGAACTGCCTCCTCGGTTCACTACCGATACCGTGTTTGGATCCCCCATCTTCACCGGCTGTAAGCTGGGCAGATATAGCTCCAGCCGCGGCAGTTCCTCGGCCTCAGCAGCCACGGTCCTTTTGAAATAGCAGGTCCGCAGGTTCTGCCGTGCCTCCCGGTCCGCCATATCCGGACAGAAAAAGCCCTGCTCCGAGTCGAGACCAAGCAGTGGGCTCACCTGGGCCAGGATTTCCTCCGGTGACAACGCCTTATCCTGCAAAAGCTGCTGAAACCGGTCAAGATCCGTCACCTTTTCCTTCCATGGGCCAACGATCCCGCGCTGCTGGATACCCCAGCAGCTGCCGTCTCCTACATCCGCCCACGCATCCGCCCCTTCTGCGACATTTACAAGGTTCAGCAATACAACGTCGCTGTCTATGCACGCGATTGCCAAAGCATCGCTCCCCAATTCCCGGGACAGATGCGCCGCTGTCTGCTTCATATCTTCCTGACCTCCGTAATGCATCAGCTCCGAGCAAATGGAAAACCATTGTTCCCCCTCGAATACATACAGCACGGTGTCCGCGTCCTGTTGGGCAGCCCGCTGATAGCCCATCTGCTCCAGCATCCGGCGCATGACTGTCTCCACCGCCTCCTGCGAGACGCCCCCCGCCTTCCGTATATGCGCATTAGAGAAAAACCACCCCATATTCTCCGCTCCTTCCATTATAATACTGTACATTTTACAGCATTCTAATGTGTTTAGCAAGAGTTAAATTAGCAAAATGCAAAAATCAGCTCCACCAGAGAGCTGATTTTTGTAGTCAATATACTAAAATTTCTAAGGGAGCTGTGCATTGAAGCACTTGCAAGTCTGTTCTTTCCCTCTGCGTCAGTGGGTCACGCGCTATTTTTTCGTCATTCCGTCATGGGAATATTATTCTGGCCCAACAGCTTTTCAAAGCGGCGCAGCTGCAGAGGCGTCATCCGGTCCCGGTACTGCATAAACAGCTTTTTTACCTGGCGGGTGTCCCCCTTCCCCAGATAACGATTCATGGTGCGCTCCAGACTCTCACTGGCAGCGGAACTCAGGGACGTCTTTTTCCCGCCGCTCTTGGCCGAAGAACGGGAGCTGCCGCCGCCTTTTCCTGTGCTCTCCAGCTTCTGCTGCGCCAGAGCGGCGTCCTGCTCCTGCTTCGCCCGGCTGGCGTAATATTTCATCAAGGCCAGATAGTTGCTGTAGTCCTGCTTTTCCAGGGATTCATAGCGGTCCCGGGCCTGGCGGGAGGCGTTCTGCCAATCCTCCACCTGGTCCCGCCACTGGTCATACGCGGATGCGTCCTGTCCCTGCAGCAGCTTGTACTGGTCCAGCAGTGCCTGTCCCTGACTCTCGTACCGGTCCCAGGCGTTCTGCTGCAATTGCGGCACCAGTGCCGCCAGTTCCTGCATATAGCGGCCATACTCCTGCTGGCCGGCCTGCTGGGCATATGTGGAGTCATACCCGCCGGTCAGGCCAGCCGCCTGCCCCAGGGCATCCTCCATGGCCGTCTGTCCCTGACGCTGGTACAGCCAGGCGTAGCGCTGGAACGTGTCATCCCGGCTGGGGTCATAAGCAAAGGGCCCGCGCCCCTCCATCTGCCGCAGCAGCTCCTCCATGCGTTCCGTATAGGGGGAGGTATAATCTTCGGGACGGTTGGCCGCCAGCTCCTCCCAGCTGCGCTTTGCGTCCTGGGTCTCCCGGGATGGCGTATACCCCTTCTCCAGGTCTGCCAGACGATCCTGTGCCGATTGAACGCCCAGGCTAGCCCAGGTCTTGCTGCCCGCCACGCCGTCCGGGGTCATGCCCACCCGGCGCTGATAGTCCATCAGGGCTGCCAGTGTCTTTTTCCCGAATCCGCCGTCCACGTCCAGGGAATAACCCTCTCGATTCAGAGCCTGCTGCAAGCGGCGAACCTCCTGTCCGGAGGAACCGTACCGTATCGTTGGATAGCTTGATGCCATATCGTTCATCCTTTCTTCTCACGCCGTTCTGCGCCAGATGTTCACGGCCAGATACGGCGGCATATTGCTGTGGGGCTGTCCTCCGCCGGTCCTGCCGTCCTTTTCACCGGTATAGGCATTGACCGTGCCGCCCGGGTTCACCAGCCGGATAGCTCCGGTGCCGGTGGTGCTGCTTTGGCCGGTATAGGTATACCCATGTCCGTGGCTGGGAAGCTCCTGCACCGTCAGCGTATGCTCCGCCTGGCCGCCGGTACCGCCCAGGGAATAGGTATCCCCCGCCGCCAGCAGAAACCGGTCCTTCACCTGTTCCCAGGTGCCGCCGAACAGCGTCTCCGGACTTATCTCCGATGCGGACAGATATATGCTGCCTACCGGCCACACGGCATCCAGCAGGCGCTTGCCCCGGAACCATACGTCCCAGTCCGGCGCGATATCAACGGCCTTGTCGTGCTCGGCGTACTTGCCCACGCCCACGGCCGTGCCGCCTTGGGCCAGATGTACCGCCACCGCTGCCGTGGGGATGGCGTATTCCACCGCCCGCACGGACCCCAGCGCATCCACCGCCGACAGCTCCAGCTCATAGGATGCGGTTTTCAATACACCCTCAATGATCTGCTCCTGCTCGTTTTCCAGAGCGGTATAGCCGCTGTAGCTGCCGCCTACCGGCCGCAGCCGGTATCGCACCGTCACGGTGTTGTGCCCGCCTACCGGTGAGCATGCGCCGGCACACAGTACCTTCACGCAGTCGCCGTCGTCCCGCAGGGTTCCGTCTGCCCCGCACCGGCCCAAGAGCCTGGCTGTCAGCGTGGGGTTGGCATATGGCAGCACCTCCACGGCGCCGCCTTGCGCCGTCGCCCACCGTCCCCGGGAGTCGGTCACCCGTGCCTCCGGGATCAGCATCCCCGCCTGCTGGATCATGCCGGTCTGGCCGGTAAGACCCTCTGCTGTCTGCCCGGCAAACTGCACCCGGCAGGAACGGATGCTGCTGCCCCGGGCTCCCGCCGCCGTCACCTGATAGGCCAGGCGGCTGTATCCCCGGACGCACACACCCCACCTGGCAATGACGGCGTTGTCATTCACCACCTGGGCCGCCAGACTGGCAGTGGGCTTCACCTCTTCCGGCACATACAGCTTTATCGGGCGGGAGCTGGTCCCCACCACGCTGCTGCCGGAATAGGTGGTGGCCGTCAACACACAGTCCCCGGCCACCGCATCGGTGATTTCCTCCGCCAAGGACAGGGGCGGCGTCCATGTCACCCTTGTCTCCCCGGTTTTCCCGCACACCGCGCCATGGGCGCTGCCTATCTGATAGTTGATCTTGTGAGTAAAACCCGCATCCGCCCGCTGCACGGTAATGCTTCCCGTCTGCCCCAGGGTCATGGCCCCGGCCTGGAGGCCGGATGCCCGCGGGATCACCGGCAGTGCCACGGTTTGGGCTACCGACAGCGACGCCGGCGTCCATTGGGAGGTAAAGCCGCTGTACCACGCTGCGGACAAGGCCGCGCTGCCGCTGCCGTCGGAGCGGTGATCCACTGTCACCGAGCCGCTGCCCAGCTTATACCATCCCTTGCTCTCATACCGATACGGCTGATACACGGTTTTCCCCTGCAAAACATACCGGCAGCTGTTGGCCGCCTGGTTGTACGACTCCCCGGTCCCATCGTAGATGTCAGCGCCAGTGCAGACCGGTTATTGGCCGCATCCTGGCTGACGGTATAGTCCAGCCGCAGCTGCCACCCGGTGGCCGATACCGGCCCGTAAATGCTCGCCATCTTACCCTCCGATCCACCGGAAGGCCAGTCCCGAGGCGGTGGCGATCTGCCACTGGCCCAGGGTCACACCCTCCAGTACCGTGATGTTGGTGATGTACAGCCGGTTGTTGGACACATACGCCACCTCGTTGGCATCCTGCCAGAAGGACAGACGCTGGGCGGCGAAGGTGGCCCGGAAGTTGTTCTGGTCCACCACCGTTTCCCCGTCCACGTCCGTCACCGTCAGCCCCTGGCCAACGGCCACGCCGTAAATGGGAATGGAGCCGTTATAGCCCACGATGCCGGTGCGGATATAGCCCTCCGTCTCCGTCTTATACTGTCCAAAGGCGGCGCTGACGGCGTCGGTGTTGGCCTGCAGATCCGAGCAGAAGCTGTAATACTGGGTCAGCGCCTCCGGATTTGCCTCCAGATACGCGCTCAGCCGCTCCACATACGTTCCGAAATCCGACACCGCCACATATTCGCCCTCCAGCCGGGCAGACAGCTGCTCCATCTGCCGCTTCACCAGCCGGGCAGTTTTGACGATCAGGGATTTCAGCTCCTGATAGCCCGTGCTCTCCTTCCGGCCCGTCCCCTGATGAGTCGACGTTCCGCCGTCGGACGCCGCCCCGGTGCCGCCGGATTCCAGCTGCCCCAGGGCAAGATTCAGCTGCTGTGCCATCTGGAACAGATACGCATATTGGGCAACGGCCATCTGCTGGGGACTGCCGTTGGGCGCGGGAGGCATAGAAAGCGTCACGGCCCATCACTTCCCTTCTCATACACCGCCGACAGGCTGTAGATCCGGCAGCCCCCCTGACCGGTAAGCCGCAGCCGCAGCTGACGGCACCGCCTGGGCCGCACATGCATGGTGCACGCCCGCAGCCGCCCCACGCCGCAGAGACTTCCGGCAGGCTGCCAGCTGCCGCCTTCGTCATAGCTGACCCAAGCCCGGACAGTGCTGTCCGCCTCCGGCAAAAGCCGCAGGCTCAGCCGCACCAGATACCGGCTCTCCGGCGCATCCAATCCCAGTTCCCCGGTTTCCGCCAGCCACTGCACCGGCCCCTCCCGGTTCTCGCCGGAGCCCTTCATAGCCAGCAGCTGCCCCGCCGCCGTCAGGCAGTACAGGTCGCCGCCCCAGGGCGCAAAGCCCACAGCCTCCACGCCGTCCTCCCGATACCAAAGACCCTGCCGGGTGTCCAGCACCAGCAGGTGCCACGCGCCGTTTTCATCAGCAGCTGAGAGATAATAGGACCCGTCCAGAGCCCCCGCCACAGCGTTGCGATACCGCATCTCTCCCAGCGCCTGAGATACATGCACCGGCATGCTGCCGTCAAACACGCACACGCCGCCCTGGCTGTGGTAATACAGCTTTCCGTCCACCACCCGCAGGCTGCCGCTGCTGCCGGACTTCACCCCGGCGCACTGCACCGTCACGATCTGATGGGCGCCGCTGGCGCTGGGATATACCCGTTCCACGCAGTTTTCCTTGAAAAACAACGGATTCCCCAGATAATCCGCCGCTCCGGTGAAGGCCCCGTCGGAGCCGCGGGACGCGGCATAGCTGTCGGTAGACAGCCCCGCATAGCAGTTCCAGTTTTTGAAGTCCCCCAGCTTGCTGGCATAGATGGCATTCACCGCCTGCCCGTTTACGATACCGTATTTGCACCCCCACAGCCGGTTGCCGCTCTCCACTACATAATCCATATCCGGCACGGACCGTTCCACCGTCACCGGGTCCGACTGGGACGACAGACTCCGGGGCAGAGCCGTCACCACCACATAATCGTCCTCCACAGACCGCAGCGGAAAGCTGCCGTTGAGAGCCGTCTCCCGGCACCCGCTGACGGCGACGCCGTCTCCGGCGGTAAAGCCAATGCCGATGCCCGCCGCATTCATGCGCACGCACACATCGTCCACCGCCGTCCAGCCGTCCTCGCCATACTGCCGCAGGGCAGTCTCATCGCCGCCGGTATCCAGCCACAGGCTGCCGGCCTCCGGCTCCTCCGGGGCCTCGTCCGCCGCCAGATACCCGCTGTATACCGTGCCGTCGGGCCGGCACAGGGCGAAGGATACCTCCCCCTCTGTGACACGCTTATTTTCCAGACTGCCGAAATCCGTCAGGTCCTTGGTATTGATGTATGCCTTATCCGGCCAGATCAGCAGCCATGCGCCCATGCTGATCAGCTGCTTCCTCCCCTCCGACAGCACCAGCCCCGCGGCACTGCCGTTTATATACAGGGTATGCCCGTCTACCCAGATAAGGCCCTCCTTGACGGTAAGTCCGCCGGGACTGACGGCGCTTCCGGCCACGCCCCGCGGGCGACGCACCGTCAGGGTGGGATACCCGTCGGCGCACAGATTCTCCATCTCCCGGAAGCTGCCCTCCTGCCCCCGGGGCCGTCGGTCCAGTCCCAGAAACCGGCTCACCGTCACCCGGCTCTGCCGTGGGGTGCTCAGCTGCGGAAAATACATGCTCCTCCCTCCTTCAGCACAGGCGCAGGGCCTGGACCTGCCGCCGGGGCAGATGCTCCCTGCACCAATAGTCCCGCAGGGTCATCAGCCCGTTGTTCCACAGAGCCATGGCGTTGTTATACCGCTCCAGCTCCCCGTTGGCATAGTGGATCTGGGCCTCCACATAGTGGCGGTACAGCCCGTCATAGGGCGCCGGCGCCAGCAGCTCCGCCGCGTCTGTCAGCTCCCCGGGCAGCACTGCACCCTGGCCGTCCTCATGAACCCGGACTACCTCCTCCAGCACGAAACCCTCCGCCTGCCGCAGCCACCGGCGCTTCTGCTCTCCCGGATAGCTGTTGGGCAGCAGGTCATCCACCTGGGCCAGCACCTGCCCCGCTGTCATCTGCCCCATTACCGTGCCTCCTCTCTCAGTTGGCCATGCGGTCTACATAGCGCCGGGCGTCGTCGGCCATCATCTGTGCGTTTTCCAGCACCTCCGCCACAAAGTCGGGCACCTGTACCTCCACGCCCTTCATGATTTTCCAGCTGCGTCCGTTGACGGACACGATCTGGAAGTTTTCCTCGTTCTTTCTGCCCCGATGCAGCAAAACGGTCTTTTTCACAGAATCGCTCCTTTCCTCTCCAGGGGGCGGGCAAAGGCCCGCCCCCATTTCTGTCAGTTGGCCTTGTCCTCGCCGGAATAGGAGGAGCCGCACTCCACCCGCACCATGTATTCATCGTACAGGATCGCGGCGGCATGAATGCCCTTCCAGCCCACGCTGGATCGCTGGTCCAGGGGGTCAGCGGTGCCGGAGGAGCCGCGGGGCTTCACGATAACCTCGGTGCCCTCGCTGAGGTCCACCACGCCGTATGCACCCTTGCCCAGGAACAGGCAGCCGTATACGGCGCAGCCCTGACTGCCGCCTTCGCCGGGATAGATCACGGTGTCATCGGCAACCGTTACGCCGGTGTCCAGAGTCATCTGGCTGGCGGTATTGCTCAGCACCTTGCACCGCTTGCCGCCCAGCAGCACATAGCGGCCCTTCAGGGCATTGGCGGCCACAGTGCCGCCATCGAAGGTCACAGCAGAGGCGTTATCCACCTTACCGTTGACGGTCAGGGTGCGGCTGTTCCGGGCCAGGTCCTGGCCCCGGAAGATCTTGGCCTCCGTGGTCTCCACAAAGTGCACGCCGTGGAGCTCACCGATCTCGCCGGAAAACAGCTCCGTGGCGGCGGCGTACTGATGGGCGGCCACCCAGGCGGGGTCCTGGCGCAGATCAAAGGCCACACTGGGATGAATGATACACACATACTTCCCTTCGAAGGTAGGCGCGTTCATCTTCTTCAGCTGGGTAGCAGCCTTGGCCACCAGCTCGCTGGTGAGCTTGCACTTGTCCGTCAGGTCATAGCGGTGCAGCACATCGGTCTGGCTGCCGCCCTCCCCCTGCACCGGGGCGTAGATCACCTGGCTGCCCTGCTGGATCTCATTGCGGGTCACGGTGTCCAGGGTCAGGCCCATGTTGCTGCCGTGGCGGTCTGTGATCTCCAGCACCACGTCGTCAATGGCGGTCAGGTCCAGCATATCGGACACGGTGGTGTAGTCACCGTACTGGGCCAGCTCCTTGGTGATGTAGCTGACGGAGATGCCGCTGCCATCGGGAGTCACGCCCTCGGTCAGAGGCGTCAGTGCCTTGTCAAAGGAGCCGAACTTGCGCCACTCCACGGTTTTGCCGCCGCCGGCAGGCAGAGGCTTGGTGGCGGCGAACTGGTTGTGTACCAGCTGGGGCTTGGCGTTTTCCAGCAGCTCCATGCCATAATAGGTTTTCATCTCCGCGCTGAGGCCGCCGTGACCGGTGGTCTGGGTATTGGCCTCGCCTGCAAACAGCTGCAGGTCATACAGTTTGTTCATCATAAGCATTCCCCTTTCTTCATCCAAATACTTCCATTTCCTGGAAGGACTCAAAAGCTGATCTTCTCCCCGTCCATGACTCGCCTGCGGATGTCCGCCAGCTCCTGGCTGGTGAGCTTCCCCGGGTCCGGGCGGCTGACGCTGGCGCTGCGTCCGGTATTTTCCCGGACGCGCTGCCCGCCGCTGGCCACTACCCGGGCCGCCTGCCGTGCGGCCATCTGGGCGGCAAAATGCATAGCCTTGGCCGTCAGCTCCCGGCGGTGTACCATCTCATAGGCCTCCCGGGGCTCCACTCCCGCGTCAATGAGCCGTGCAAAGCCGGGGTCGTCCATCTCCCGCTGCCACCGGAATTCCGGATACACCCTCTGGATCTCCGGCTCCTGGCGGGACAGCCGTCCCATGGCCGCCTGATGCCGCAGGTCCCGCTCTCGCTCCCATTGCCGCAGCTGGGCCACCTCCTGCCGCAGGCCCCGCAGCCGCCCGTCCAGGATCTTCTGTACCCGGGCGTCAAAATCCGCCTTGTACCGTCCCCGGATCAGGTCCTCAAAGTCCTCCTGCCGCTCCCCGGCGTCGGGAGCCGTATCGCCCGCTTTTTCCCCGGCCTGAGCCGGTTCCTCCGGCTGTGCAAACAGCTGCAGCCAATCCGTTTTCCGCATATCTGCTCCTTTCCGTGGTAGGCCACGACCCCTATGCTCACGCCTCCAGGCGAACGCATGCCGGATATTTCCCCGCCAGCTGCCCCAGTCCGCATCGGATAAGCTGCCATTCCGCCTGACAGTCTCCCTCCGCCGCCACCGTCACAAAGCCCGGTCTGACCACCAGCTCCCGCAGCAGGCCCTTTTCCTCCAGCGCCCCGATCAGGGCAAATACCAGCGCCGACGCGGCGGCGCACACGATGTCCTCTCCTGGGGGCGCATATCCCGCGTGCCCCCGCAGGGTCACCCGATTCTCCCCGAACACTGCGCAGATCATCGGGGTCTCACCGCCTCCTGGGTCTGCTGGCGCATACGGTCCATGGCGCTGAGCTTCTGCATCTCCGCCATCCCTGCGGGGACGGACTGGGCCTGCCGCGCCGAATCAGCGGTCTGCCCCCGCAGAATGCTGCTCATCAGCCGGTCCTTGTTCTTAAAGTCCATCAGCTCCAGGCACCGCAGGGCCTGATCCGCCATATCCGCCCGGAAAAAGCCCATCTGGAACAGCTGCAGGGCCAGTTGGTTATATTCCATGGTCTTGTAAGGATTCTCATCCTGGGCCGACACCTCCAGGTCAAATTCCGGCACCCGGTATCCGCTGACCACGCCGTCGTCCACCGCCTGGGGCTGAAGCCCCCGGCTGTCGTAGCTGACGAACTCCTCCTGTCCCATGACCCCCAGCAGCCGGAATTGCCTGGGCAAACTGTAAAACTGACGGATCAGCTCGATGCACAGCGTCACCACGTCGGAGAACGCCTCATACCCGTCGTCAATCATGTTCCGGGACAGCTTTCCTCCGGCCTCCTGCAAAGCCGCGATGGCCGTGGCGGCGGTAACGCCGCCAGCGGTGCCGCCGTTGGCCACATCCCGGTTGCCCGCCGTCTCCTTCATCTCCGCGATCTTGCTCTGCAAAATGGCCACATACACGCTGTCCAGCCCCGCCGTCTGAATGGGTGCGATGGAATCGCTGCCCAGATTTCCATTGGTATGGACAAAGGGCCGCGTCCAGTCAGCATACTCGTTCTCGTTCACCGCCCCGTCGCTGCGGACAAAGAACCGCGGCGTGGCCGAGGCCAGCGTATTCTTGAGAATCGCCTGATTCATCAGATCGATCTGCTTCTGGGGCGACTTGCACAGGTCCACATACCCGTACCCCGCCGGCGTCCCCTCCTCCGGAAACAGCACGTCAAATACAAAGGGATACCTTCCGTGGTCGTACCACCCTCTGTCCCGCATATCCGGGTCGTTTTCCGTGGCATACAGCACCGTATCTCCCACGAATTTGCAGTATTGCAGCACCCGCCGTCCATTCTCCCGGGTGTGATAGTACCAGTCCACCACCAGCACCTTCCCGGAGGTATCCACCGCGTCGTCATACAGATACCGGCTCAGGGTCCATCCGCCCCGGTCCGCCTTGCCCTTTGCCTGGGGATACCGCTCCTCCAGCGCCTCCCGGTCCTGCAGCTCCGTGGAAAAAAAGTGGGGCGAATCCTGAATATCCGTCACCCCCGGCTCCCAGAACAGGTTCAGCAGATCCATCCGTCGGATGGAGATGTCCCCCAGCCCATTGAGCTTTCCGGCGTCCCAAAACACGCCGTACACGGCGCACCCGGATTTCAGCTTGTACCACCACGCGCTGGAATACGTCCGCTTGAATCCGTTTTTCTTCAGGATCACCGGCAGAATGCGTGTCAGCTTTCCGGCCTCCTCCCGGTCTCCCGGCTCCCGGGGCAGCACCGTGGGCTCCGGATAGCAGTCCATGGCGTCCGCGTGCTTGGAAAGAATGCAGTTCACCAGCCACCCGCTGGTGGGCTGTGGATCTGCGGGATTGCCGCCCTGTCCGGTCTTTTCCATCTGCTGCCAGTGCCGCAGCTTCCAGAATTGCTCGTTGTCGATGATCCGCTGCTCCAGCTGCCGCTTTCCGGCATGATAGCGGCGCAGGATATCTGCCGCTCGGCGCACCTCCTCCGTGCCGATCCTCGGCCGCTGAGGCTCCAGGTTCTGTTCCATTGACCGTCCTCCTTTGCTGTCGTTCTATATACCCTTGGACTTTCCCAAAAAGATATACGCTCTGTTGCCGTATACACAGCAACAGAGCGTATTTTTGAGAAATTTTATTTAGTTGGCCAACTCCCGGATCTGGTCCTGAATGAGCCGCCCGGCAGCCTGGGCCAGCTGGTCCATCCGCCGGATGCGGGCCAGGTCCTTGCCATAGATCTGATCCGCCGCCGGGACGCTGTCCTGCTCTCCCATAAAGATGGCGGCCACCCGTATCCCCTTCCGTCGCAGAGCCCGCACCTCATCAGCGGTATCTTCCACGCCGGCCTTGCCGTCATATTCCCGGCTGATGGGATTTTTCCCATTGGGCGGGATCCGGTGGCTGTCGTCGGGGTTGGCGTCAGTGAGGATCAGCAGCAGATGCTTCTCTGCCGGAGCCGACTGCATCAGCTCCTCCATTCCCCGCAGGGCCAGCCCATCCCGGTTCCAGCCCGCCGCGAAATAGTCGAATATCCGCCGCTCCCCATGCTTGTCGCCGTACTCCTTCAGCACCCGCAGCACCGTATAGCCCCGCAGACTGCAAAAGCTGGTGACCCGCACGGGGATGCCGCAGTTCAGCAGGCTCTTTGCCAGGATATACCCCTGGGCCGCAATGGTTTCCTGACAGTGCAGCCGGGACGCCGAACCATCCAGCAGCAGATCCACGCTGAATCCGGGCCGAGGTTCCTGGTCCTGCCGCAGAAACACCCGGTCGTCCCCCAGCACCGGCTCCCGCCATACCCGGGAGCCATTGAGCCATCCCTGCCGGGCCGTCACGGCGTCCGGCTGCTGATGCACCAGCATGCAGTTGCGGATCTGCTCCGTCAGCCGCAGCAAGGCGCTTTCATACAGCTCGCTGTTCTTGGCGTAGGCTGCCCGGTTCAGCCGGGACTGCTCCGCCGCCTGCTCATACAGCTGCTGGCTGTCGCTGCTGGGCGGCACATCCGCCGCCGGGTCCCCCCGGGTAAACCACAGCCGGCACCCCAGGTGGTTCCCGGTGCACCGCTGCTGCTCAATGGCGCTCAGCTGCTTTGGGGAATATATGCTCCGCCCGAAGCACCGCTGGATATACGCCCGGTCCGCTTCCGCCCGCTCGTTGGAGCGCAGCATGGACCGCAGCGCGTCCGCTGCCCGGACAAACCCCGCCTGTCCGGCATGGGCCGCCCGGCCGATGGCCAGATCGTCGGTGCGCACCAGCTCTGTTGGCGCCACCTTGGTCATAAATGCGATCCACCGCCGGTTGTCGAAGTGCAGCCGCAGCTCCGCCTTGGTCCGCACCCTTCCGTCAAAGCCCAGATACTTCCGGAAGCACGACCGAATGTCCTGCTCCAGCTGCTCCGGGCTGACGTCCCCGCAGCACAGTGCCCGGTACAGTCCCTTGTCCCAGGGCGTCACCAGCCGTGTGGGTTTCCCCAGCACGCTTTTCCACCGGGCCGCCTGCATGGAGTATACCAGCTGATTCCGCGCCATCCACTCCTGCCGGGAGGTCTGGTATTCCATGGCGAAGAACTCCCGGGCATGGGCCTGCCGCAGCTCCTCCAGTGCGGGCCGCTGGGGCAGCTCCTTTTCATACGCCGCATTTTCCAGGGCCAGCCACGCCAGATCGTCCATCACCGCCTGCCGCACATCCCCCAGCCACGAGTCAAACAGCCGCCGGGGCATTTCCTCGCCGAACCACTTGTGTACCAGGCCGATGACGAAATTCATGTAAAAATCCGGTGTTCCATCGGTTTTCATGGCCAGAAATTTCGGTTCAAAGCCATACGCCCCCGCTGCGGCCCAGATCAGATTCACCGCCCGCCGCTGCTGGGCGCTGTAAGTCTGCACGCCCATAACGCTCAGTCCGTAAAGAGCCTGGACCGGTCCAGCTTCGCCGGAATACGTCCGGCGATGACGTCCCGGATCAGGTCCTGCTCATAGCTGTCAAACGCCTTGTTGGTAATGCCCATGTTCAGGGCCATCCCCGCCCGAACGCCCCGGCGGATCAGCCGCAGCGCATCCAGCAGGCCCCGCAGGTCCAGCGCCTTGGAGGATATCTCCGCGCTCTCGCACTTTTTCTGCAAGTCCAGAAACAGCTGAGCAAACTGCTGCCGATACTTTTTCTCCAGGGTGGGGAATTCATCCACCAGCAGACGCTCCAGGCCCTCCTGGCCGATGGTAGGCATCTGGATCACCACAAACCGGCTGGTCAGGGCCTCGTTGAGCTCCCGGGTCCCGGCATAGCCGTAGTTCATGGTGCCGATAAACCGTGCCGCCTCGTCCACCTCCACCCGGTCATACCCGGGCACATCAATGGCCCGGCGAAAGTCCAGCGTAGCATGCAGCACGGCCAGGGCCTCGTTTTTCGCCATATTGATCTCATCCAGAATGCCGAAGCCGCCAAGTCTCGCGCACTGGCACACGGGGCCTTCCCGGAAGCAGACCTCGCCCCCCTTCAGCGTATCGGTGCCGATGAGGGACGCCGCGTCCACATTGATGTGCATGGAAATGTCCCACACCGGGCGGCCGAACAGGGCGGCCAGATTCTCCGCCAGCACGTTTTTGCCGGTGGCCTTGGGGCCTGCCAGAAGCAGGTTCTCCCCGCACAGCACCGCCGCCGCGGCGGCTTCCCAGACGTCCTTGCCGTAGTATACAAATCGGGGG
>OHIL01000201.1_pt1 | contig 27320 bp, 22 predicted proteins | sample 1568231 | NCBI WGS metagenome assembly OHIL01 (sample SAMEA3879565, study PRJEB24766) | human gut metagenome | biome: human-associated habitat; feature: feces | place: USA | collected 1985/1987 | reverse complement strand
CCCATTTGAAATCTAAAAAGGTCCCATTCCCTCATTTCCCGGAGAAAACTCCTGGTTGCCGTTAAAGGCCAGGTTACTGCGGACCGAGGCCTTGAAAGAAGAGCGGTTAGCGGCGTAAAAAGACACACCGGAAAGAATGGCCTTTCCGTCAATAGCAGAATAATTGCGAAGGACGGGAGAGAATGGAACAATACAGACTTTTTGATGATTTTTCAGATAAGGATAGTCCTCTTAAAATAGCCATTTCTGTTGATATGATGGACACCGGCATTGATGTGCCGGAAGTTGTAAATTTGGTATTTGCGAAGCCGGTAAAATCTAAAGTTAAGTTTTGGCAGATGATTGGCCGCGGAACCAGATTATGCAAAGATTTGTTTGGCCGGGGAAAAGACAAACTATATTTTAAGATTTTTGATCATTGGCAGAATTTTGCTTATTTTGAGCAAGACGATAATAAAAAGAAGCAGATTAAAGCTCCTGAACAAAAGTCTTTAATGCAGAAGATTTTTGAAAATCGCATGGAAATATGCAAATTGGCACAATCTCAACAAAATTCTGATATTCAGCAACAGATGGTTGACCAACTTTCAGATATGATTAACCAGTTGCCTGAAAATAGCATATCTGTAAAAGAAAAATGGAAAGAAAAGCGTTTTTTTGCTAAAAAAGAAAATCTGGATTTTACAAAAGCAGATATGGAAGTTCGCTTAAAGGCAGATTTAGCCAAATTGATGCAGTGGATTGATATTCAGGGTCATGCTCCAAGTTTTCGCTTTGATAATTTGGTTACGGGCATAGAGAAGAGTATGTTACAAAAGAAGCCTTGTGAAGATTTGCAGCAAAAGATGATAGAAAAGGTTGCTTTGCTGCCGACAAATTTACATAAGGTTGCAGCAAGACAAGAAACTATAAATAAGGTATTGTCGTCTGAGTTTTGGCAAAATGTAACCTTTGCGGGTTTGGAAGAAATACGTCAGGATTTGCGTGATTTGATGTATTTGGCAGAAGATGACGGAAATCAGGTTTTGCCACCGAGAATTTTGAATATTTCGGAAGATGAAGGTCAAATTGTATTTGAGCGGGTGAAAAAGCTCTATCCTAAGGGATTAGACGCATATAAACGTCAAATTACCGATATTTTGCAGAATATCATAGATACTGAGCCGGTTATTCAAAAAATAAAATCGGGTCAAGGTCTAACCGGTAAAGATTTTGAGCAAATCTTATCTTTGATTATGGTACAAAATCCGTCTTTAGATAAACAAACTTTGCAAGAGTTTTTCCCATCTACGGAAAAATTGGAACAAGTTTTAATGACCATTTCAGGCATGGATGAGACTTATATCAAAGCCAAATTTGCTGATTTTGTGCAAAAATATCATTTAACCGCAAGACAAAACCAGTTTTTATCAATGTTGCAAAACCAGATTATCGCCAATAATGGCATAAATTTTGCAAGATTATATCAAGCCCCGTTTACATCGCTGGATAAAGACAGCATCGACGGCGTATTTAGCAGTGTCCAAGCAGATGAACTGTTTGAGATTTTGGATAATTTTAAGATTGAAGAGACAAGAGCCGAATAATGACTTATCAAGAATTTAAGCAAAAAGTAGATGCATTGTGGGAAAAATTTTGGACAGGCGGTATTACGAATCCGTTGTCGGTAATTGAGCAAATTACTTATTTGATTTTTTTGAAAATGCTTGATGAGCAAGAAGATAAAAAGGCTCGTACTGCTAAACTTACGCATAAACCTTACAAAACAAATTTTCCTAATTTCAAAATCAATCCTTTTGATAAAAATTCTCCCAAAATTAAAGGGGAAGACGTTCGTTGGCGTAATTTAAGACAAAAAAGCGGAGATGACTTATTAAATACTATGAGAGATAAAGTCTTTCCTTTTTTGAAACAATGTGATTTTTCTAATACCAAAGCCGGAGCATATTTGAAAGATGCTTATTTATTGATTAACAAACCGTCTTTATTGAGTGCCGCTATCAATGATATTGACGATCTTCCTTTGGAACAAGATGATATTAAAGGCAATTTGTATGAATATCTGTTAAGCAAGCTTTCAACAGCCGGCATTAACGGACAATTCAGGACACCAAGACACATCATCAAGATGATTGTTGAATTGGTTGATCCTAAAAAAAATGAGCGTATCGCTGACCCAATGTGCGGTACCGCCGGTTTTTTGGTAGCGGCATTAAATCATATTTTGCAGAAAAACAGTTCCGCTTCAGGGCAAATAACCGATGATTATTATGCCGGTGATTTGCTTTCTGATGCCGATCGTAAATTTATGCAAAAGGAAATGTTTTATGGTTTTGACTTTGATGCCAGCATGTTACGTGTTGCTTCAATGAATATGATGCTTCATGGTATAGAAAATCCAAATATTTTTTATCAAGATGCTTTTTCGCAAAACTTTTATGAACGTAATCCGAAACAAGCTAAATCTTATTTTGACGTGATATTAGCCAATCCGCCGTTTAAAGGCTCTTTGGATTATGATGACGTTTCGTCTGATTTGTTGAGCAAGGTCAGAACTAAAAAGACCGAAGTTTTGGCTGTTCCGTTCTTTTTAAGACTTTTAAAATTAGGTGGCAGAGCCGGCATTATTGTTCCGGCTGGTATTCTTTCCACAGAAAATGAGGCGTATAAACAAGCCCGTAAGCTATTGGTTGAAAACAATCAGCTAGATGCGGTTATTACTATACCTTCTGGTGTGTTTAAACCTTATGCCGGCGTGGCAACGGCGGTTTTGTTGTTTGCCAAAGGCGGAAATACCGATAAAGTCTGGTTTTATGAAATGGAAAATTGCGGTTTTAGCCTTGATGACAAGCAAACGCCGATAGAGGATAATGATATTCCCGAGGTTATAGAATTTTACAAAGATAAAAGAGAAAGCAAAAAGTCCTTTAACGTGAGTAAAGAAGAATTGGTTGCTCAAGATTATTCGTTGTTGCCCTCTAAATATAAAGAAGTGGAATATAAGCCCCGTGTGTTTGAACATACCCCGCAAGAATATGTACAAATGATTATCGAATCAGAAAAGAAATCTTTGGCAATACTGGAAAAACTGCAAAAAATGCTGGAGGTAAAACATGGTTAATCAATTACCTCAAGGCTGGAAAGAAGTTCCTTTTAATAGTATTTTTGATGTGTGTAATTCGGGTAAAGAAAAAATAAAGCAATCAGAATATCTACCTAAGGCAGATGGTTTACTTCCCGTAGTAGATCAAGGGCAAAATTTGGTCTCGGGTTATTCAAATCAATTTCAAAAAGTTATCCTAGCAAAAGATAATCCTTTAATAGTTTTTGGCGATCATACTAGATGTGTGAAATATATTGATTTTGATTTTGTTGTAGGTGCTGATGGAACCCAACTAATTCGTACTAAAGAAAATACTTTGGTAAAATTAGGTTATTATCAATTAATGTCTGCTAATATCCCCAATAATGGATATAGCAGGCATTTTAAATATGTAAAAGAGCAAGCATATAAACTAATTATAGATAAAGATGAACAGAAGTATATTGTAGATACACTAGACGCAGTTGCAGAAATAATCAGATTGCGTAAAGAAAATATTCAATTAACCAAAGACCTTATCCCCATCATTTTCCACGAAATGTTTGGCGATCCAGAAAGAAAAATCTGTTTGGCAGATGTTGCAACAATAAAAGGAGGAAAAAGACTGCCTTACGGTGGACAACTGCAAGATGAAACAACTGTCCACCCATATATTAGAGTTGCGGACATGGTAAATAATACAATTAAGAAGGATGAATTAAAATATATATCAGACGTAATATATAATAAAATACAGAATTATACAATTTCTTCAAGAGATGTATATATATCTATTGCAGGAACAATAGGTCGAGTTGGACTTGTTCCTGATAATTTAGAAGGAGCCAATTTAACAGAAAATGCAGCAAAAATAGTTTTAAATGAAAATAAAATTAATAAGGTCTTTTTGGTGTATGAACTATTAACAGATGTTTTGCAATCACAGATTAAATCGCTTACTGTCCAAGCTGGTGTTCCTAAATTAGCAATTTCAAGAATAGAGAGTTTAAAAATATATTGTCCTCCATTATCAGAGCAAGAAAAATTTGCTGATAAAGTTGAACAAATTAATAAGTATATTGCTGCTCAACAAGAGGAATTAGAGCAGTTTGAAACTTTATTCCAATCTTTGTTACAAGAAGCTTTTACCGGTATTCTAACTTGGAAATATCCAAGAAAGGAAAGCAATGACTGATAAAACAATTAAAAAGGAAGAAATTAAGGGTATTCCAGAAGGAAGTATTGCTTTCCCAGAGACAGAAAAGTCTTATGCCATTGCAAAAGAAACCCTATGTCCTGTGTGTGGTGCTAAAGCCAAAGAATTTGTTAATTCACAAACTTTTGATGGTTTGAGACTAGATTGTCCTAACTGTGGCCGCTTCGACATCACACGCACATTACAAAATATTGCAGGCTTTAAAAACCTTTCTCAAAATGAAAAGAATAAAATCTCTACCTATCTTAAAGAATATTATACTGATTTTAATAAAGAATTTTTATTGCATTCTGTAAATTTTGCGCAAATTTCTTCAATCCCCGAGAATTTCATTGAAGAGGCCAGGCGGAGATACAGAGAAAAAGGAATATCTTATGATCGTTCACTTTATGAGTTTGCTCATCAATATAAAAATTTAAGGTTACCTAAAAAACTAGAACAATCTTTTCATGAACTAATCCAAAAGGTTGAAGAACAACTTCCTGCCGAACAATGTCGCACGAATGCAGTAAACGCTGAGTTGATGAAAAAGATTGTACAGTCAATTAAGGGTAATAACTATATCGTCGATTTAGCTGCTGGTTTAGGTGGTTTGGTTTGGCAACTTGATCATATTGATTGCATTCAAGATATTAATAGCGATATTTTAAAAGTAGCTGAATTTATAGCTCACCAAAACGAAAATTATAATGTTTCCGTACGGCTGTTGGATAGTATCAAAGAGCCTTTGCCCAATGAGGGAAAGGGTGTATTTTTGTTTGATCCGCCTATGGGATTACAGAGAGAAAAACCTCAGGAATGGGAACAATTTGAAAAAAGTTCTAGAGTTGGAATGGCGGAAGCCGGATCTGCGATTGCCGGATACAATCTTTTGTCAATATGGGATATTATTGGGAAAAACTATAAGAATACTTCTTCATATACAGAAATTCTATTTATTATTAACTTTTTACTCCGCGCAGCTGATGATGCATATTTTATTTGTTTGGTTCCAGAAACTTTTCTAACTAAAAATGAAAATGAATACAACAACCTAAGAGCCTATTTGATTAAAAATAGTTTGCTTGCGGTTATCAAACCTCCTGCATCTTCGGGTATTAATACTGTCGTATTGTATGGTCAAAAGAAACGAAAAAAAGATAATCAAGTAAAACTTATCACAACTAAGAAATATGATTACCAAGAAATAATTGATTATATTTTTGAAGATAAAGAGATTAAGAGCGAAGATATTAAATCAGATGTTCTTAATCCAACAGAAATCACAGAGCCGTATTTAATAAAAATGCCGGTTATTGTTGGTAGTAAGGGGTATGTATATATTCCTTCAGAAAAAGTTATTGGTGCAATAATTGAAAATGAAAATCTATTAAATGAAAAGAAAAAGCCAATTATTTCTAAGGAAATTTTACATCACAAAATATTTGTTGAAGAAAATAAAAAAGAAATTAAAGAAGATACAAAAGTTTGGTGGGGAAACGCAAAAGAACCACAAAAGTTACGAGAGGAGTTAAAAAATCAAGATTATTCAGATTTTCAGCTATGTATTCAACTGTTTTCTTCTTTAGGTTGTTTTAGAAAAGAAGAAGCAAAACAGGAGTTTGATATTTCTTTGTTTAATACATTTATTGATATGTCTTGTTTTTGCACCCTACTTGCGTACGGGATTGTTAGAAAAGAAGAAAATAAATATATAATTGATACGCGTAAACCTGAACAACAAAATTTTACACTGGAAGCAGACGATATAAAAAAGGCTTATGATATATATCTCAAACCAGAAAAAAAAGGAGAGGCTTTTGTTTTGTTGGCTTATACAGATGAGTTTGTAAAAAAAATTTATTTTGATTTATGTCGGTATTATATTTCAGGTAAAGATCAAAACTCCACAGAGATTTATTCTTCAAAAAGAGCAGACATTTTAAGAGCTTTGAAAATATTAGAAAAATTAGGCTTGGTTAGGACACAAACGACAAATGATCAATTCATTTATAGTCATTATGTGCCTCGTTATTATTTTGAGGGGAAATGGATATATGACTGATAATCAATTAACTAAAATAGAAATTGATAATTATAAGGCATTTAATGGCTTTGTTATGAGATTGTGTCCCCAGGAAGGATTGAATCTGAATCTGTTAATTGGTCGAAATGGTTCCGGGAAAAGTTCTTTTTTAGATGCTTTAGCTGAAATTGGTTGTAACAATTTAACTTCTGCCCCTGATAAATCTGTTGATAATACAAGATTTAAATATACCCTAACACTTAACAAAAAAGACAAGGTAAATCAAACAGAGAGAAATGAAACTGGTTTATGGGATAAGGTTGTGCGTTTTTATACCGGTTATACTGAGCGATCCTTTGAAGAAGAAAATCAAAATATAATTTCTGGAAATTCAGAAACTTTCAGAAAGGCTCTTTGGGCTTATTTGGCTGGTGGTTTCAATACTCACGATGATAATTGGCATAAACTTATTAACTTGATTTTTAATAACAGTTTTACAAAAGAGCCAATAAACACACTTAAAATCAAAGCGTTATGGATAGATACTATTAATATTATTACTAAAGAATCGCTTGATGATGGCGAAACAGAGACAGATGATTTTATAAAAAATAATTTTGAAAATGAACCTGATGTATGTTTACCAATGGCTTCAGAAGAAAATAAAGATGTCAGAAGAAGTTTTTGGACAATGAGGGCTAATGGCATATTAGCTAAAGGTGTAAGAGATAATCCATATGTCTTTTTTGAACAATTTTGCAATGCTTTTAAGCAAAACAAAATAGATAAATGTGGTTTTTTATACGAATTAAATGGAAAAGATGAAACTTTTGAAGAGCAGTTTTTAAGTGACGGTGAAAACGGCTTTATGTCAAGATATGCTTTGCTTTTCCTTATTTCAAAGACAACTAATGAAAAGTTTCTTATATTATTAGATGAGCCAGAAACACATTTTAATGAGCATTGGAAACGATATTTTTTAAAGCTTTTGTGCGATGTGTTAGCTAAAAAAAATGCAGATGTATTTGTTGCAACTCATTCAGCAATGCTGGTATCTGATGTAAAAAAGCACGAATTACATCGTTTTGAATTAAATGATAATGAAATTGTCAGTAATGATTACTTATTAAATTCTTATGGAGCCAATATCATAGATATAGGTCAAATCTTGTTCAAAATGGAAGGAAACATTGGAGAAAGAGCTAAGGATGAGATTGAAAATCTCTTAAATTCAAATTCTGAAAAAGATATAGCAAAAATAAAAAAACTTCTTGAAGAGGTCGGTCCCGGTGAATACCGTTGGCGTTTACGAGCAAAACTTTTAGAACTTAAAAAACAAAGCTAAAAATGCGAAATAAAAATTTAAAAATATTCAACGACTATTTACAATATCTTTTAAGAAAAGAGATGTTAGTTTTACGTAAAGAAATTGAAAAAGAGCATTATGACTGGAAAATAATAAGAAATGCCATATATAATGATTGTCGTTTTTTTGAAACAGATAAGGAATTTGAATTTAATGCCTATTTAAATACTTTAGAAGCAGATAAACAAAAGCAATTAAACAAGATTGTTTACGATGTATTAAATAAGGCCTTTGCTCATAAAATGAAAAGTTTCCCATCTAAATTTAAGAAGAAATTAAGCGGAATTTTTTCCGATATTACTCCTAAACAATTTTTTAATCTCAATTACTTTGACGCTCATGAACATAGATGTTGTTTGTGTGGGAGATTGCTTGATCATGACGCTAAAGAGTTACCAGTAGCAGAAATTGAACATTTATTTCCTCAATCAAAGTTTCCGCAGCTTATTTTGTGTATCAGCAACTATATTCCCTGTTGCTCGAATTGCAATAAGATAAAAAAATCCAGTTTTTTTAGCTGCAAGAAAGAATTTATTGAGGATTTACAAAAATTAGGCAAAAGTTTTCATCATCCTTTGTTTTTTTGGAAACTTTTTGATGCTAATTTTGATTATAATTTGCCTGCAGTAAAAAAATGCGATATTGTTCAGTATTATAAAATTAATGAACGTTTTAATCAAATTCGTCATTATATGTATAGCAATCTCTTTAATTTGGTAAAATATCATAATATTGAAACTCCAGAAGCATTAGAGAGTTTTCTTGAAAGTTGTCAAAATGCCAATATGCAGGAAATGGTATCAGATTTTTCTTTGAACAATCATCCTAAATTATGGCATGACTTTATTGATTATGTTCTGTATGATTATAATAATCTCACAGCCCTCTGGGAGGAAATCAAGGAATATAATAAATTAAAATATTATTGCTAATTATGTAAGTTTTATATAATCCCTGACATTATTCGTCCGCACATTTTTTATTTCAAAAAATCTGTCACATATTGCCAAATTCTTTTATATATATTTTATATGTTTCGTTGAATATGTTGTCTATGTACAATAAAATAAAGAACTGCATGAAAACATTACAACAATCAAGCTCTCTCCGTGAGCAAAGTTCCGTTATGTCGTTTTGAACCGACAGATTGACATAAGTATTGTGAGCCACTCTATTGCGGCATTTTATAACTTCCTCAAATAATGTTTTGACAGATTCATTCGGAATTAAAGAATGGGTTACCTTTTCTGTCGTAATTTTCTGAATACAGAAACTCTGTTTTGACATAGAATCACAAAAAGCCAGTAATTCACCATGTAAATTTGAATCAAAAATCGTTTCCTTAAATATAGAAACAATAAAATCAACAACAGCTTTGGCTATCTGTTTGTGATTGATTTCAAACGGATCTTTACGATAAACAAAAATTTGTTCTATCAGATCCTTATAAACTGTTTTTTTGTCCGATAAATTAGAATATTCGCCGAAGCTTCTTTCTCTCAAAAAGGTTCGACGATAATCTCTGCTGTTATTTGCCATAACCCATACCATCGCCCGAAACTTTTGTTCAAGCAGTCCCGTCATTTTCAAAAAAATAGCCGAACAAACATATTCTACGACAGGTAAAGAAGAAAAATTGTCAGCCAATCCTCTGCAAGCGACGATGGCTTCATTGATGACATCTTCGGCTCGCGTATTTAAAATAAATTCTTCAGACATCTTCTACTCCATCAAAATCTTTTCATAAAAGCTTGCCGACTCAAACAATCTTTCTCTTACTCGGCCTACTGCAGATGGTCTTTTCAGATAAGCGGCATCTTTTTTTATTTTATTTATCCGACAGTTCAGATTTTCATTCAATTTACCAAACTTTTTCTCATCAAAGCTCCTGCCCATATACAATTTCCAAAAAATCAGACCAAACAAATAATAATCGGCATCAATGATTGAAACAAATTTGCTGTCTTTTCTTATTTGGAGCAATAAATCACAAACATTCTTAACCGATATTATCGCTTCTTCATAACTTTGAAACATTTCATCAAACGGCAAAAAAGTCGTACTTTTTCGCTCGCCCACACAATGGTATACAAAATTTTCAATATACTCCTCATATGGTTTAACTCTTGTACCATAGCCTTTGGCTACGGTAAAATACATAATTTCACCATTCAATTTGTACTTATATAAAAACTCCGCTACAAAAGCCAGATAGCGGGCAAAATCAATTTTATTGTTGTCAATGATAATCCTATCAGCGGAAGCTGGTTTAAAAAATTCTTCGAGCCGGGAATCCAGCCAGTACAGAGAAGAACGGCTCTCCTCACGAGACAATATCTGTCCTGAAACATTAATATTTCTAAAAATAGAGGAATAATATCTTTTTTGTTCTATTTCGTTTTGGCGGTTCGGCTTAATATAAGAAAATCCGATAAAAGTTTTATCAAAAAAATCATCAGACAACTCTTCCTCCAACTCCAGATCCTTGTAAAACGGATATTTCAGATTCCGGCAAATATATTCTCTATCTTTCCGGTTATCCGCTATTTTTTGAATCTCCGTCAATTTCCAGTTTCTGATATCTACTTTGTTATCATTCTCAGACAAAGCATCATTATCATCATTGTCATCGGCCATTTGTTCATCGTTATTGAGTTCAAATCCCTTATTGGGAAATTTTTTCAAATATGCCAGCAAAACGGCACTTAGTCTTTGTTGACCGTCAATTATATAATGTCGTTCCTGTCCATTTTCAAAGTATGTCCCGATAACAACTGGCGGTACAAATAAACCTGATTTTAAGCTTTCCATCAATTTAATGACTTTATCTTCTGTCCAAACAAAATTTCTTTGATATGACGGTAGCTCTATGTCTTTTTTTAATATCAACTTAATCCAATGCTGCAAATTATATTCGCCGTAATAAACTTTAAAATTCTCCATACTTTTACCTCAAACAACCAATAAGAGAATACCGAAAATATTTATATCGTCATACAACATAAACGTCAAGTAATGCTGCAAATGCACATTAATTTTACAATCATCCTGTTACTACAATCTTTGGCAAGGCGATATCGTTATATTGACTTTAGCCGATTTCACGCATAGACTTTTGACAACGGAAGAAAACTGCAACTGTTTGGCGCAGGAAGCGTTTATTTTCAGGAGGAATTTATGAAAAAAATCGGGATTATCGGAACAGGGATTTTCGGCACAGCCTTAGCTTTGACCGCGGCACGGGCGGGATGCGACGTTCTTTGCTGGGACCGAAATCCCGACGTTATCAACGCCATAAGCCAAAAACATCTCAATACCAAACATCTGCCGAACATCCCCCTGCCCGACGCCATAAAATCGACTTCCGAAATTGCCGAAGTTTTCGATTTTGCGGATATCGTTCTGCTGTCCGTATCCGCACAGGCAACGCGTTCCGTCCTGCGGCAGATAAAACCTTTTATCAAAACAAACACCGTTATTGTCCTGTGTGCCAAAGGAATTGAAGCGGAAACCGGAAAAATGCTGTCGGAAATCGCCGAAGACGAAATTCCCGCGGCTACCATTGCCATTTTATCCGGCCCGGGCTTTGCCGTTGACATTGCACAGCGCAAACTGACGTCCGTAACCATTGCCTGCGCCAAAGACGGCCTTGCCGCACAGCTTACCAATATGCTTGCCACCCCCTATTTTCGGCCATATACCACATCCGACATGATTTCGCCGCAAATCGGCGGCAGCGTCAAAAACGTTATTGCCATCGCCTCCGGCGTTATTGAAGGCGCAGAATTCGGCGACGGCGCACGGGCGGCACTGATAACACGCGGACTTAACGAAATGGGACGCCTGTCCGGCGCTCTCGGCGGCCGCCACGGCACCATGATGGGCATGTGCGGCCTCGGCGATCTGGTTTTGACCGCCGGCTGCTCACAATCCAGAAATTTCAGTTTCGGATACGAAATCGGCATTCGCGGCGAGGCGCGAAAACTGATTGAAGAAAACACCCGCACCGTCGAAGGCATTTATACGGCTCAAGCCGTTGTAAAACGCGCCTGCGAACTGGGAATAGAAATGCCCATTTGCGAAGTGGTAAACAAAGTTCTGTTTGCGGGCATTTCCATAAAGTCGGCAATGGAAAGTCTTATGTCCCGCCCATATAAAGAAGAAGGCTTCTGACAAGCGAAAAAATTTCCGTTGCTTTCATTCGTTGTTTTATGATATAATTGTTATTATTAATTGCAAGGAGAAAAAAAATTAGTAGAGGATGGACTTATGTCGTTCTGACATGTATTTTTGAACTTCTTTGGATTTATGGTTTCAATGCGGCTGAAAGCTGGCCGCACTTTATTCTAATCGCGCTTATCATCGTTGCCGACTTTTATTTTCTGGAAAAAGCCTGCGAAACCATTCAGACCGGAACGGTTTACGCAATATTTTCGGCCGTCGGCACCGTCTGCACGGCGCTTATGGATACACTGATATTTAACGTTGAATTCACAATTGCAAAAGGCTTTTTCATTGCCCTGCTGATTGCCGGGGTTATCAGCCTGAAACTGGCCGAAAACGAAGAGACACCAGCCGAAAAGGAGTAAGCGAATGGGATGGATTTACGTTATTATTGCCGCAACGCTGGAAATTGCCGGCGTTGTCGGCCTGAAGATGTTCAGCCGAAAAAAGAATTTGGCCAATCTGCTTTTGTTTACCGGCGGTTTTGCCCTTTCATACCTTTTTCTGTACCTGTCGCTTGATTTTCTGGACATGAGCATCGCCTACGCGGTGTGGATGGGACTGGGAACCGCCGGCGCGGTAACCATCAATATGATTTTCTTCGGCGAAAGCCGCAGACTGTGCCGGATCGTGAGCGTCGGACTGATTATCATCGGCGTCGTCGGACTCAAAATGGTTTCATAAAAATACAAATAAAAATTCAGAAAACCCACATTAGCTCTTGACTTAGAGTAAGCTCTAGAATTTATGATGTTACGCAGAATCGAATCTTACCACTAATATCAGGAGAAAAAGATGAGTTATCTGGACAACATCAATTCACCCGCAGACGTAAAAAAACTCAACCTGAAAGAGCTTGAAGCGCTGGCGGAAGAAATCAGAAGCGCCATATTGAACCGCGACAGCAAAATAGGCGGACATGTCGGTCCCAATCTTGGCATTGTCGAAACAACCATTGCCCTGCATTACGTTTTTAACTCGCCGGAAGACAAGATTGTGTATGACGTTTCGCATCAATCCTATCCGCATAAGATTCTGACGGGGCGCAAAAACGGCTTTCTGACCGACGAAGGAATGCGGAAGATTTCCGGCTACACCACCCCCGCAGAAAGCGAGCACGACCATTTTATCGTCGGGCATACTTCCACTTCGGTCAGTCTGGCCTGCGGTCTGGCCAAAGCCCGCGACCTCAAAGGCGAAAAGCACAACGTCATCGCGGTTATCGGCGACGGTTCGCTTTCCGGCGGCGAAGCGCTCGAAGGTTTTGACAACGCCGCGGTTTTGAACAGCAACATTATCATTATTGTCAACGACAACGAAATGTCCATTGCCGAAAACCACGGCGGCCTGTACGGCAACCTGCGGCTGCTGCGCCAGACCGGCGGAAAAGCCGAGTGCAACATGTTTAAGGCTCTCGGGTTTGATTACCGTTATCTGGAAGAGGGCAACGACATTGCCAAACTGACGTCGCTGATGAAAGAAGTCAAAGACACGGACAAGCCTACGGTTCTGCATATTCATACAGAAAAAGGCAAAGGTTACAAACCTGCGGAAGAACACAAGGAAACCTGGCACTGGAGCGTTCCCTTCGACATTGCTTCCGGCAATCCGACCATTGACCTCAGCGGCGAAAACTACAACAGCATTACGGTCAATTACCTGCAGGAAAAAATCGCCAAAGACAAAAAGGTCGTCCTCATCAACGCCGGTACTCCGGGCGCTATCGGCATGACGCCGGACATGCGCCAGAAATTCGGCCGGAACTTCGTTGACGTCGGCATTGCCGAAGAGCATGGGGTCGCCATGGCTTCGGCTTTAGCAAAAGGCGGCTGCAAACCCGTTTTCTGGGTTTTGAGCTCTTTTGTACAGAGAACTTACGACCAGCTTTCGCAGGATTTGGCGCTGAACAAAAATCCGGCTGTCATTCTCATCGGCTGGAACGGCATCTCCGGCGGCGACGCCACGCATTTGGGAACTTTTGACATTCCGCTGATTTCAAATATTCCCAACCTCGTTTACCTGGCGCCGACAACCAAAGAAGAATATCTGTCCATGCTGGACTGGGGTATTGAACAGACCTCCCATCCGGTTGTCATCAGAATTCCGTCAACCGTCGTTCATGCGGAAAAAGAAACCGAAAAAACTTTCGAACAGCTGAATACCTATAAGGTTGAACAGCAAGGCAGCAAGGTTGCCCTGATTGCCGCAGGAAGTTTCTTTGAACTCGGCAGGCGGGCCGCGGCCAAACTGGCAGAACAGGGCATTACGGCAACGCTCGTCAATCCGCGCTACCTGACCGGACTGGACGAAAACCTGCTTAACAGCCTGAAGGACGACCACAAAATCGTTGCCACGCTGGAAGACGGCGAACTTGACGGCGGTTTCGGCGAAAAAATTGCCCGTTTCTACGGCAACAGCAATATGAAAGTGCTGAACTTTGGCGCCCAAAAGGAATTTACCGACCGGGTGCCCGTTGAAGAACTGTATAAGCGTTATCATCTGACGCCGGAACTGATTGCCGACGACATTCTGAAAGCCGGAAATTAGGCTTATTTCCTGACGAAGGCCCGGAAGCACCGGGCCTTTGTTTTTCTAAAACCGGTACTGAATCCCGAAGTTAATTTCCCAGGGAAGTTTAATGCGGCTGCCCAACTGGGCGGAGGCTTCCAGATAGGCGGTTCCGTCTTCGCTCCAGGCGGTGCTGACGCCGGCGCCAAGCTCATAGCGCAGGGACGACAGGTCTTCAGCAAAACCGTAGTCCGCTACGCGCACCTTGCTTTTGCCGTCGATATCATGAATCAGGGCAAAACGCCCGTAAGCGTCCAAAAAGCGGTTATCTCCCCAGACAAAAGACTTTCCGGCAATCAAATCGGCTCTGGTACTCAAATAACCGGCGTCGGAAGCTTCTATCAGGGTATTGAAGTTGGTGCGATAACGGACGGCGTCAATGTGCATGTAATTCAAACCGACCGACGGTTCGACAAACCACCGGCCGTCAAAATTTACGCGTTTTCCCAGCGAAGCCGAAAGCTGCCAGCTGTTCGTGCGGTATTTGCCGTCAACGCCGCTGCCTGCGGGCGTATAACTCCGCAGTTTCTGCCGATGCCAGAAATAGGTGCCGACCATATCGACGAACCAGTTGTCATCCGTATTAAACAGCGAATACAAACCGAGAGACTGCGTATCGGCATCGCCGTGACCGCTGCGGTCAAATTTCTGGCGTGAAGAAGTGTAACCGCCATAGACGCCCATGCTCAGATAATGGCCGTTCTGCCGCCAGACTTCACGGTCATAGCCGATTTCCGTGCCGTAAATGTCTATCCGGCTCCGACTTTTGTCCTTATAGGCAAATTTGACCCTTTGCCCCAACCCTTTTACCCAAAGGCCGTTGTCATGCCCGGACGCGTTGCGCCGGCTGCGGATGTGGTTGTAAACCGGCGTCAGGTGCGTATAAAACAGCGATGCCAGCGAAGAATAGGTGTTTTTAGCAATGACGGCGCTGTCCGTTACGTCCTGAGTCCTGACCAGAACCCAATCGTCGCCGTCCCGCTCCAGCCCGTAACGAAATGCTCCGACGTCAACGGCGTCGCCGACCAGATAAAAACTGTCCGCAGCTCCGCTGTCTTCATCGATAATCTTATAGCGGGCCGGCGTACTCCCTTCCGGACTGTAGTCATGAATTACCAAGCCGAAATTTCCGCTGCCCGAGTGTACCAGAATTTTGTCCGAAAGCCCTTCCGACAGACTGCTGCTGATGCCGAAGGTTCCCTGACCGGATAAATTGTCAAACTGCAGAGAACTGAAGTCGTGGCTGTAGGGGACAATCGCAACGGCATTCCGCATTTCCATATCCGGAATGCTGTTGCTGCCGACAAACGTTACCACGCCTTCGGTTACGCTGGTCTTTCCCGACAGGCTTCCGCCGGCAAACAAGAACAGCCAGCCGTTGCGTTCAACGACAGTATTCTCGGCTTTGCCTCCCGAAAAAACGCTTTGCACTCCTCCGGTTCTAACCAGGGCTCCCGAAGCGACGCCGCCGCTTTCAATCTGCTGCACGCCGCCGTTTATCGTGCTGTCCGTGTCGGTTCCGTAAACGCTCTGCGTACCCGAACTGATTGTCGTATTGCGGGATACGGCTCCGGAATCGACATTCATCTCGCCACCGTCAAGCAGTATCTGTTCAGCGACGCCGTTGTCGATAATGTCAATAATGCCGCCGCTTTTGACAACAGCCTGTCGCGTCGTTCCCGAAACTTCCTGACTGCCGCGGCCGGAAACGACGGCGCCGATACTGGTGCCGCCGTCATCCACCTGCTGTCGTCCGCCGGTAATTTGTGCCCGTTCGGAAACCCCGCCGGACAAAATTTCCTGCAAGCCGCCGATTATGGTCGCATCCTCATCGGTACCGGAAACATTCTCACGGCCGCCGCGCAACAGCGTTCCCTTTACGGCAGCACCGCGGGAAACGATGAAAATGCCTCCGTTGACAACGGTATCCTGTGCATAACCGCCGTTGTTGACATCTATGGTACCGCGGGTATCAACGGTTGACGAATAGGCCGTACCGTTTACATTCTGCAAGGCGTCATACGCTACATTCGTATTATAAGACACACCGCCGACCTCAACATTCTGCTGCCCGTAGGGATATATGACGCTGTTGTACGACTTGCCGCCGGACATTATCTGCTGATTGCCGGAAACGGTAAAATTTCTGGTCGTACCATAAACCTGCTGCGTGACAACAGTGTGCACGTCGCCGCCGGTAACATCTTCCCCTGCCGGAATTATCTGAGTAACGGCGACGGCTTCCGAAGCCCATATTACTCCGCACAGGATGACTATAAGTTTTTTCATGTTCTGCTTCCCGTTACAATGTCCTGCGTTCTATATAATTTTAAAACTACAGAATAAAACCTTAGAACATGAAAAAAACATACCTTAATACAAAGTCTTGATTGAAAGCGGCGCGAAAACAACTATTTTCCGGGGGTAACACCAAAAAAAGGAGAAAAGAAATGTCAGACAATTTTGAAAAAGACAGCGACAGCCTGTGGGAAAAGACCAAAGACACCGCCGGCGAAGCCTGGGAAGCCACCAAAGAGTTTTCAGGCAAAGCCTGGGACAAGACCAAAGAAGTGAGCAGCGACGCCTGGGAAGCAACCAAAAACGGCGCCCAGAAAGTCAGCAACGCTTTTTCCGATGACGACGAGGAAGTCGAAAAGGCCGAATTTGTCGAAAAAGAAGAAATCGAAACGCCGCATCATTTGTATTCAAAAGAAACGCATTCGCGAGAAAACCGACCAAACGGCTAAAAAGAAAGCCTCCCGCAACCGACGGGAGGCTTTCTTTATTAACGGCGGATAAAATTGGTCATGACCGGATTATCCAGCTGCGGCGGCAAAATGCCTGCCTGTTTTCCGGCGGCAATACATTTCAGCAGCCACGCCATGTTCCTGCCCAACAGCTCCATTACCTGCATCCCTTCGGCATCCTGCATGACGTCTTCCGGCGTCTGTCCGTGCACCATATTCCAATAACGGGAAGAAACCACCGGCATTCTGCTGATGGTAAAATATTTGTTCAGGACGTCCAGCGAAGCCGTGGTTCCCGCCCGCCGGGCAGAAACCACCGCAGCACCGGGTTTGTTCATAAACGCTTCGGAACCGGCATAAAACAGCCGATCCAGAAGCGACAGTATCCGACCGCTCGGGTGCGCGTAATAAACCGGAGAACCGAAAACAAAACCGTCGGCCTGCTCGGCTTTGGCAATAATCCCGTTTACGACATCGTCGTTAAAAATACAACGACTGTCGCCGTTTTCGCGGCATTTGCGGCAGCCTATGCAATCGCGCAGCGCGCCGGCACCGCTTTGGACAATTTCGGTTTCGACCCCTTCCCGGTTCAGCGCTTCGGCAACGATGGAAAGCGCCGTAAAAGTGCAGCCCCGCGGACGCGGACTGCCGTTTATCATCAATACTTTCATCTGTTCTCCTTTCCTTCTTGTCCGAGTGTAGTGCAATAAAATTCTTCCGGCAACACTTTTAATAGCCTGTTCCGTGATTATATAAGCCCAAAAAAGCAAAGGATTGATGATGAAAAAACTTTTAGCCGCCATTTTTTTCGTTTTGTTTGCCGCCGCAGCCGCGGCCGCGCAGACGCAAACACCGCCCGCCGACAATGAAAACGTCGATTACAGCGCCGTCAACAAACAGCTGGACAAGATGACGGCCGAGCTGAACTCGGGCAAAATCGAACCCGGCGCTACCGGGGGCATGCTTGACAAAATCAACGACCTGCAGGACAAGCTTAATCAAAACCTGCCGCTGCTCAACAATGACCTCGGCAGCGTTCAGAAAAAAATCGCCGCTCTCGGCGAAGTCCCAGACGACGGCAACGAACCGGCGGAAATAGCCAAACAGCGCAAAGAGCTTAACAAACAGGCCGACGCTTATAAGACCTCAATCGCCCAGGCAAAACTGGCAAAAACCAAAATCGACGATTTAAACGGGCTGATTTTGAAAGTCCGCAACCAAGATTTGTTCACGCGCATTTTTGCCAAGCAAAGCTCCATTTTCCATCCTCAGGAGTTTTGGACCTCACTGGTCAGCTTTGCCAAATTTACCTTCGAACTGATAAAGTCGCCGCTCGACTGGTACCGCCAGCTGCCTGCCGCCGACATGGCAACCGCTGACGACAACATTGTCTACGCGCTGTTTTACATTATCGCCGCAACCTTTGCCGCCGCATACCTGCGCCATTTTATCAAAACCAGGCTCGGTTACCGCGAGGCGATTGCCAACCCGGACTATACGCAGAAAGTGCGAGCCGCGCTGTGGATGTTTTTGGCCCGCGGGCTGATTCCCGCCGCAATTATCGGAACGTTCATGTTCTGGATTAAAAACGGTGCCATCATCAATAAAAGCAACTTCGGAACCATGCTTTACACGGCGGCGCTGTATCTGCTTTATTTTTTCCTGACGCAAGCGCTGGTTCGCATTTTGCTGACACCGGCAAACGGCAAATGGCGGATTATCGAGGTCAGCAACGACCGGGCGCAGGCCAGCAGCAAGGCGCTGATTTTCTCGGCCGCGGCCATCTGCATCGTCAGTTTTTTTCAATCGCTGGCCGCCGAAATGAACGTAAATCCGGAAGTGCTGTATTCTCTCAAGATTTTTGCCAATGCGGTCAAAGCCTTTTGTGTCGTTTTGGTTGCCAACAAGTTTCTTTTTGACGGTACGCCGGAAGAAAACGCCAAAAACGCAGCCACCGCCGAAGCGACCGGAAAGGAAAACGCCGGCAAGGACGAGGAAGAATACAAGGAACTGAGCACACCGGCCAAAATAAGTCTGGCGGTTACCGTATTCATGGCGGTTTCCTTTGCTGCATCGCTGTTTGGTTATATACGGCTTTCGGAATTTGCCATCAACCGTTTCATCATATCGGGCGTTGTCATTGCCGTATTTTACATTCTCGACCGGCTGCTGAGGGTTATCTTCCGTCAGTTAATGCGGCTGAAATTTTGGAGCCGGACGCTGCGCATCAATCCGCGAAAACTGGTAAAGGCAAACTTCTGGTTTGCGCTGATTCTCAAGCCCATTCTCGGCATTATGGCCATTCTGACCCTGCTGGCCGTCTGGGGCGTGTCAGTCGACATCATGCTGAACAAGGTCCGCAACTTTCTGGTCGGCTTCAACATCGGCAGCCTGCATATTTCAATTACCTCCATTCTGCTCGGCATTATCAGCTTTTTCGTATCGTCCTTTCTGTTCAAAATGCTTAAGGGAAGTTTTCAAAACGGCAGCCTGAGCCAGATTGACTGGGATCCCGGCGTTAAGAACTCGGTCATTTCGGGCATTGGCTTTTTCGGCATTATCATTTCGCTGATTGTCGGTTTTGCGGTTATGGGCGGAAGCATAAGCAGCATTGCGATTATTGCCGGCGCCCTGTCGTTCGGCGCCGGTCTCGGCCTGCAGAACATGGTCAGCTGGTCGCCGGTCTGACCATTCTGTTTGAACGGCAGATTAAGGTCGGCGACTGGGTTATCATCGACGGCCAGGAAGGCATCGTTAAAAGCATTAACATGCGCTCGACCGAACTTGAAACCTGGAACAAGTCCAATGTCATCGTCCCCAACGCCTCCATTCTGGCCAACAGTCTGATTAACAAAACCTACAGCGACCAGATGGGCCGGGTGGAAATCAAGGTCGGGGTCGACTACAACAGCGACATCAACAAGGTCAAGGCCATCCTGCTCGAAATTGCCGGCGAAGATCCGGAAGTTCTAAATTCGCCGCCGCCGTCCCTGCAGTTTACGGATCTGGGCGACAACAGCCTCAATTTCCAGCTCAACTGCTATACGGCCAACGTTTACAGCGGCGCCGGCATTTCGTTCCGCATCAGGGAGAAAATCGTCGAACGCTTCCGAGAAAACAACATCAATATCCCCTATCCGCAAAGGGTTATCCATTTCATATCCTCCGCACCGGAAACCCAGCCCTGATATTCTGTGCAATAATCGCGCTTTCGGTTTGTGCCACCATAAAAACGGAGTATACTTGTTTTATAATTTTGAGGAGAAAAAAATGAAAAAAGTTTTGATTATTGCCGCCATTGCCGTCATCGCCGCCTGTCATCTGATGCACGAAGACACACACGACAGCCATTATTTCCATACCGGACATTTTGACGACGGCGGCCAGCGCCGTTAAAAAAACATCCCGGCTTTGCCGGGATGTTTTTGGGCCCGCAAAAAACCCCGGAAGTATCCGGGGTTTTTCGTTTACTTTTTAATGCACATAATCGTATAATTTCCGTCCGCGTCAACTTCAACGCCGTGCGTGTCATGGGCAAAACCGGGAAACTTCCGGTCAAAGGCCTGTAATGCCTTCAGATAGCCCAGCAGCGGTCCGTCGGCCGGGCCGGCATTTTCGCCCGGCATCAACAGCGGAATTCCGGGCGGATACGGCACAACGCCGGTTGCCACGGTATGATCCGCCATCTGCTCAAGAGTCAGAGATTCAACGTCATCTTTAACCAGGCGCTCGTAAGCGTCTACCGGCGCCATATCCGGATGCGGCAAGACAGAGAATGCTTCGGACAAAGCGCGGGTGGTTCCCAATTCGGACATAGCCTTGAACATTTCGCCTGCCAGATCTTTCAGCCCCATGCCTGCATAGCGTTCCGGGTGTTCGGCCGCCAGACCGGGAATAACGCGCTCCAGCGGCGTATTGCGGTCATAATCCCTTTTAAACTCAAACAACGCATTCAGCAGCGTGCCCCATTTGCCTTTGGTAACGCCCATCGAAAACAGAAACAGAATCGTAAAATCGGTGGTCTTTTCGACAATAATGCCCTTATTGTCCAGATAAGAGGTCAGCACCGAGGCCGGAATTCCCCAATCGGCCAGGCTGCCGTCGGCATTGACGCCGGGCGTAACGACGGAAACCTTTATCGGATCGAGCATGCACCAGCCATCTTCAATATCGCCGAAACCGTGCCATTCCTCGTTCGGATGCAGAACCCAGCATTCAGGATCGGTCGAAAGCTGTTCTTCCGAAGCACGGCAGAAAGGAATTCGTTTGCCGCTTTGCTTATCGATTACAAAATCCGGCTGCCAGACGCTGAAGAACCAGCCGCCTTTCTCCATGGCTTCGCAATGCAGGCGGGCAACCGTCTTGCGGAAAGCGACGGCCTCCTTAATCGCATCTTCGGTCAGCGCTCCGCCCTCTTCCGACATCATGGCGGCGCTGATGTCGTTGGAGGCGATAATCGGATAGAACGGCGACGTCGAGGCGTGCATCATGAACGCTTCGTTAAAGCGCTTATGCTCTATCGGGCGGCGGCCGTCGCGAACGTGAATCATCGACGCCTGCGAAAAAGCGGCCAGCAGCTTATGGGTCGACTGGGTGGCAAAGACAGAAGGGCCGCCGCGGTCATAATCCTTCGGGTCGCCGTACATGGCAAAGCGTTCGGCATAAAGCGGGTTGAACCGCGCATAACCATACCAGGCTTCGTCAAAATGCAGACGGTCAACGCTTTCGCCGAGCAGTTCCTTAATCCGGCGGACGTTGTAGCACAAACCGTCATAAGTCGAGTTGGTAACAATGGCATGAACCGGCTGCGGATCTATTCCCTCGCGGATCAAAGCATTGTCGGCGACGGTTTTCCGCACGGCCTCACTGGTCATCCGCGTGGGATGAATCGGGCCGATGATGCCGTAGCGGTTGCGGGACGGAATCAGGTAAGCCGGAATGGCGCCGGACATGGTAATCGCCTGCTCAACTGACTTGTGACAGTTGCGGTCGCAGAGCGCCACCTGATTGCGGACAACGCTGGCCATGAGAATAACCCGGTTTGACGTTGACGAACCGTTGGTAACATGGTAAGTGCGGTCAGCGCCGAAAATACGGGCGGCATACTTCTCGCTCTCGCCGATAGGGCCGGAATGGTCAAGCAATGAACCGAGTTCGCCAACCGAAATCGACAGATCGGAACGGAAAACCGGTTCCTTGAAAAAGTTGAAAAATGCCCGGCCGACCGGCGATTTCAGAAAAGCGGTGCCGCCGGTATGCCCCGGCGTATGCCAGGAATATTCGTAAACGTCGGAAAATTCGGCAAGCGCCTTAAACATCGGCGGCAGGATAAACTCGCGGTAACGCTGAATGGCAGCGAGGATACGCCCGCTGATGAAATCCGAGGTATCTTCCAGTATCCAGATAAAGTCGTTGACCTTGTCGAGTATGGCAGCCGGAATCTCGGAAGCCCTGGTGCGGTTTGACATCAGAAACACGGGCATATCGTGGTTGCGGCTGCGCAGAAGCTCCAGAAAATGCTGAATGCGGCGGTGTTTTTCGTCGCCGGCGCCGTCAAGATAGACCAGAGCGCACTGTACGGTCGGGTCTGAGGTAACGATGAGCTCGGCATCGCAGATACACTGCGAAACCTCAACCACAACGTCGCTTTCCTCCAAGTCCCGTTTGAGCGCGCGCAGCGCCCTGGCCGTGGCATTTTCCTCGTCGATGCCGTCGTAGACGACCAGCGCCTTTATTCTAAAAGGGTTGTTCATTTCCATTTTTCTTCCTTTCCTACAGGTTTTCAATATCATTGATTATCTGAACATGGCCGCGGGTATGCAGCGACGAGGCATGATAGCGGCCGACGGAAATCCAGAACATGGCGACCAGCGCCAGAATCGTAACAATCAGAACCAGCCAGCGTACCCAGAAAGGCACACAGCCGCCCGGTTTGATGTGGTTTTCCTTAATGTCAAGCTTGCGGCTGACCGCCAGTTCGTAAAAAATAACGGTGGATATGACAAACATCAGCGCCCAGCGCGTCTGGCTCGGATCGGAACCAATCATTGCCGCCATGCTGTAAAAGGCGGCAATCAGTCCGACAAAGGTGTAAAAAACATTTTCGCCGCGGCTCATTTTGTCCCGGCCGATAATCTTAATCGCTACCGAAGAGTAAATATACGGCAACAACGTCATGATGACGGCAATCGAGGCGATTTTGCCGAACTGCTCGGAAGCGGTCGGCGACATGGTAGCCAGAACCTGCAGGGTCATGATGCCGGCAACGATGGCCAGTCCAGCCGAAGGCACGCCGCGGCAGTTGACGCGGGCAAAAACATTGCCGAACAGGCCGTCATCGGCGGCTGCCTTGGCCGTCTGTCCGACAAGCAGCGTCCAGCCTCCCAGCGAACCCAGGCAACCGACAGCCGCGCAGAGGGCGACAATGTTGCCGGCCACCGGCCCCAGCGCCATGGAAACGGCGTCGGAGAAAGGCGCGGAAGAAGCAATCAGTTCCTTATTGGGAATAATGCCCATTATCGCCGACGAACTCAGAATATAGCAGACGGCCGCCAACAGCACGCCGACCACGGTCGCAATCGGCACATTGCGCGCCGGATCTTTGACAACGGCCGTCGAAACCGAGGCGCTTTCAACGCCGATAAAAGCCCAGAGCGTAAAATTAAGCGTCATGCCCAGAGCGGTCAGATTGCTCTCGCCGGTAACGTTCCAGCCGGCCATATAAGTATCGCGGCTGAACCAGAACCAGCCGAAAACCGCCATGCCGACAATCGGCAGCAGGGCAACCGTGGTTGTCATTCCCTGAATGCGCCCGACAATATTCGGCCCGAGAATGTTGGCATAAGTGAAGAACCAGATAACGCCTATCTGCGCCAAAGCCATAATCAGCGGATCTTTCAGCGAGGGGAAAAAGGTGGTAAGATAACCGAGACCGGCCACCGCCAGCCCGACGTTGCCGACAACGTTCGCCAGCCAGTAGACCAGATTGGTCTGATACCCCATATAATCGCCGAAAGCCTTGCGCGAATAGGCATACGGACCGCCGGCAGCGGTATAAATCTGCGTCAGTTTGGAAAACACCAGCCCCAGAGCCACGGCGCCGACAATGGTTATCAGCCAGCCGAAAATGGCAATGCTGCCGATGGCGGCCAGATTGGCGGGAAGCATAAACACGCCGGAGCCCATCATATTGCCGGCAACCATCAGTGTTGCCGGAACCAAGCCGATTTTGTTGTTTTCATTCGCCATTATTTTCTCCTGTGAAAAAACGTCCGGGCAGCAAAAGCCGCCCGGACGCGGAAACAAAACTAAATGTCGGCCTCGGCCGGCATCAGACGGCGGTTGGAAACGTATTCGCCGATTTCAATAACGCCATACATGAAGAAATATGCGCCGACCAGCGCGGTAATGGTAACGGCGCCGACGGCCGGATAAGCCAGAATAAGGAAGGCAAACAGCACGCCCAAAACGCCGGCCAACAGCGACCAACCCCAGGAATATCCCTCGCGGCGCAGGCTGAAGGACGCAACAATCTGCATAACGCCGATGGCCAGAAACCACAGCGCCAGCACAATCGGCAGGGTGGCGGCGGTCAGGCCGAGATTGCCGACGAAGATAACGCCGACCAGCATGTCAAGAATGCCCACCGTCAGGTACCAGCCGGAACGGTTGGAAAAAGACAGCATAAAATAGCCGGCGCCGACGACAATGAAAATAATGCCGAGATAAAGCGCCAGCCCCAGCAGGGTGGCCGCCGGATTAAACCAGACATAGACGCCGAGCACGGCAATGACAATGCCGGCAATCAGATGCCAGATGCCCATATTCGGTTGTATTTTTGATGCAGCCATAATCGTTCTCCTTTGCAAACGGGTTTTATAATCGTCTAATATCTAATCACGCGCGGAAAAATTTCCAGACGGGCAAAAAAATATTTGGCAGGCGGCGTTTCCGGTATATATTGAAAACAAACAACGGAGAAAAGACATGCACAAATTTATCGCCGCGCTTTTCGGGCTGCTGTCGGCCGGTTGTTCGGGCATAAAGGTTCCGGACGATTTTGCATATAAGGAAATCGAAACGCGCGACTTCAAACTGGCGTCATGGCAGAAAATCAGCGAACCGGACGGCGTTTACAAATTTTATATCGAGGGGGACGGCCACGCTTTTGACAGCCGCGGGCGGCCGACCGCAGATCCGACGCCGCAGGGAACCATGCTGCGCGAACTGGCCTTCGGCGACCCGTCGCCGAACGTCATCTATCTGGCGCGCCCCTGCCAGTACATAATGAGCCCGATTTGCGCCAAACGGCATTGGACCACGGCGCGCTTTGCTCCGGAAGCGATTAATGCCGAATATGACGCGGTCCGGCAGACGGCCGGAGGCCATGAGGTTATTCTCGTCGGCTTTTCGGGCGGCGCACAGGTGGCGGGGCTCATCAGCGCCGCCAAACCCGGCCTCCGGGTCAAAAAGCTGGTAACCATCGCCGGAAATCTGGATCCGCTGGCCTGGACAACATATCACGGCCTGCCCCCAATCAACGAATCGCTCAGTCTGGAAAGCTATCGCCGGCAATATCTGGAAATTCCGCAAATCCATTATGCCGGGAGCGACGACAAGGTCATGCCGGCAGCGCTGATTGAAGACTTTGTCGGCGGAAAGCATCCGGTCGTGCGCGTTGAGGGCGCAACGCACAATTCGGGCTGGGAAAAAATCTATCTTCCCGTCCGGCAAGAAAAATAAATTTACATTTACTGAAAAAGGTTATAAAAAGACATCAGTAACAATTTGAAAACGGGGTTAAAAATGAGAAAAATTACCAGTTATATCCTTAACGGCCAAGGCCTGGGCATGAAGTTTCTGGCCGGCCTGTCGGTTTTGATGGCCTTGATTTTTGCCATTGTCATCAGGGTTCAGGGCGCGGCTTACGTTCCCTATGCGCAGGAAATTGCCGACCAGATGCTGCCGGTTAAGGTTGTTAACGGCCAAATCGTCGAACCGCTCAACACGTTCAAAATGGCGCAGATACGGATTGAAGGCAGAGATACGCCCCTGGCGCTGCCGCTGGTTCTGGACACGCGCGTTACCAATCTGGACGCCAACCTGCTGCCGCAGGGCGTTTACGTTACCCGCACCAACATTTACACGGTTAACAGAAACCAGGTCAAAGTCATTAAGATTGAGGGCGACAACTATATCCCCAAAGGCGATTATACCGACGTCTTCAAAAGCTGGCTGAACTGGTCGGCGGTTATCGGCGGCATTGCCGGCATTGTCATCCTGTTTGTGCTGTATCTGATTCTGACCATGTTTTATGCCCTTTGCACGCAGGTTATTGCCAAACTGGCACGCCGCGACATGGCTTTTGACAGCAGAATGCGGCTGAGCGCCGTCGTCCTGACCGCCGCCTACATTCTGTTCATTCCGCTGGGCTGGCTCGGCTTCAGCAGCACGCTGCTGTTTCTGGCGGTTATGCTCGGCGCGCTGATCTGGTTCGTCGTCAAATATGTTCCGACCGGAAAACCGGCAGCGGCCAAAGCCGAAGTTCGGCAGGAAGAAGCCGTGCCGGCGAAGATCAAAGCTGCACCGGTAAAAAAGGCGCCCGCAAAAAAAGCGCCGGGCAAGAAAAAAAACGCGGCCAAAAGCGAAACCGAAAAACCGGCGGCCAAAAAGAAAACCGCCGTCAGGAAACCGGCGGCGAAGACAGCCAAAGCCAAACCGACCGGCAAAGAAAGCAAATAAGCAAAAGCCCCTCTTTCGAGGGGCTTTGTTTTTTTGTCATGTTTGGCCTTGAGCCGGACAATCTCCCTTACAGATTCCCCGGTCAAGCCGGGGAATGACGAAAAAGAAAAAAAGCCGGGCAATGACAGTATCATTTTCTTCCCCCTGTCACCCTCGGGCTTGACCCGGGGGCTCTGGATTGCCGTGTGTAAATTCCCAACTACGTTGGGCCCCTTTCGTCCCGTAAGCCTCGAATTTCGCTTACAGCTCGTTCTCGCCAACTATCGACTCCAAGTCCGGCAATGACGATATTATTTTTTTGTTTGACTTGCAATCACGGGGCTTTTTTCATATCAGGGTAATTTTGACCGCCTTGCCGTAGGCTTTGGCCA
>OHIL01000200.1_pt1 | contig 27393 bp, 18 predicted proteins | sample 1568231 | NCBI WGS metagenome assembly OHIL01 (sample SAMEA3879565, study PRJEB24766) | human gut metagenome | biome: human-associated habitat; feature: feces | place: USA | collected 1985/1987 | reverse complement strand
GGCATTATTAAAGATCATTGAAGGTACTGTAGCGTCTGTGCCGCCACAGGGAGGAAGAAAACATCCTCATCAGGAATTTATTCAGATTGATACAACAAACATTCTGTTTATCTGCGGTGGAGCATTTGATGGTCTGGAAAAAATTATCGACAGCCGTATGGATACATCATCTATAGGCTTCAATTCAGACGTAAAGTCAAAGACAGAGCTCAATGTAGGAGAGGCGTTTAAGCATGCACTTCCACAGGATTTTGTAAAGTTTGGATTGATTCCTGAGTTTATCGGACGTGTACCTATTACCGTTTCTCTCGAGGCACTCGACAGGGATGCACTTATCCGTATACTTAAGGAGCCTAAGAACTCGCTTATCAAGCAGTACACCAAGCTCTTTGAGCTTGACGGAGTAGGTCTTGAGTTCACAGACGATGCAGTAAATGCCATCGCTGACAAGGCACTTGAGAGAAAGACAGGAGCCAGAGGACTTCGTGCCATCATGGAGGCTGTTATGCTTGACCTTATGTATCGTATACCGTCAGACAAGAGCATCAGCAAGTGCGTAATCGACAAGGATACAGTTGAGGAAAACTTAAAGCTAGATGGTGAGTGTGTGCCGGAGGCATATATCGAGGAAAAAGCGGCATCATAAGTACATGGCGGTATTTTACAAAAGATACAGCATCGGATAATATAAATTGCACAGCGGTTTGTTATGCATGGCTGTGCAATAATACAGGAGATATAAGTGGAAGAACAGATTATGAATATGCCTGCAGTAGCGCTGAGAGGGCTTACTATTCTGCCGGGGATGATTGCCCATTTCGACATCAGCAGAGAGCGCTCCCTTCGTGCTGTCGAGGAGGCTATGGAGCAGGATCAAAAGATTTATCTTGTCACACAAAGGAATGTGGACAGTGAGGACCCGACTCAGGAAGATCTCTATCAGATGGGTATTGTTGCTGATATAAAGCAGGTTGTCAGATTACAGAATGATGTTGTGAGAATACTTGTAGATGGAATAAGCCGGGCAGCATTGCTTGGCTTTACCGGTAATGAGAAGTACCTTGAGGCAGAAATCTGTTATTGTGATAGTAATGCAGACAGCCTGCCGGAGGATCTCAGGGAAGCCATGCTTCTCGGAGTCAGAGAGGCTTTTCACAGATATGCGGCAGTCATCGGCAAAATCAGCAAGGAGCTTATCAGGCAGATAGATCAGTATGAGGATCTTGAAAAGCTCATTGATTATGTAACCAACAATCTGCCGGTGTCATATGAGCTTAAGCAGCAGGTGCTTGAGGCAGAGGATATCAATGACAGATATCAGGTTATAGTATCATTACTTCTCTCCCAGGTGGAGGTTATTTCCATAAAGAATGAGCTTCAGAAAAAAGTAAAGGTTCGTGTGGATAAGCATCAGAAGGAGTATGTGCTTCGTGAACAGCTTGGTGTGATACGTGAGGAGCTGGGCGAGAATGCTGACTCGGAGGCTGATGAATATGAGAAAAAACTATCTGAGTTAGATGCGCCTGACTACGTAAAGGAAAAGACGAAAAAAGAGATAAAGCGCTTTAGAAATATGAGCAGCAGCTCATCAGAGAGCACAGTTGAGAGAGGCTATATAGAGACTGTACTTGAGCTTCCGTGGAACAAGATGTCTGTGGATAACAAGGATCTTGACCATGCAGCACAGGTGCTCGATGATGATCACTACGGATTAAAGGATGTCAAGGAGAGAATACTTGAGTTTCTGGCAGTCAGAAATCTGACAAGCAAGGGAGAGAGTCCTATAATTTGTCTTGTAGGTCCTCCGGGAACAGGAAAGACAAGCATAGCCCGTTCAATTGCGTCTGCACTGGAGAAGAAATATGTGCGTATTTCTCTTGGTGGTGTGCGCGATGAGGCAGAAATCCGTGGACACAGAAAGACATATATCGGCGCTATGCCGGGCCGTATAGTAAATGGCTTAAGACAGGCAGGCGTTTCAAATCCTCTCATGCTGTTGGACGAGATAGATAAGGTGTCAAGTGACTACAAGGGTGACACATCAGCCGCTCTTCTCGAGGTGCTTGACAGTGAGCAGAACTGCAGATTCAGGGATCATTACATTGAGATGCCTGTGGATTTGTCGGAGGTGCTTTTTATTGCAACTGCAAATGAGGTTTCAGGCATTCCAAAGCCGCTTCTTGACAGGATGGAGCTTATTGAGGTGTCAAGCTACACTGAAAATGAGAAATTTCACATAGCAAAGGAACACTTGGTTGAGAAGCAAAAGAGCAAAAACGGAATTAAAAAGGAACAGCTTACGATAACAGATGGTGCTTTAAAGGATATCATCAGGCTGTACACCAGAGAGGCCGGAGTCAGAAGCCTTGAGAGGACTATCGGCAAGCTGTGCCGCAAGGCTGCCAGGGAAATCTTTAAGGACAGCGAAGCTGCTGTAAAGGTTACAAAGACCAATCTTAAGACGTATCTGGGCAATCCGAAGTACAGTCCGGAGAAGAAAAATGATCACGCAGAGGTTGGAATCGTTAGAGGCCTGGCATGGACCAGCGTGGGTGGAGTCACACTCGAGGTCGAGGTGAATGTGCTGCCGGGCAAGGGTGAGCTTGTTCTCACAGGTAAGCTTGGTGATGTGATGAAGGAGTCGGCACAGGCGGCACTTAGCTATGTGCGCTCAATAAGCGAAGGATATGGCATTGATGCAGAGTTTTATACGAAGCATGATATCCATATACATATCCCGGAGGGCGCAGTGCCAAAGGACGGCCCGTCTGCCGGAATTACAATGGCAACGGCGATGCTTTCTGCCATTACAGGTACTCCGGTTCGTGCAGATGTGGCAATGACAGGTGAGATAACACTGCGCGGCAGGGTGCTTCCGATAGGAGGACTCAAGGAAAAGCTGCTTGCAGCCAAAGTAATCGGAATAAAAACAGTGTGTATTCCAAAGGATAATGAAAAGGACCTGGAGGAGATTTCAAAAGAAATAACAGACGGCATGGAAATCGTGCCGGTGGAGAGATTTTCACAGGTGGAGAAGATAGCATTTGTAAAATAAGAATGAGGAAGAGATTATGGTAATTAAAAGTGTTAATTTAGAGACAGTTTGCGGAATTACAAGCACAATCCCTGACAATGAGTATAATGAAGTGGCATTCGCCGGCAAGTCAAATGTAGGCAAGTCGTCACTGATCAATGCGCTCATGAACAGAAAGTCACTTGCCAGGATCTCTTCACAGCCCGGCAAGACACAGACCATCAATTTTTATAACGTCAATGACGCCATGTATCTGGTCGATCTGCCGGGCTATGGCTATGCCAATGCCAATATCGAAATAAAAGCTAAATGGGGACAGATGATAGAAAACTATCTTCACACCTCAAAAAAGCTTCAGGCAGTGTTTCTATTAATAGATATAAGGCATGAGCCATCGGACAATGATATCATGATGTATGACTGGATGGTAAACCAGGGCTTTGCACCGATCATCATTGCAACCAAATCTGATAAATTGAAAAAAAGCCAGATTGCCGCACACATAAAGACTATCAAGGATGTACTTCATGTGAAGCCGGGCACGGTAGTTATACCGTTTTCGTCCATGTCAAAGGAAGGCAGGGACGAAATCTGGAATCTCATAGATTCACTCGTGTTTGATGAGGAGACGCTTCTTGCCATGAAACAGGAGGAAGAAGCAAAGCGCGAGGCAAAATCAGCTGCAAAAAGAGCCGCTGCATCCCAGCCGCACAAAAAGGAGCGCTGGAAGAAGACTGGAAAGCCGGTTGCCAAAAAGACTAAAGAACGCAGAGATAAGGCCAAGAGCAAAAAAAGCGTTAATAATCATAAAAAGAAATAAAGTCGAAATAGAGTGATAGAAATAAAGCTATAGAAAGAAAGGCGAATATTTAATATATGAAGAATAAATGCAAATTTGTAGGCATTATGTTTTTGTGTATATTGATAGTGTGTACGCTTGCGGTAATGGCATATGAGCACACAGCAGGTATGAAAGGCGCTGCCGGTGGAGTATCAAATTCTTCGGGCAATACAAAAAATACTGACGAAGCTGACGATATACTTACAGTCGTGACATCCTTCTATCCAATGTATATTGCAGCTTTAAATATAGTAGACGGAGTGGAAGGCGTGAGACTTGAAAATTTAAGCGAGCCACAGACCGGTTGTCTGCACGATTTTCAGCTAACACCGGAGGATATGAAGCTTTTATCCACAGCCGATGTTTTTGTAATAAACGGAGGCGGTATAGAGTCGTTTATGTCAGATGTAGCAAAGGCGTATCCGAAGCTTGATGTGGTTGAGGCCTGTGAGGATGTGGCACTTCTTTCTGAGGATGATGCAGACAGTGACCACGACCATGATCACGACGCAGACACAGAATCGGACAGTGACCACGACCATGACCACGAAGCAGACGCAGAATCAGATAGCGCGCATGACCATGACCACGGTGATGAGAATGCCCATGCATGGATGAGCGTGCCGCGTTACCGCACCATGGTTCAGACAATCGCATCCAGGCTTGCCGAAAAGGATGCAAAGCATGCTGATGAATATTATGCAAATGCAAAAGCATATGATGCAAAGCTTGCAGTGCTTGAAGAAAAGATAAATAGCCTAAAGAGTCTTACGAATGGACAGAATATCATCATATTCCATGAGGCCTATGCATATGTAGCTGATGATTTTTCCATGAATGCATGCTATCTGTTAGACCTTGACGAGGAGCGCTCAGTCAGCGCAGGTGAGATAAAGCAGGTAATAGGTGCCATAAAGGATTACGGAGTGTCGGTAATACTCGCTGAGGAGCTCTACGGAAAGAGCATGGGAGATACCGTATCGCGTGAGACAGATGTGCATGTGATTTATATCGACCCTCTCAACAGGGGAGAGTACGACAAGGACAGCTATCTTGATGGTATGGAGCACAATATAGAGCTTATCAAAGAGGCATTTACTAAATAAAATTGGAGAAAATATGCGGAAAATAATACAGCCATGTGGCTTTCATTGCATAAAAATAAATAACCTTGGAGTGAGCTTTGGAGAGCAGACAGTGCTTGAGGATGTAAATATGCACATACATTGCGGCTCTTTCAATGTCATAATAGGCCAGAACGGTGCCGGAAAATCTACACTCATAAAGGCGATACTCGGCGAGATACCTCACACCGGTACGATTGAGTTCAAGGATACTAAGGACGGACATATGGCTAAGCTTAAAATCGGCTATGTGCCGCAGTCTGTTAATATCGAGAAAAATACACCGGTCAGCGTGTATGACCTAATAGCAAGCTATCAGTACAATTATCCTGTTTTTCTGCCAAAGAGCAAAAAGATAGAGGCAAAGATAAGGGAGACACTCGAGGTATTTGAGGCTGAGGAGCTCATCGACAAGCAGGTGTGCAACCTCTCGGGAGGACAGCTACAGAGAGTGCTTCTTTCCATGGCAATCATGGACGAGCCGAACTTGCTGCTGTTGGATGAGCCGGTGTCCGGAATAGACCAAAACGGCATGGAGCTTTTCTATAAGATCATGGATTATTTAAAGACTCACTATGACCTTGCAATCATACTGATATCGCACGATTTGGACTATGTGGCAAAGTACGCAGACCATGTTGTGCTGCTTGATAAGACCGTTGCAAAGCAGGGAACTGTGAAGGAAGTATTCGAGAGCAGGGAATTTGAGAGAATTTTTTACACAGGAGAGGAATCCTGGGTGAGAGAGGAGGAACACAAATGAATATAACCTCCTGGCTTCAATATGATTTTATGAGAAATGCCCTTATCGCTGTGCTCATCATCACACCGCTTTTTGGCATAATGGGAACCATGATTGTAAACAAAAAGATGGCATACTTTTCAGATGCACTCGGACATTCAGCACTTACAGGAATCGCTGTCGGAGTGGTATGCGGCATGGCAGACACCTCGCTTGCCATGGTGATATTTGCGATAGTGTTTGCACTTCTTTTAAATAAGATAGGCAGTCTGAACACTGCATCGACAGATACCATTATATCGGTATTTTCATCGTGCTCTGTGGCGATAGGTCTTGCGATACTGTCAAAGGGCGGCAATTTCAGCAAATACTCAAGTATACTGGTGGGCGATGTGCTAAGCATCACAAAGACTGAGATAGTTTATCTAATTGTGATTTTTGTGGTCACTATAGTGTTCTGGGTGCTTTGCTTCAATAAGCTCAACGCCATATGTATACACAGGAGCGTGGCAAAAAGCAAGGGTATCCATGTGCGTCTTCTGGATAATCTGTTTGCGGTGCTTGTAGCACTCATAGTTATGCTATCCATCAAGTGGATAGGCATACTTATCATAAATGCTCTGCTTATATTACCGGCGGCTTCATCAAGGAATATTTCGGAAAATATGCGTGAGTATCATTTCTTTTCAGTGATATTTTCAGTATTTTCCGGTATAGTCGGCCTCGCAGTGTCATACTACACCAATGTGGCAACAGGTCCGATGATAGTGATTATTGCATCGGTAATATATTTTTCGACATTTATATTTGGCAGAAAGCTGAAAAAATAACGGCTAAAGCTATAAGCAACAGACGCAAAACAGCCGATACACAATATAAGAGAAAGACTGTTTAGCTATATCAGACGCTATACAGGTTGATAATAGTATAGCGGGAAAGGATTCCCGCACGCACATTACCAGGGAGGGATGAGAGATGTTAGATGCTATTTCAAGTGTAGTTTCAGCAGTAGCGGCGCAGAGTGTCACAGCAAAGGACGAGGCGCAGACAAAGAATACTAATACCGCTTCAAAGAAGCAGGATGCAAAGACGGATAAGTCGGATGCAAAGACTGCAGGCTTCAGCGAGGAGGCAGCTGTATATGAGAAATCAGACAGCAAGGATGATTCAAAGGATACTGCAAAGAGCACAGTAAACCAGAAGATGAGCAAGGCAGACAGAGATGCACTGGTACAGGCACTTAAGGATGATGCCAACGCCAGACAGCAGCAGCTTATCGAGATCGTCAGAAAGTCCATGACAGGACAGGCTTCAACCTGGGATAAGTCACAGGGCTTAAAGAGTCTGTTTGAGAATCTGACTGTAGATGCAGACACAATAGCGCAGGCCAAAAAGGACATCGCAGAGGATGGATACTGGGGAGTTGAGAAGACCTCAGACCGTATTCTTGACTTTGCAAAGGCACTGTCGGGAGGCGACAAGGACAAGGCTGATGAGCTTTTGAATGCATTCAAGAAGGGCTTTTCACAGGCAACAGGAGCCTGGGGAGACAAGCTGCCATCAATTTGCCAGGATACTTATGATGCCGTAGTCAAGAAGTTTGATGACTGGAAGAATGGCACAGAGGACACACAGGTACAGGGCTAGAAGCCGGATGTGTATGTAAAAGTGTCGTGATGGAACGAATATTATATAAGAAATCTGATTTATGAATTATGAAAAGGGGGCTGCACGCAGCGTGCAGTCACCTTTTTAGCGCTTGTATATTTTTTTGAGAGGTGTATAATAGAAGAATAGTATATAAGTATCATTATTCATGTGGAGGAAATATCATGAAATTAGACATGTCAAAGTGGAAAGCACTTAGCATCAAAAATCGTTTAAAGAAAGGCTTCAGACTGACTACATTTGTAGCATCGGCATCGGGGGTTATCGCGGGTATTCTTATGATTCTTGTATCAATGAGATATTCCAGCGCACTAACCTTTTACGGATTTTCACAGGGAGATATAGGAAAGGTTATGGTAAACTTCTCAGAGACACGAAGCGCTACACGAGCTCTTATCGGTTATACAGCTTCTGACACATTAAGTAAGATGTCTGATACACATGATTCTAAAAAGGAATCATTTCAAAAATACTGGAAAGAGCTGCAAAGCTCTATAAAGACAGATGAGGAGCAGGCTATATATGATGATATAAACAGTAAGCTCGACTCATACTGGAGTCTCGATGATGAAATCGGACAGTTAGGTAGGAATGCTACAGATCCTGAGACACAGAAGGAGGCCGAGGAGAGAGCAGTAGCAGAGCTTGCACCTGCATATGATGATATATATCAGCAGCTTGTTGCCCTTATGGATACAAAGGTAACAGATGGAGATAATTTAAGCAAGAGATTATCATTAGTATCATATGCCGTATTTGGTATTGTTATTGTTATCATTGTCAGTTCATATTTTATCTCGATGAAAATCGGGGACGAAGTTGCAGTTGGTATTTCTAAACCACTCGATGAGTTAAAACAGAGATTACGTACATTTGCACAGGGTGATCTTGAGGCTCCATTCCCGGCAGTTGATTCACAAGATGAAATTGCTGATATGGTAGGGGTTGCGAAAAACATGGCAGCAGACCTTAAGACTATCATATCTGACTCTGACAAGCTTCTTGGAAAGATGGCAGAAGGAGATTATACAGTTTCATCAGACATGGAAGATAAATATACCGGAGATTTTATTGGACTTCTCATGGCAATGCGTCAGATGAAGACACAGATGAATGATGTTATGTCACATATCAACGAGATATCATCACTTGTTACAGCAGGTTCTAACAACCTTGCTCAGGCATCACAGGAAATGGCAGAAGGTGCTATGGACCAGTCAGCAGCCATTGAGGAGCTTCAGGCTACATTTGCAGATATCACAGGCGGTGTTGAGAAAACATCTGAGAAGCTCAATGATACATACAGGATTGCACAGGAGTATGCTGAGGAAGCAGATCACAGCCATACAGAGATGCTGGGCATGGTTGATGTTATCGGACGCATCAATGATACATCTAAGCAGATTGAGAATATCATTTCTGAGATTGAGGATATTGCCAGTCAGACAAACCTTCTTTCACTCAATGCAGCTATCGAGGCAGCGCGTGCAGGTGAGGCAGGTAAAGGATTCGCAGTTGTTGCGGGACAAATCAGAAGTCTTTCAGAGCAGAGTGCCAAGGCTGCAGTTGACACACGTCAGCTTATAGAGAGTGCCATTGCGGTATCTAACGAGGGTAATGAAGCTGCAGAGCGCGTAAGTACTTCTATTGCAAAGGTTATCAATGGTATGAAGGAAGTTGCAGATTCTTCTCAAAAACTCAGCGAGATTGCAGAGGAGCAGGCAAAGGCTATGGAGCAGGCAGAGGCTGGCATTAATCAGATATCAGATGTTGTACAGTCCAACTCAGCAAATGCAGAGGAAACATCAGCAACAAGTGAGGAGCTTTCAGCACAGGCGGAGACAATGAACGAGCTGATTAGCAAATTTATATTGGAAAAGAAATAGAAAAATTGTACATACGAGTTTAGAGAAACTTTTTAAAAAAAGCCCCACAAGCATTATTGATATGCTGTGAGGCTTTTTGTTGTGGTGCGTTAGAGGGTTACTTTTTAAATCTAGTAAACATGTACTATGTGAACATAGTGTTTTTGTGCAATACGTGGAAAATCTGAAAAGTAATGAAAATGAACAATTAAATGAGAATATTTAAATTTGCTCTTTTTGGCAGGGTGTGTTATAATCCTTGTATACAAAAAACAGAGGTAATACAATATGGGTAGTAATAACGATATTTCATTAAAAGCATTAGCCAAGATTAATCTGGGGCTCGACGTTCTTAAGAAGAGAGAGGATGGATACCATGAGGTCCGTATGATTATGCAGACCATTCATCTGTATGACAGGCTTGATATCAAAAGGACAAAGGAGCCTGGCATACAGATACAGACCAATCTGTCTTTTCTCCCTGTAAACGAGAACAATCTCATATACAAGGCTGCAAAGCTTCTGATGGATGAGTTTTCTATAACTGACGGTGTATCAGTGAAGCTGGACAAGCGTATTCCTGTTGCAGCAGGGATGGCGGGGGGCAGTACTGATGCGGCGGCTATGCTTATAGGTGTAAACAGGCTTTTTTCACTGGGACTGACAAAGAGACAGCTTATGGAAAGAGGTGTGCAGATAGGTGCGGATGTACCATACTGTATTATGAGAGGCACGGCGCTGGCCGAGGGCATAGGAGAGGCGCTTAGTCCTCTTCCTCCAATGGTAAAGTGTCCGGTGCTTATTGCAAAGCCGTCCATCTCGGTATCCACAAAATTTGTGTACCAGAATCTGAAGCTTGATGATACGACTATTCATCCGGATATAGACCGCCTGATAGATGATATAAAGGCTAAGAATCTGCATGATATCGCAGCACATATGGGAAATGTCTTAGAGACCGTGACCATACCAAACTATCCGGTGATAGACGAGATAAAGAAGCATATGCTTTCAAATGGCGCGGTAGGAGCCATGATGAGCGGTAGTGGTCCGACGGTTTTTGGTCTGTTTGACGATGAAGATACTGCAAAGAAAGCGTACAAAGCCATGAGAAGCTCACATCTTGCCAGACAGGTGTATCTGACATCTGTATACAATAATCGCAAATAACGTGATATCCGGATAGCACAGCGGGTGCTTTATAGTTACTTTTTTCTTATATGTGAGAATGATAATACAAGAGATAGGAGAAGTTTGATGACTGATAATTTAACTTTAAATATGGATGCATATCTGCCACTGCGTGATGTGGTGTTTAATACACTTCGTGAGGCAATTTTAAAGGGCGAGCTCAAGCCGGGAGAGAGACTTATGGAGCTGCAGCTTGCGTCAAAGCTTGGAGTCAGCCGTACACCTATACGTGAAGCAATCAGAATGCTTGAGCAGGAGGGGCTTGCAGTCACAATGCCGAGAAAGGGCGCAGAGGTTGCCAAGATGACTCTCAAGGATATGGAGGATGTGCTTGAGGTGAGAGAGGCTCTCGATGAGCTTGCAGCCAAAATAGCTTGTAAGAAAATCAGTGATGAGCAGCTTGCGAATCTAAAAACCATAAAGGACGAGTTCAAGAGGAGCATGGACTCAGGAGATGTGAAAAAGATAGCTGAAGAGGATGTGAAGTTTCACGATGCTATCTATGAGGCAACAAACAATGCGAAGCTTGTATCTATGATGAACAATATCCGCGAGCAGATGTACCGCTACAGAGTGGAGTATTTGAAGGACCCAAAGAATTATCCGATGCTTGTGAAGGAGCATGACGCCATCTACAGGGCGCTTGAGGCAAGAAATATGGAGCTTGTGACGACGGAGATGCATACGCATGTGGCTAATCAGGCGGTTGCTGTAAAGGCTGTGATACAAAAGCAGGATGAAGAGAAGAAATAAAACAGAAATATAACAAGATTATAGCAGACAAAGATAATAAAATACAAAATAATATAACAAAACCAGGGGCTGCCGGTTGCACTGACGTGTGAACGGCGGCCTTTTTTTAGTGGCTTAGTTAGTGGCTTAGATAATAGCAAAAAATAAGTAATCAGGGATATTTGCGGGCTTGTATGGTCATACTATATCAGGGATTTTAAATCTTACGGGATTTATTGGGTATATAGGAGAGTTAAAGATGACCACAAACATAGATGAGAACATAAAAAGCTTCAGGCAGATATATTCTGACTGCTCAGATATCAAGATGCAGGAGATGTATCTGGGGCGTGATGCTTCCATAAAGTGTTTTGTTGCATATATTGAGGTGACATGTGCAGGCTCCGGTATCAATAACAGTGCGTTTGGACGATTTACATCATACCTTGAAGGGATAGACCGGGATCAGGTTAAGGAAGTACTTGACAAAAATCAGGCAGCTCTATCCGAATTTGCACATCTGCACACGGTTAATGAGGCAGCCCAGATGATGCTGACAGGAGACGTGATTTTTTTTGTGGATGGCTATCCGGATGCCTTCAAGCTTCCAGACAAGGGATATCCCGCCATGTCAATTCAGGAGATTGATTCGGAAAAGGTCATAAGAGGCTCAAATGAGGGCTTTGCTGATTCAATAAAGATAAATACAGCACTTATCAGGCGCAGGTTAAGGAGCACTCGCTTAAAGTGTAAAGAGGTGAAAAAGGGGCTTCGCGGACACAGCAATGTGGACATATTGTATGTGAGAGACCTCGTAAAACCGGGGCTTGTAGAGGAAGTGGAAAAGAATCTGGACAGCTATGTGATAGACCATGTGGGTGACTCGGGAGTCATTGAACAGTTTGCCGAGGTGAAATGGTATTCGCCATTTCCACAGCTTCAGACCACAAAGCGGCCGGATGTGGCGGTAAATGCGCTCCTAGAGGGGAGGGTGGTGGTGCTGTGCGATAATTCACCGATAGCAATAATACTTCCAACCACCATGAACAATTTTTTAAAAACCGCAGATGATTACTATAACAGAACGATAGCGGCAAGCTTTGCCAGGCTGATAAGGTACGTGGCTGCCTTCATGTCATTTACATTGCCGGGGCTTTATCTGGCGGTCACAAATTTTCATACACAGATACTGCCGACACCACTCATACTGGCGTTTTATGAAGCAAGACTCGGCTGCCCGTTTCCACAGCTCATAGAGGTGCTCATGATGGAGCTGTCCTTTGAACTGCTTCGCGAAGCCGGCATAAGACTTCCCGGAGCCATGGGAAATACGATAGGCATAGTCGGAGGCCTCATAATCGGACAGGCAGCAGTGGATGCAAATTTAGTGAGCCCTATAGTGGTCATCCTGGTTGCATTCACCGCACTCTGCTCGTTTGCCATACCGAGTGAGGAGTTTGCATTTTCATTTAGGATACTCAAATTCGCTGTAATAATTATGTCGGCATGGCTTGGATACTTTGGATTTTTAATAAGTCTGATGGTGATACTTTTGCATCTTGCAAAGCTTAAAAGCTGTGGTTACCCATACATGATGCCATTTGTGGGCAGCGAGCTGACAGGCGGCGAGGATGAAAAGGACAGTATCATACGATTTCCGCTTCGCAGACTATGGAGGCGGCCTGTATTTGCAAGAGAAAAGGAGTGCAGAAAGCTGAAAGGAAATAAGGATGACTAAAAATATGAGCACAAGCTACACATTTGCACAAAACGAAAGCATATCGTCCCGCCAGCTATACAGGCTATACGTCTTTAATCTGCTTGGAGTCGGCACACTGGTGCTTCCAAACAATCTGGCGAAGCTTGGAAAGTATGCTTTTATCTCAATCGCACTCGGAGTTTTCATGGCATGGCTATTTATGTGGATAGTAAGCGAGGTACGTGAACGCAGGAAAACAATATATGACAGAAGCATTGATAAAACAAAATATGCGAAAATGTTAATTTATGATTTAATTATTGCGATATACGAGCTGTCACAGGCTGCATTTCTTGCATGGATATTTGTAAAGCTGATACGTGACAGCCTTATACCGGATGAGTCATTTACAGTTGTACTCCTTGTGATAATGGCGGTATGCGCTTATGCGCTAAGTGGCGGAGTGGAGTGCCGGGCCAGGGTATACGAGGTAGTATTTTTCTTTGTGCTGATACCGCTTGCCGCTATGCTTTTGTTTGCGCTATCGGATATGAGATTAGACTATCTGATGATTAAGGACAGAGTCGGTGTGGACTTTGGCATAGCGGATATATTTGCGGGCGCATACTATGTGTTTGCAGCATCCATTTCCGTGTTCAATATACTGTTTGTAAGGGAGCGCACTGCCTCACAGATACGATGGAGTGTGAGTAAAGCAATACTCACATATGCAGGCATTCTTTTTTTATTGTATGCAGTATTGCTTGGAAACTTTGGAAAATATTCACTGTCGGAAATAGAGTTTCCGGCTGTCGTACTGATGAGTGATGTGCAGATAAAAGGCAGCTTCTTCAAGAGGGCAGATGCACTGATGCTGTCGGTGTGGTTTTTCACGCTGTTTTCAGTACTCAATATGAGCCTTTATTATGCGGTTTTAAGATGTGAGAATTTTGCTGAAAATACGAGAAAAATTATATTTACATTTAATAAAAACCGGCATTCCTGTAGCAATAAGCAATTTGGCTCTGACAGACAGAAAAGCCATGACAAGGAAAAGAGCACTATGAGAAGCTGGTGCATCATTTTTGTCATAGCAGTCACAGTGACCTTAGCATATATTCTTGAAAGTGGAGATGAAATCGTGAAAAAATATCTTGGATTTTTATTGTGCATAGCGATACCGGTCATAGTAGTGCTGACGATAGGTCTCATGCTCACCGGCTGCAGTGCAGTGGAACTTGAGGAGCGCTGTTTTCCGACACTTGCGGCGGTCGATATTGTAGATGTAGATACTGACGAAATAACCGATAAAGAAGTAACTGATAACAAAGCATATGTTAGCCACAGAGATGTTTCGACAAATGAAAATAGCGGATATATAGAGTTCTACTATAACATGGACAAATCATACGAACCGGAATATGCATATGATATCAAAACAGCAGTGGACAGCTTCGAGGATCGGCTGTCACAAAAAGCCGATACCAATCATTTGAAGGTGATATTAATAGGAAAAACGCTTAGAAATGATAAAGCAGCTTATTCAGACTTCATGGAATACTGCAAGACATCAAAAAAATTTCCGAGAAACACATATGTGTGCATAGCAGATGATATAAATGATATCTTTGATAACATGGGTGATTATTATGAGCAGAAAATGAATAAGGAGAATCATGAGGATGGTGAACCGATAATTACACTTGGCACCTTGCTGGATGACTATACGAATGAAATTCATGAAACCCGGTAAAATTTTCAAAAATGATGAATAAGTTCGTCAAATAAGGCAATACTTGTTTACATGAGAAAGAAAATAATAATAACAACCATAGCAATAATATCCCTTACGGCAGCGATAGCTGCAAAAAATCATACACCTGCCGCAAACACCAATAGTATAGCGTGTACAGCCGACATGCAAAAATCCATCGCCGGCAAAATCCTGCGTTTTCACGTGCTGGCAAACAGCGACAGCGAAGCAGACCAGAATGTGAAAAAGCAGGTGCGCGATGCAGTAGGGGCTTACATAGAGCCATATCTGCTGGAGTGCGAAAATATCGAAGAAACCAGAGCCACCGTAAATGACCATATGGACGAAATAATAGCGGTATCAAAGGAGACGCTTGCAGCAAACGGTTTTACATATGGCGCATCGGCAGAGCTTACACACACCGATTTCCCGGAAAAGACGTATGGGGACTATACATTTCCTGAGGGAAATTACGAGGCGCTTGAAATAACACTGGGCGATGGAGCCGGTCATAACTGGTGGTGCGTGCTGTATCCAAACATGTGCTTTAGGGGCAGTGTGTACGAGGTGGTGGAGGACGAAGCAAAGGAAAATCTTAAGGAGGTGCTCACTCCGGACGAGTATGAGAGCATATTTGACAGTGGAAAATATGAAATAAAACTAAAAATCCTTGATATTTTCAGATAAAACAGTTAGTATATTCATGCTGAAAAAATATATTAAAAGAAAATATGTGATGACAAATTATTAAAGCGTGAATTAATTTAGATATGCAAGAGGATAAGGAGAAAGAAATGACAAAGGATGTAGTAGTATCATTAAAGGGTCTGCAGCTCGCACCGGACCAGCAGTCGGATGCGGTAGAGGTGATTGCCCCGGGAGAGTATTATATAAGAAATAACAAACACTATGTGCTTTTTGAGGAGATAATGGAGGGGGAGACCCAGACACTCAAAAATATGCTTAAATTCAATGACAATTATCTTGAGTTCACCCGCAAGGGACCTATGAGTGTACATATGATATTTGAGAAGGGAAAGAAAAACCTGACATATTATTATACACCGTTTGGAAGTATCCAGATAGGTATTGATGCCACAAGCATAGAGGTAAAGGAGACTGAGGACGAGATAAGGGCAGAGGTAAAGTATGCACTTGATGTCAACTATGAATTTGTAGGCGACTGTCACATCAATATAGCTGTGAAGAAAAAAGGCGCAGCAGTCAAAATTGCATAAAAGTCTGCCAAGCCTATGGGGTAAAAAATATATAAAGCATATATGGATAAAGCATATAAAAAACAGAGCATGTGAGGATGAAAGCCATCCTACATGCTCTGTTTATGTACATGAAAATTAAATCATGATATTATTTCTGCTTAGCCTTTTTGGCAGCCTCTTTAGCAGCTTTTCTTTCAGCCTTTGCAGCCTCCTCAGCCTTGAGCTGTTCGTTGGCCTTGCTGTAGTTTTCTGCCATTCTTGCACGGAAGCCTTTCTTCTTCTTAGGCTTCTCAAGAGGTCCTCTGATACCGCGGACAGCTGTGATGTAGATACCGCTGACAGAAGCCTTAACCTCTTTCTTTAAAGGAATCTCATCAAAGATCTGCTCGTCTGCGATAAGAGACATGACTCTTGGTCCGACCTTGGCCTTGACTACAGGAAGCTTTGAGCGGCGCATAAGCTTTGGTGTCTGCTCAATAATCTGCTGTGGGAGACCGGCATCCTTTAGCTTCATACGCTTTTTGTCAATGATTAGCATATTGACTGTCTGTGATGCAGCAGCTATCTGCTCGTCCTGCTCTTCCTTTCTTTTTTGTGCTTTTTTACCGAGGATTGTTAATACTATAAATGCTACCACAAGCACTACTGCGATAACAATAAGTACGATTAATGCTGGATTCAAAACGTATCCCTCCTAAAAATTTGCTTATTTAAATTAATTCTATCAAATATGCTAAAAAAAATCAATCTTTATTGCAAGAATAGGTAAAACCGTAGTATAATAGAACTATATTTTGGAAAAGTCTTTAGAAGACGCAAAGGGGTATTTATTAATGAAGAAAATTGCTCTTTTGGCTGATGGCTGGAGAAGATATGTAATATATTCGTGGGTTGAGGGTATCATGGGAGGCTCTAAAGAGCTGGGACTGGATGTGTGCCTGTATTTTTACAACACCAACGGAACCTGGAGTCAGGATTCAAAGTTTAACAAAGGCGAGTATGCGCTGAACGATTTGCCTGATTTAAACAGCTTCGACGGAGTGGTATTTGACTGCACCAATACGACCAACCTGGATGAGATACAGTATATGGTCAGAAAGCTTCAGTCGGTAAATGTGCCGGTAGTGAGTATCGGGTATAAGGTTGATGGGTTTTACTATGTAGGCAACGATAATAAGAGGCTGTTTCGCAAGGTAATGGATCATATGTACTATGCGCATGGCTGCAAAAGCTTTGTGTTTGCAGGTGGTCCGCCGTATCATTATGAGAACAGAATGCGTTTTGAGGCATTCAAGGAGGCTTTAAGTGATTATGGCATACCACTTACAGCTGATATGTACATGTTTGGTGATTTTGATTATCAGACAGGTGTCAGGTATATGAGTGATTGGCACGAGAGCAAAAAGCCGTTACCGGATGTCTTTTTATGTGCAAATGACAATATAGCAGCAGGACTGTGTGCGACAGCAGAGGTTCTTGGATACAAGGTACCACAGGATTTTAAGGTTACAGGCTTTGACAATCTGGATAAGGCTGCGTATTTTAACCCACAGATTACAACAGTGGATAACAACAGGGGCAATATAGGCAGAAATGCTCTTGAGATATTTAAGGCGCTTTGGAATGGCACGGGCGATGCTTCTGATAAATACCTTGATTCTGAGTTTATACCGGCTGAGAGCTGCGGATGCCCTAATACCGGCAGAGTGGATTATCGTAATTACATAAAGAATATTATCAAAGGCTCCGTTGCAAGAGAGCAGGAGGAGGATGCAGTAATGATCCTCCAGAAAGAGCTCGAGGAGTGCAATGAATACTATGATTTGTTTGAGAGATACTCTGACTATATACAGAGCATGAAGTGTGACGGAGTGTATGTGGTCGGTGTTTCTGATCTGGCAGCTGCAAGGAACAATGCACACTTTAGGAAGCATGGCTATGATATTGACGACGAGGTTGTACTCTATGCGGATGACAAGGACAATGGAAAGCTTGAGTTTAAGAGTGTAAATGACCTTATGCAGTACATGCAGAGTGTAGATAAAAACACCTGCTATATGTATTGTTCGCTGCATTTCAGGGACGAGATAGTGGGCTATGTAATACTCAGGAATCCTGAGTTTTTGTACGACCATCCTGAGCAGTTTGATATACAGTCTGCCCTGCTCAAGAGGCTTGAGAATCTTTTTAAGCAAAAGGTACTTGAGAATACAAATAATGAGCTTAAGAATCTCTACAACCATGATGCGCTCACAGGCCTATACAATCGTGTGGCATGCAATGAGATGGTCATTCCTATGTTTGCTGAGCTTGAAGACCAAAATGTCGGTTGCACCATAGTATTTCTCGATGTGGATGATTTCAAGGACATAAATGATACATACGGACACCAGTACGGTGACGAGCTTTTAAAGACTGTGGCGAGGGTGCTTGATGAACAAAAGCCTGAAGGAAGTATGGTATATAGATTCGGTGGAGATGAATTTATCGTGTTTATCCCCGGGGACAGACATGACACTGCTGAGAAGTATATAAAGCGCGTGTATGATATCATGGAGCAGCACAGCCTGTTTATCAGTCACGGCATCATATATACGAAGCCGGGCAGTGGTAAGAGCTTTGACGATTATCTCGTAAGTGCTGACACAAAGATGTATCAGCTTAAGCAGCAGCACAAGCAGAAAAAGGATAGCAATTTCTTAAAGGGAGTGGATATTTCATCCGTTCCTATGATGGTTGACAATAATATACAAATAATGGATAGGGAAGGTCATGTGTGCAGGGTATTTGATTTTTTAAAGCTGAATAATGTAAATTCAGTCCGTCTGCGCATATGGAATGAGCCTGATAAGGTGCCGGAGTCTAAGGGGTATTGCAGTCTTACATATGTTATCGAGATGGCTCATGTCATTAAAAAATACAAAATGCATTTTCTGCTTGATTTTCATTATTCAGATTACTGGGCAGATCCGGGACAGCAGAATAAGCCTGATGCGTGGAAGAATTTAAGCTTTGATGAGCTGAAGGAGGCAGTGCACAAGTACACATATGATGTGCTATACAGATTAAAAATCATGGATTGTGCGCCGGATATGGTTCAGATTGGCAATGAAATAAGGAGTGGTATGCTGTTTCCGGATGGTGCAGTGCCACAGTACAGGCAGCTGGCTGCGCTTGTAAATGAGGGAATCAGAGCTGTCAGGGAGCTGCTCCCGGAGACAAAGGTCATGATTCATCTGGATCAGGGAGGCAGATATAACTGTATTATGCCTTGGTTTGATTCTATGTTTAATGCGGGCATGCTGCCGATTGACGCGATTGGCCTTTCCTTTTATTCGTTCTGGCATGGTACATTCATGGATTTGAAGGATACTATGAGCAGGCTCATAAAATTATATAATCTGCCGGTTTATATTGTGGAGACAGCTCATCCGTGGAGGCATTGCAAGGGAGATCATATCTCGAAGGAACTCATGGAGACTGCAGGCCTTGATGCAGGCAGCGCAGAGCAGAAGAAGTCTCTTGAAATAATCATGCAGATAGCAGCAGAGGTGTCAAAGGATACCGGAAAGACCGGTGTATACTACTGGGAGCCTGTCGGTGTGCCTGGTAAAGGCATGGGAACCTGGTTTGAGAATATGGGTATGTTTGACGAGCATGGCAGGGCTTTGCCGGGCTGGGATGCAATCAGGGACTTTGATCCGAAAAATCCGCCGATTAAAGAGCTTGATAAGTATATTGAATCACTTTATGAGTATGAAGAAACACCGGAGGTGGAGGATTTCATGAAGCTTCTTATGATTCATGGAAATCTAATCTCAAATCCTGAATTTAAGGATGGATTTAATAATTGGCAGATTGAGACAAGCCTCGAAGAAAGACAGTATACACTGGGTAAGGATGGAGTGTTTATCTCTTCGGATGCCAATTTTGACTATTCGATAAGCCAGACGGTGGATATTGAATATACCGGTGAGTATATAGCAGCGGTTGACTATAGAGGAACCAATACAACAGGTGTCGAGGTCGAGCTGTTTATGGATGTGGAGGATGAAAGCGACGTTCATACATATACAAGCGACATTTTCCCGGCTGATGTCAGATTTGTGACATATCTGCTTAAGCCGGTAAGGCTGCAAAAGAATGCCAGGGTGACAGTAGGGCTTAGGATGCATACTCCTCCGGTGTTTGCAAAGATAAAGAAAATTTCACTCGTTGTAATTTAACCTGATATGTGATATTGTAGATAGGTATAGTGTTTTGCGGATGCGTTTTTGCCGTAGCAGGGCATTGTACATATAAATAACATGACTTACAGATTTCAGGAGGATTCCAATGAGTGAGAAGAAGAATACAGGTAAGAAGGCAGTCATAGCAGTGATTGTGATTGCACTTATCGTGGTAATTATTGCGCTTGCTGTTGTGATAAGCAACAAGAGCAAAAAGGATGGCTTAAAGAGCGCAACAGAGGCAGGCACCGAGGCCGGCAGCGAGACGATGCGAAGCGGACAGTTTGACATAGACTACGCAAAGCAGGTTACAAAGCTTGCAGACTATTCAGGTGTTGCAATTACAGTCTCAAACGATTATGAGATAAACGATACAGCAAAGCAGACATATCTGACCAATGTGCTTCAGTCATATGGTGCAGATGCGTACAAGCAGGTTACAGATCGTGATACAGTTGCAGATGGCGATTATGTCAAGGTTGATTACACAGGATATAAGGATGGCAAAGCATTTGATGGTGGTTCTGCTACAGATGTGATGCTTGATGTGACAAATAACAGCCAGGTCGGCGGTTCATCCTTTATTGATGGATTTACAAAGCCTATAATCGGAGCCAAGGTGGGTGACAAGGTTAAGGGTGACGTGACTTTCCCTGAGGATTATGGCAATGACGACTTAAACGGACAGACAGTTACATTTGAGTATACAGTAAAGGGCATTTACTCAGCAGATCCTGTTGCACTTGCTGATATGACAGACGAGCAGGTCAACACAGTGTTTGGAAAGGCCGGAGTGACAACTAATGCCCAGCTTACTACACAGATTGAGAAAGATTTGAAGCAGCAGCTCTACAGCGCTGAGGTGGACAAGATAAAGAGCTACATGATTGAAAACAGCACAGTCGAGATTCCTGATGAGTATCTACAGGCCAGACTCAATGAGTATATTGCTTCATTTACCAAAGAAAATGTCAAGGATGGACAGACACTTAAGAAATATTTAAAGTCCAACTACAACATGACAGTGGATCAGGCCACAGAGAAGTGGAAGGAGAATCTGACAGACCAGATAAAGACAGAGTTCATCTTTGGGCTTATAGCTGAGAAGGAAAATATCAAGATGGATGATGATGCCTTCAACAGCTATGTGGATTACATCGTATCAGCCAGCAATGGTCAGTTCAGCAAGGCTTCTGAGGTATACAAGTATTTTGGAAGCGGACACAAGGATGAGGGAAAGACATACCTTAAGAACCAGTACCTTGTAAACAAGGCTATTGATACAGTCACAGAGAAAGCAAATGTGACATTTGAGGATGGCAGTGCAGCGCCGGATACTTCAAGTGGCAGCGCGGATGCCGAATAATAACGATAAATATGCTGCCTGTGGTGATGCGCAGGCAGCTTAAATGGAGGATTAGATAATGGAACTTACAAACATACGCGAGATTTTCCGCAACAAGGACAAATTCGCTGACAAAGAGGTGACTATCGGAGGATGGGTCAGAAGCAATCGTAATTCAAAGAATTTTGGATTTATCGTGGTAAACGATGGTACATTTTTTGAGCCAATCCAGGTTGTATACGGAAATGGCTTAGACAACTATGATGAGGTTGGCAAGATCAATGTCGGAGCTGCAATTATCGTAAGAGGTACACTTGTGCTCACTCCGGATGCAAAGCAGCCATTTGAGATTCAAGCCGCAGAGGTGACTGTTGAGGGTGCATCCACACCGGATTATCCTCTGCAGAAGAAGAGACATACATTTGAGTATCTTCGTACAATCTCACACTTAAGACCTCGTACCAATACTTTTGAGGCAGTTTTCAGAGTGCGCTCACTCTGCGCATATGCTATTCACAAATTCTTTCAGGAGAGGGATTTTGTGTACGTGCACACACCGCTTATCACAGGAAGTGACTGTGAGGGTGCAGGAGAGATGTTCCAGGTGACCACACTTGATTTGAATAATCTCCCTATGACAGAGGATGGAAAGGTGGATTTCTCAAAGGATTTCTTTAATAAGCCTACCAACCTCACTGTTTCAGGACAGTTAAACGGCGAGACATATGCTATGGCATTCAAGAATATCTACACCTTCGGACCTACCTTCCGTGCGGAGAATTCAAACACCACACGTCATGCGGCAGAGTTCTGGATGATTGAGCCTGAGATTGCTTTTGCAGACCTTGAGGATGATATGATGCTTGCAGAGAGCATGCTCAAGTATGTTATCAACTATGTGCTTGAAAATGCACCTGAGGAGATGGCATTTTTCAACAATTTCGTGGACAAGGGACTGCTTGACAGATTAAGAAATGTTGTGGAAAATGATTTTGCCCGTGTGACATATACAGAGGCTATCGACATCCTTTCAAAGCACAATGACAAGTTTGATTACAAGGTATCATGGGGCTGTGATTTACAGACAGAGCATGAGAGATACCTTACAGAGCAGATTTACAAGCGCCCTGTATTTGTCACAGATTATCCGAAGGAGATAAAGGCCTTCTACATGAAGCTGAATGACGACGGAAAGACCGTTGCAGCAGTTGACTGTCTCGTGCCGGGAATCGGAGAAATCATCGGTGGAAGCCAGAGAGAGGATGACTACGACAAGCTTCTTGCCAGAATAAATGAGCTTGGACTTTCAGAGGATGACTACAAGTTCTACCTTGACTTAAGAAAATACGGCTCTGCAAGACACGCGGGCTTTGGATTGGGCTTTGAGAGATGCGTAATGTATCTTACAGGCATGGGCAATATCCGTGACGTTATCCCATTCCCTAGAACAGTTAATAACTGTGAGCTGTAATCACGAATGAATTTCATACATGAATAATTACCGCCCTTTGCACATATATATGATGTGTGGAGGGCGTTTTTATGTGGAGAAAAATCAAAGGTCCTGTAATAACAATATGTATCATGCATCTTACGGCGCTTTTGTGCCTTATCATACTTTCTATAGTACAGTGCTTTGTCGACATGGCGGAGTGGATAAAGTTTGCACTTGCCATGGCGGTCAATATAGTGGTGGGGTTTGTGTGCGGATTTTTGCTCAAATGCTGCTTTCACCGCAGACGTTTTATCAGGGTGACGGTCGTAGCATACTGGATAACGTATGTGATAGCAACAGTGGTCATAGATATAGGTGAATCAAAAAATATATTCGAGCTTTTGATAATACTCCTTCTGGTAATGTTTTCAGCGCTTGTTTTTCGCTAAAAAAGGACTTTTCATATTGATAATGCTGTGATATAATGTTGAAAGCAAATATGATGTGTCAATGAGACATCGTTAAATGAAAAGGAGATAAAAATGAAACACGTAAAGACATTAAATACAAGAAAATTACAGAACACTGTTAAAAAGGGCGGATGTGGCGAGTGCCAGACATCATGCCAGTCAGCTTGCAAGACATCTTGTACAGTTGGAAACCAGACTTGTGAGCAGTACAAATAGTCATAGGTGAAGCGGATTTAAAGAGTGTGCGCTGATAGGTGCACACTCTTTTCGCAGTGTAATTTTAAAATGTGTATAGAAAGAGAGGAATATTGTAGTGGTTCATCAGTACAAGAACAACGGCTATAATATTGTCTTAGATGTCAACAGTGGCGCAATCCATGTGGTGGATGATGTCACATATGACGTTATTGAGCTGTTTGAGGACAACTCAGCTAAGGAGATTATTGAAAAGCTTGTGGACAGGTATCCACAGACGGAGATAGAAGAAGCAATACAGGAAGTAAATGAGCTTAAGGATAATGAAGAGCTCTTCACAGAAGATACATACAAAGAACGTATCATAGATTTCAAGAAGCGCCAGACAGTTGTAAAGGCACTTTGCCTTCACATAGCGCACGACTGCAACCTTGCCTGCAGATATTGTTTTGCAGAGGAGGGCGAGTATCACGGCAGACGAGCTCTCATGAGCTACGAGACAGGAAAACAGGCACTTGATTTCCTGATTGCCAATTCAGGCAGTAGAAGAAACTTAGAGGTAGACTTCTTTGGAGGAGAGCCTCTCATGAACTGGGATGTGGTGAAGCAGCTTGTGGCATATGGAAGAGAGCAGGAGAAGCTTCATGACAAGCATTTCAGGTTCACACTCACCACAAACGGTGTGCTCTTAAATGACGAGATTATGGAGTTCGCCAACAAAGAGATGGATAATGTAGTTCTTAGTATAGACGGACGCAAGGAGGTTCATGACCGTATGAGACCTTTCAGAAAGGGTGCCGGCAGTTATGACCTTATTGTTCCGAAATTCCAGAAGTTTGCAGAGAGCAGACATCAGGACAAGTACTATGTGAGAGGTACATACACACATTTCAATACTGATTTTTCAAAGGATGTGCTTCATCTGGCTGATTTAGGCTTCAAACAGATTTCGGTTGAGCCTGTGGTGGCACAGCCTACAGATGAGTATGCACTTAAGGAATCTGATTTACCTGTGCTCTTTGATGAGTACGACAGACTTGCAGCAGAGATGGTAAAGAGAAACAAGGCAGGAAACGGCTTCAATTTCTTCCATTTTATGATAGATTTAGAGGGAGGACCTTGTGTATATAAGCGTCTTTCCGGTTGTGGCTCAGGAACTGAGTACCTGGCAGTGACTCCATGGGGAGATTTATATCCATGCCACCAGTTTGTGGGCAATGAGGACTTCCTTATGGGTAATGTCTGGGATGGCATCAAGGCCACTGACATCCAGGATGAGTTTAAGTGCTGTAATGTTTATGCCAAGGAAAAATGTCGCAACTGTTTTGCCAGATTCTATTGCAGCGGTGGCTGTGCCGCCAACTCATACAACTTCCACGGCACAATCACTGATGCCTATGATTTAGGCTGCGAGCTGCAGAAGAAGCGTATAGAGTGCGCTATCATGATTAAGGCAGCAGAGGCTGATATGGCAGATGATGCACAATAATTTGAATTTGTCACGGGAAACGGATAGCGGTATTTGTGACCCGTGTGCGAATATATTTGCCATCTGTATACCTATATGGATGGTAGCAAAATGACAGGAAGGTATAAGAAAATGAAAAAAGGAAAGAGTTGGGTGATTATCCTTGTGGCAGTCATTTGTATCGGCTTGCTGGGCTGGTATTCCACTGCAGTAATCACCGACACAAAGCAAAAGCAGGAGGCAACTGCTAATGGTGAGAGCACCAAGGATAAGGATTATCAGAATATCAAGCTTGGTCTCGACCTCTCAGGTGGTGTTTCAATCACCTACCATATCAAGGACAAGAATCCTTCAGACAAGGACGTAAATGATACTATCGCAAAGCTCGAGGAGCGTGCAGAGAGCTACACAACAGAGTACTCTGTATACAAGAGCGGGGATGACCGTATCACTGTAGAGATTCCGGGTGTTGACGACCCTAACAAGGTACTCGAGGATCTTGGAAGTCCGGGATCACTGTACTTCATCGCCCAGTATGACAGTGACGGAAATGCCAACTATACACAGGACACATCGGTTGAGGGCGGCTACAAGCTCAACTATGATATTGACACATTAAAGGCCAATGGTTCAGTCATCCTCGATGGTAACGATGTAAAGGATGCAAGCGCCCAGTATGACCAGTCATCATCTACATCAACCAAGGAGCCTGTTGTTTCATTAAAGCTCAAGGATAAGGCTATTGACACATGGGCAGATGCCACAAAGAAGGCAAAGGATGCAGGACAGTCAATCGGTATATACTATGATGATCATTTCATCAGCGTTCCTACAGTAAGCGCCGTTATCTCAGATGGTAACTGTGTAATCAACGGAATGAAGGATTACGACGAGGCAACAAGCCTTGCAACATTTATCCGTGTCGGAGCCATCAACCTTCAGCTCGAGGAGTTAGAGTCAAATGTTGTTGGCGCACAGCTCGGTGGAACAGCGCTCACAAATGCAGTAAAGGCTGCAATTATCGGAATTATCTTAATCATGATATTCATGATTGTGCTCTATGGTATACTCGGTGTGGTTGCATCTATCGGACTTGCACTCTACTCAATGCTTACAGTACTGTTTATTTACTGGTTTGAGATTACACTTACACTTCCGGGTATCGCGGGTATCATCCTTGGTATCGGTATGGCAGTAGATGCAAACGTTATCGTATTTGCCCGTATCCGTGAGGAAATTGCAGGTGGCAAATCAGTGCTTGCTGCAGTAAATGAGGGCTACAAGAAGGCTCTTTCAGCCATCCTCGATGGACAGGTTACAACCTTTATCGCAGCACTTGTGCTTATGGTGCTCGGTTCAGGTACAGTAAAGGGCTTTGCATACACACTTATGATTTCGATTATTCTGTCACTGTTTACAGCTCTTTTTATCGCAAAATACCTTACAAGAGCATTTTACGGTGTCGGTGTCAGAGCTGAGAAGTTCTACGGCAAGGCAAAGAAGAGAAAGGTTATCAGATTTGTACAGAACAGAGTCAAATACTTTGTTATCTCAGGTGTAGTTATACTTGCAGGTATCGGCGGCATGATTTATTTCGGTGCTACAAGTGGCAATGCATTAAACTACAGCCTTGAGTTCGTAGGTGGTACATCAACCACAGCAGACTTTGGCAAGGATTATACAGCCGCAGAGGTTGAGAAGGACATCGTGCCTTCAGTATCAAAGCTCCTTGGCAATAGTGCAGTGCAGGTTACTACAGTCCAGGGCAGCCATGATGTCACATTAAAGACACGTACACTTTCACTCAATGAGAGACAGGATCTCGCAGCTCTTCTTGAGAAGGATTTCAATGTTGATGCATCAACTATAGAGACTCAGAGTATCAGCTCAACAATCAGTGGAGAGATGAGAACAAACGCTGTAAAGGCAGTTATTATTTCATGTATTTTCATGCTGTTATATATCTGGTTCAGATTCAAGGACATCAGATTTGCTTCAAGTGCTATCCTTGCGCTGGTACATGATGTGCTTGTTGTAGTCACAGCATATGCACTTATCAGAATCTCAGTCGGCAGTACGTTTATCGCATGTATACTTACAATCGTAGGTTACTCAGTCAACGATACAATCGTTATCTTTGACCGTATCCGTGAGAACCTTCACGGTATCAAGAAGTACTCAGCAGATGAGCTTGCTGATATAGCAAACGAGTCCCTTACACAGACACTTTCACGAAGCATCAATACTTCGCTTACTACATTTGTTATGGTATTGTTACTCTTTATCTTTGGTCATACATCAATCAGAGAGTTCTCATTACCACTCATGGTAGGTGTGCTTTGCGGAACATATTCTTCAATCTGCATCGCTACAGAGCTGTGG